>Ga0137452_1000149_pt1 | contig 20340 bp, 18 predicted proteins | sample EasRivERMGT513_2_FD_102312 | JGI IMG/M metagenome (GOLD analysis project Ga0137452, IMG submission 102312) | Soil microbial communities from meander-bound floodplain in the East River, Colorado, USA - East River MetaG ERMGT513_2 | ecosystem: Environmental > Terrestrial > Soil > Floodplain ...
AGGTGGCGGATGGGATAAATGTGCGGATGAGCACGGGGCAGCCGGAGACGCGGGGTGGGGTGGTGACGCCGATCCATCTGAATCCCGGGCTGTGGACGAATGTGCAAGGGATAGGGCTGTACTCGGATCCGAATGGGAGTGAGTGGATAGTGGTGGCGGATGCGCAGAAGGTATACTTTGTGGCGGATGGGGCGAGCCCGCGTGAGCTGGATCTGCCGGCGGGGCATACGATGGGGGCGTGTGAAATCGTCCAGGCGTTCGGGGATCTGTTGTTCCTGCGGGGGAAGGATGTGCCGAATATGGTGTGGGAGGGGAACTGGACGAAGCCGCTGAAGCTGGTGACAGCAAGCCCGGTGCCGCCGGAGGAGAGTGATTACCTGGACCCGATTCCGGGGGTGGAATTCGGGATGGTGATGGCAGATAGGTTTTTCTTCCCTGTGGAGAGGGACACGGTGGGGTGGAGTGATCTGCTGGACTACACGCGATATGACAAGGCGTTCAGCACGGCGCGGTTTAACCGCGGGGAGGATGACGTGATAATCGCGCTGAGCGGGTATCAGGGGAATCGGCTGGTGGTCTTCAAGACGCAATCGATCTACTACATGTACAATGTGCAGGGGGACATGAGTGGGGTGGTGGTGGATCGGCTGCCGGCGCGGATAGGCTGTGTGGCGCGGCGGAGTGTGGCGGAGGTGGGTGGTGACCTGATGTGGCTGGGTGATCGCGGGGTGTATCGGCTAAGTCAAACGGAGGAGGGGAGCATCCGGAGTGTGCCGACGCCGGTGAGTCAGGCGATAGAGGGATACATGGCGAGGATAAATTGGGACGTGGCGGCGCAGGCGAGCGCGTGCGTGGTGGGGAATACGTATCTGTTGTCGATCCCGATAGACAATGCGACGCGCAATAACGCGGTGCTGGTCTATGACATACCGACGCAGCGGTGGCAGGGGCTGGACTACTACGGGGTAAACCCGACGCTGCCGCCGGTAATAGTGACGGGAGGAGGAGTGGGGTCGCCGGTGTATGAATACGGAACCGCGCCGCTGCCGGAGCAGGAGTACGAGGGGGCTCCGGGGGCAGAATATGAACATGGGGGCACGGGGCCGGTGGTGACTCCGCCGGTGATGGTGAAGGGGCTGTTCCTGCGTCCCGACGGCGTTTCGTGCCACATCCGGCCTGATACCAGCTCGTATTACCTGCGCCAGACAGAGGCAGAACCGCCGCCGGCGGCTACGGCGGAGTATTTGCGGCCGGATGGTGTGGCGTGTTACCTGCGGCCGGATGGGATGTCGCAGTACTTGCGGATAGATGAGGCGGGGGCTGGGGGGGGCAACGGCGGCGACGCAGCGTCAGACGCGATCTATGTGCAGGCGCTGGTGGTGAGTGACTACGCGAAGCAGCGGACGGCGATACTCTGCGATGGGCTGAGGCTGCTGGCGCTAGGGCACGGGAGCGCAGACCGTATCGATGAGGAGCAGCGGGAGATATACAGCGCGGTGGAGACTCGAGGGTATGTGCTGGCGGAAATAGGGGAGAAGACGATTCTGGCGGCGGAAACATTCTACGCGACGAGGGCGGCGACGGTAAGCATGAATGTGCGGACGGACGGGGTGAATGAGGTGCTGCCGCTGGTGGAGGCACGGAGGCGGAATCGACAACGGTACGTGGTGCACGGGAAGCTGAGGTATGATCTGAGTAACCGGGCGAATAATCACGGGGCGCCGCACCGGGAGGACTATGCGTGGGTGGCGGCTGATGCGATGATGATGATGAGCGGGGTGAAGCTAAACGCGCTGCAGGAATGGAAACATCCGCTGCCGCTGAGGCGGTTCGGCCGGTGGTTCAGCGTGCGGGTGGAGAGCACGACGGGGCAGATTCGGCTGTTGGGGGTGCAGGTGGATTGTCTGCCGGAGAGGAATGTAACACACGCGCGAGGATAAGGGACGAAAGGGACACAAAGGACACAAGGGACGAACTTTATGGGATCTATACCATTGCAGGTGACTCGAGGGGTGACGGTGACGCCGGAAAGCCGCGTGGATCACGCGCTGCTGAACTTGCTGGGCGCGCCGCAGGTGGTGCTGGAGGAGGCTGGGCTGATAGGGCCAGGCTTCATAGACATGGAGGCGATGCGGGATGCGCTGGAAAATGCGATAAGCCCGGAAAATTACTTCAGGAGATCAAATTTTCACCATGACGAGTGGGTGAACGCGACGGGGCTGATCGCGGGGCCGGACACGTGGACGGAGAATGCGCTGGACTGGTACGTGAAGCCGACAGGAGCCTCCGTGAACTACGTGAGGATAGAGAGCGGGCCGGATGAGCGGGGGACATACGCGGCGCAACTGGTGGGAGCGACGGGGGTGACGACGGTGGATTTCGGGACGTGGGTGCCGGCAGCGGTGGCGGGGGAGCTGAAGGGGGACGTGCTGGCCTTTTCCGTATGGGTGAAGAATGCGACGGGGGCGGCGATAAATGTGAGGCTGGCGGCGCAGACGAGCACGGTGCTGGATGGGATGGCGGATGCGGTGGACTTCCTGGTAGGTGACAACATCCCGATAGGCTCGGGACTGTGGGTGCGGTGTGAGCTGACGGTGGATGCGGCGGCGAGCGGGAATTTCAAAAACGGCTGCATGTTTCTGCTCCGGACGACGGCGCTGACGAGCAACGTGAAAAGCCTGGAGATAGCCCAGGGGCAGCTGGAGATAGGCGAGACGGCGACGGCCTATGTGCGGCCGACGCTGCCGGCGATCCCAAAGGATACGGTAATAGTCTACCCGGATGTGGCGCTGGAGACGACGGGCGCGCCATTCGATATAGTGCTGCAGGATCGGGCGACTGGGAAGAAGGTGTATCTGGCGAATCCACCGGCGCTATTCGCGACGCCGGTGCTGGGGTTCGACCGGGCGACGGGGCGGCCGAAGTGGATAGACACGACGGGGAACAAGCAGGTATTCAACTACACGGGAGCGGATCAACTGCTGACGGTGCCGGAGGGAGCGGTGAGCATGGTGATATACGCCTGGGGCGCCGGCGGGTGCAATGACGCGCCGGGAGACACGGGCGCGATCAAGGGCGGAGTGGGCGGATACTCGAGGTGCACGTTTGTGGTGACGGCGGGGGCGCAATACACGGTGATGGTGGGCGAGGGGGCGCATGCGCTGGCACGAAGGACGTACGGATTCGGCGGGGCGGGGCAGGGTGCGGCACATCAGCACAATGGGGGCGGGCTGACAGGGATCTTCACGGGAACGGGGGCGGTGGCGGCGACCGATTTCGCCCGGGCGCTGGTAATAGCCGGCGGGGGCGGTGCGGCAGGGCAAAGCGGCGGCGGCGGGAATGCGGCGCAAGGGGGGAACGGGAATGAGGCGGCGTGGAGCGGGACGACTGCGGACTTTCAAGGGGTGGATAGTGTCGGCGGGGTGACCTCGGGGAATGGTGGGGGTGGCGGCGGGCGCTACGGCGGGCAGGGGCTGGGGCTGGGCGGGAAGGGAGGCACTGGGTTTTGCCACACGGCGGCGACGCCGAATGGCGGGGCGCACGTGAATGGAACGGCGGAGCTGGTGAGCAGCGCGATACGGCCGAGTCTGACGGTGCCGGGGAGTACGCTGGATGAGTATGTAAACCCGGCAGGGCAAAGCGGCCGGCCTGGGGTGCTGGTGGTGGTCTTCAGCTGAGAAGAGGACCACGGACCACGGACCACGGGACCACGGGACAAAACGGACAGAACGGGACTAAAATCAAATGGCGAAGAAGAAATCATCATCGAAGGACGGGGACTTTCCGGAGTACCGGCCGACGGAGTACGAGGCGCCGCAGCGCAACTTCCTGCAAGAGGGCAGGGAAGGGTTGCAGCTGATGCATGAGGCATACCCGCAGCTGCTGGACCTGAGTAAGAAATACGGCGGTCAATTCGCCACGACGGAGGTCGACATAGCAAAGCAGCGGAGCGCGGCGGAGGCGGCTGCAATAAAGGCGGATGGGGGGGCGCTGCGGGAGGGGATCCTGGGGGCCTCCCCGGAGATAGCCGCGGCGAATGCCGGGATGACGGCGCGCCTGGGCGAGATGGGGCCGAGTGGGATAGAAACGGAGCTGAAGCGGCAGGCGCTGGGGGAACTGCAGCTGGGCGGCCGGCTGAGCCCGGAGGAACAACGCGGCGCACAGCAGGCGGCGCGCGCGGCCTGGAGCGCGCGAGGGATGGCGACGGGGACGCCGGCGGCAATAGCGGAGGTGCTGAACCGACAGAGTTTCGCAGACGCGCGGCAGGCTGGCCGGCGGGCGTTCGCCGGCGGAGTGGACACGATGAGCACGGCGCGGCGGGCGAGTGACTCGGCGGCGACGAACAACATGTTTAACTCGCTGGGAGGTTTCTGGGATCCGCAACAACGGATGTTCGGGAGAGGTGGGAGCCAGGTCACGGGGAACGTGAATCCGGCGGCGCCATTCTCGCCATTCCTGCAAGGAGCGCAGAATGTGGGGCAGAGCAACCAGGACACGGCGCTGCGGACGAACGCGATGAACATGGCCGGCGATCAATTCGCGCAGGAGCGGATGGACACAAATTGGTACACGCTTTTCAACGCAGGCGAAACGAACGCGAACGCAGCGGCGAACCGGAGCAATGCAACCAAGAACGCGGCGATAGGCGCGGGGGCGAGTATCATGGCGATGGCGGCGCTGGCGTTTCTATGACCGGAGGACGGAAGACGGAAGACGGAGGACGGAACTAAACCCGACACAACTTTATGGCTTACTCAGTGCAAAGCATGTACAACCCGAAGGTGCTTCCGGATACGGAGGGCTACGGGCCTGGGATCACGGCGGCGGGCAATGCGATAAGCGGCGCGCTGGGGACATACGCGGGGTGGAAACGCCAGGACAAGACGCGGGCGGAGGATCGGGAGGAGAGGCTGGCCAGGCAGGAGGCGGGGTTCACGCACGACGAGGCGATGCAAGGGGCGGGGTTCGAACATGACGAATCGATGTTCGGGAAACGCCTGGCCGCGACGAAGGAGGAGCGGGCGACGCAGCGGGAGAGAGAGGAGGAGCAGACGCGGCTGGCGAATGCGGGGATGGCGGCGGCGCTCGAGGGGATGGGATACGACCGCACGGCGCTGGAGGCGGCCGGCAGGATGCCCCCGAAGACTGCCAGTGTGTTCCTGCAAAGTGCGCATGCGCAGGCGGGCGCGAAGATAAAGGAGGCGATGGAGCGGGAGAGTGCGGCCGCAAAGGCGCAGGCTGAATTGGCGATAAAGCGGGACTATCTGAATCAACCGGGGCTCCCGATCAGAGACGCGGAAGGGAAGCCGAGGCCGGACGTTGGCTTTTATGGGGCGACGGGGGAATCGTTTCGCAATAAGCCGCGGGAGATGACGGAGCGGGAGGCGATCGAGCTGGCGGCGCAACACGGGCTGGGGGTGCAGGGGCTGACCTTGGGCACTGGCCTGAGGTTTGGCGCGAAGCCGGCGGCGAAGCCGGAGATGATAACGCTGCCGAGTGGGAAGAAGATCAGCGCGGTGCAGGATCCGAAGACGGGTGCCTGGGTGCCGGTGCAGGTGCAAGGGATGGAGGCGACGCAGAGCGTCTGGGATGCGGCGCTGGGGGCCTACGACAAGCCGTGAAGCAATGGCCGCGGCTGCTTACGACACGCTGATAGATGCGGATGCGGACCCGGAATTCGTAGGGCCGCCGGCGTGGGCGATGAATGAGCCGGAGCCGGCCGAAGTGGGAAGTGGGAACGCGGAAGTGGGAAGTGGCGAGCCGGCGGTGGAGGAGCGGAGGAATCCGTTTCCGCCGATGCCGCCAGGGAAGCTGATCGAGCTATTCGACCAGCCGAAATTCCAGGAGCTGCCGTATGTGAAGCGGCGGGCGGCGCTGGGTGATGCGCTATCCGCAGTGTATGACTACGCGGCGGGGCGGGAGGAATTCACGGATGAGGAATCTGGGAAGGTTTCTCAACTGGCGCAGAAGGCATACGCGAAGCTGGAGGAGGAGCACACGCTGGGGGAGAAGACGGGGGAGATGGGCGGGCGGATGGTGGAATTCGGCAAGGGGATGGCGAAGGATCTGGGGGCGGCGGTGTGGGCGGGATCTGGCCTGGCCGGCCGGGTGCTGAGCGCCGCGGGGGTGCCGCGGGAATATCAAGGGGTGCCGGGGCTGGCGGCGGGAGCGGACGCGATGGCGGCTCGAGGGTTCGCGCTGGGGAGCGCGCGGTACATAGATGCGCTGAACCACATAGAGGACACGTGGGCGAGTGACCGGGATGATGAGCTGAAGACGGCGGTGGGGGATGTGCGCCGGCAGATAGATGAGGGGAAGGCGCCGGTGAAGGATCCGGTGGCGTTCAGTCAGTGGCTGCGGGGGGAATCGGCAAAGGTGCTGGTGCCTCAACACAAGTGGACGGCATTCCGGCTGGGTGACTACGGGGTGACGGACGAGGCGGGGGCGTTTCGCCTGGCGGATGCGAACAAGCTCGAGGCGCCGCAGAATGCGGGGCTGGTGGCGGCCTACGTGCGGACGAGGGATCCGCAGATATGGAATCAGCTGGAGAAGAATCTGGCGACGACGCCGCTGGCGGGCGCGCTGGGGAGGGAGGCGGAGGACATCACGAAGACGCAGAGCGGTCAGGTGATGGACGCGATTTTCGGGAAGGGGATGAGTGAGCACATACTGAGTGCCTCTGATCCGCTGATGGTGGCGAGTTTCTTACTGCCTGGCACGCGTGCGGCAATGCTGGGGAAGGCGGTGGCGGGAGCTGAAGCGGGCGCGGCGGCGCGGCTGGGGATGGCGGCGAAGGCGACGGCGCAGGCGCTGCCGGAACAAGCGGCGCTGGGGGCCGGGATGGCGGTGGGGCATGACCCGGAGGCATCGGCCGGGGAGATAGCACAGAGCGCGGGGGATCTGATGGTGGCAGGGACGGCGATGCACGGGGCCGGGGTGGGGATCGGTGAGGGGGTGCGGGCGCTGCGCTCGAGGGCGCCGGTGCAGGCGCCACCAGTGCAGGCGCCGGTGGAGGCGCCGGTGGAAACGCCGCGGGTGCCGGGGAGGCCGACGCAACCGGGAGGTGAGCTGCCAACGGGGCCGGCGGAGGCATCGAACGCATTGCTGCCGGACCTGACGCGCGAGACGCCGACGGATCCGGCAGGGACGGTGCCGGAAGCACCGGAAACTCTGCAAGCACAGGCGGACATGGTGGTAGCCGGGACGCGGCCGGCGATGCTGGTGCCTGGCGCGAAGGCGGCGGAGCTGGCGCCGGAGCTGCAACCGCGGCCAGGCGATGGGACGGCGCTGCATGAGACGCCGGCAGGGACTTTCCGCTACCACACGGAGCAGATAGACCCGATGGCGCTGGATGCGCTGGTGGCGGCGGATGAGACTGGCCTGGCGATAGGTCTGAGCGAGGGAGCGAAGCCGCCAGGCGCGGATCGAGCGGTGACGCTGCGGGCGGAGGACGGGACGGAGCTGGCAGCGGAGGGGGCGACGGCGGAAACGGCGCCGGCGGCCGCGGAGGCGCTGGCGAGGCAATCGCTGGAGCCGGCCAGGGACACGGTGAGCGTGGAGGCGCCGGGAGAGGTGATCGGAAGTCGGATGTCGGAAGTGGGAAGTGGGAGGGGAGGTGAGGAGGTGGCGGCGAGGGTGGAGCCGGAGGCGCCGGCGGCTGACGTACGCCAGGCGATCGAGGAGGCGCCGAAGCTGACGGCGGCGGAGGTGGCGGACCGGGCGGAGAATGCGAAGCTGCGGGCGGAGGCGGCGGAGAAGGCGCGGCGGAGTAGGATCGCGCAGAAGGGAGCGGGGATCCCTGACCATCCGACAGGCGGACGGGACATCCTGAATGACATCGCGGACAACGGCGGGATCTATCTGCCGCCACCGGGGGAGGGGAGGAGAGGGGGTGACCAGGACGCGATGGCGGAGGTGGCGAAGATATTGCCGCCGCGGTATCGAAGCATTTTCAACAGGTCGCCAGAGGCGCAGCGGGTGGACCAGATGGCGCAGGAGCTGCACGGACGGGGGGCGCTGAAGGATGGGTACGCGGAGACGCTGAAAAATGCGATCCTGGAGGCATACCAGGGGCGGCTGAACGTGCGCAACCAGCTGGAGGCGGGGCGCGGGGCGGAGAAGCAGGTGGAGGCATTCGCCAGGGAGGTGGTGGATCCGGCAAAAACGCGGAGGGCGAAGCTGGAGACGGTGCAGGCGGGTGAGCTGAGCGTGGGGGACAGGCTGGAGGCGGGCGGCGAGACGTTCCGCGTGACGGACCTGGATCCGGACACGGGGGCGCTGACGATGGAGGACGGGCCGAAATTTGGGACTCAAAAGGTGGCGCCTGAGGAGGTGCTGTGGGTGGAGGCGACGGAGGCGAAGGAGAGCACGGCGGGGCTGGATGCGTGGGACGCGGAAATGGGGAAGGCGGAAGGGGGAAGGGGCGGCCTGGAGCTGGAGACGCAGACGCCGGAAAGCGTGATGGCGGAACGGGTGGCGGCGGAGGAACGGGCGCAGCGGGAGGCGCAGCGGGATGAACTCGAGCAACGCCGGCAGGCGCCGCTGACGGGCGACAGCTCTGAGGTGGGCCAGGGGACGCTATTCGAGGGGGACAGGGATCTATTCAGCGGGCCAAGTGCGGAGGGGAGCGGGATGCGCGTGGGCGAGGAGGCGCGCCAGGCGGCGCAAGCGCGGAGGAGTCAGGCGGGGATGGTGGACCCTGAGGCGATACGCCAAGGGCTGAACGAGGCGGGGAAGGAGGCGCAGCGGATAGCCGATGAGCTGGGGGGCGGCGCCGGGGCGCCGGCCAGGAAGGTGGAGGAGCCGCGGCTGGTGGAGGCATTCGGGCCGGAGTGGCCGGCGGATAAACACGGGATGCCGGAACCGCCGAAGACGCTGCCGGATAATTCTCCGCTGCTCGAGCCGACGCTGCACAAGGAGACGGCGACGCTCAAGCCTGATCACGTGCTGGTAAGGGGCGGGTATCTGACCGCGGGCACGCATCCGCGGAGTGAATTCCGCAGGGCGGCGCTGGACCACTTCTTCGACCAGGGGACGCCGCTCAAGCCAGGGGAACGGCCGGTGGTCCTAATGACCGGTGGGGGCGGCGGCGCCGGTAAATCATCGAGCCTGAAAGCGATGCGGGAGGAGGGCGTGATCAATGACAAGGGGTATGTCGAGATCAATGCTGACCTGTTCAAGGAGATCACCACCGAGTACCACGACATCGCGGCGGCCGGGGACGGACGCGGCGCGGGGACCGTGCACGCGGAATCCTCGCTGCTGGCCAAGGAAGCACTGGGCCGCGCGCTGGATCCGCGCGCGCGGCCGCGCTACAACATCACGTATGACGGCACGCTTTCTGACCTGGCGAAGGACACGCAAAGGATACGTGATTTCAAGGCACGGGGATACAAGGTCCAGTTGGCGTTGGTGACGATCGATCCGGCGGAGGCACTGGTGCGCGCCGGCGTGCGGGCGAAAGACTCGTGGCGGTACGTGGGAACGGAAATTCTCGCCGCGGCCCACAAGGGGTTCAATGCCGGGGTGAAGAAGCTGATCGACCTGGTGGATCAAGCGGACCTTTACGACAACACGACGAAGGGGGCGCAACCGGCCTTGATTGCCCAGAAGAGAGCCGGCGAAAGTATTCGCATTCTCCGGGAAGACCTCTATAATCAAATTGATGAGCGAGCGGTCACAGACCCGCTTGGAGCGGCCCGGACCGGGCCTGATCCAGGACGACAAGCCGCGGAAGCAGGCAGTCCCGGACTACCTGGAGAGGCTGCGCAAGGGCGAGAAGGCATACTCGGCGCACCTGGCGAAGAACCCGGGGGACGTGTTCGGGGCGAAAGCAGCCGACAACGCAGCGAGAGGGGACTTGTTCCTGAAGCCCTAGATGAGCGAGCAGCCGATCCGCAGGGTGCCGGGACCGGGCTTGATCCAGGGCGACGACTGGCCGCCGAAGCCGCTGAGGGTAGTGCCGGACTTCGTGGAGAGACTGGCCAGGGGAGAAAAGGCGAAATACGCCTGGCTGCGGGAGAACCCGGGGGACCTGGAGGGCGCCGGGAAGGCACAGCACGAAGCGCAGGGGAGACTGACGCCGGAGGAGTAGCGGGCGACGCACCTGCCAAGGGCGGAATGCGTGTCGGCGATGAGGCGCGACAGGCGGCGCAGGAGCGCAAGAACCAAGCAGGGATGGTGGACTTTCGTGCCATCATGCAAGGGCTGGGTGAGGCGGGGAAGGAGGCGCGGCGATTTGTCGATGAGCTGGGGGACATCCCGAAATTCACGCCATTCCGCGAGGCGGTAAATACGTGGGTGGGGACGATGCAGCGATCTGCACTGTCGACGCAGGATCTGCAAAAGGCGATAGAACGCGAGGTGCCGGATGCGCGCCGGCGGGAGGCGGTGACAAATTACGTGCAGGCGGGCGGCGATATGACGAAGCTGCAAGCGTGGGAGGCGGCGAGCACAGGGGAGCGGCGGCTGGGGTATGAGGCGGCGCAATCACTGACGCCGGCGGAGCTGGCGGTGGCGGCGCGGACGCGAAAATTCTACGACGAGGCGGGGGCCCTGGCGACAAAGGAAGGGGTGCTGAAGGGCTGGCACCAGGACTACGTGAACAAGGTCTGGAAGGACAGGATGGTGAGCGGGAAGAAGGTGGGCGGGGGCGCCGGCGCGGGGAAGCTGTCGCGGTCGTTCGTCTTCGGGAAGCGGGCGACGCACGCGAATTTCTTCGAAGGGGAACAGGATGGGCTGGTGCCGGCGACAAAGGATGTGAGCAAACTGATGGGGATATACCTGCATGAGCTGCACAAGACGATAGCGACGCGCAAGCTGATAAAAGACCTGACGACGAGGACGGCGAGCGATGGCCGGCCGCTGGCGGCGCCGCTGGGTGGAGTGGTGCCGCAGCCAGGCACGGGTGGCGCCGGGAAATCAAATGTGATGGTGCTGCCGAGCATGAAGGGGAAGGTGAGATTCGGCGCGAATGTGGCGGGGAAGCCGAACATGGTGGAGATAGGCGATTACCAGCGGCTGAACCATCCGGCGCTGGCGGGGTGGCGGTTTCTCGATCGGGATCCGAACACGGGGAAGATAACGGTGACACTGGGCGAGCTGGCGGTGCATCCTGAGGTGCACGCGCACATGAAGAACGCGCTGGGGGAATCTGGACTAAGGCAATGGGCGAGGGAGCCGGGAAATTCGAGACCTGGCCGGCTGCTGCGCAAGGGATTCACGACGGTGGATCACATGCAGAGCTTCATGAAGCAGGCGATGCTGAGTCTGTCGCCATTCCACATCGTGCAGGAGGGGACGCACGCGATAGGGCACAAGGTGAACCCGTTTTATAACATCCCGCGGATAGATCCGGAGAACCCGAAGCACGCGGACGCGATGAATCACGGGCTGATGCTGGGCGGCGATGAGGGAGCGATGCGCAACTTCCAGGAGGCGGCCGGCCACGCGCCGGCAATGGAACGGATCCCGGGCATCGGGCCGATAATGAAGGCGATCACGGATTTCACATTCCACACGTACATCCCGGGGCTGAAGATCAAGACTTACGAGCACATCGTGAAGCGGAACACGGCGAGGCTCAAAGATGAGCTGGCGGCTGGCGAGGTGACGGAGGCGGACGTAAAATATATGTCGGCGCGGCAGACGAACAGCGCGTACGGCCACCTGAACTATAAAGACCTGGGGAGGAACCCGGGATTTCAACACGCGATGCGGCTGCTGCTGCTGGCGCCGGACTTTCTCGAGGCGCGGACGAGGTTCGCGGCGAACGCGCTGAACCCGACGAAGGCGGGCCGGGAGCAAACGGTGGCTTACCTGACTCTGGGGGTGACGATGTATGTGGCGGCGCGCACGCTGAACGCGGCGCTGAACAATGGCGACGCGAAATGGAACGAGTGGCGGGAGCCATTCACGGTCTTCGACGGGAATAGGAAATACACGATGCGATCTGTGCCGGAGGACACGGTGAAGATGTTCCTGGATCCGCGGAAATTCATTGCCGGCCGGATAAGCCCGCTGGTGGGGACGGGGCTGATGCAGGCGATAACCGGGCGCAACTACCGCGGCGAGAAAATGACCTGGGGTGAGCAGGTGCACGATACGCTGGCAAGATCAATACCGCTGAGCACGCGGATGGCGCCAGGCTTGCGGGATCTGACCGAGAGCACGAAGAACCATCCGGTGAGCCCGTGGGAGCAATTCATGGGGGCGATGGGGCTGCACATCAGCCGGTACTCGCCGATAAATGAAGTGACGCACAAGGCGGGGGAATTCGCGAAACATAGCGGGTTCCCAAACGTGGGGGTCTACCCGCTAAGCCCATACCGCAATCTCCGCCACGCGCTCGAGGATCAGGACTGGGACCGCGCAGCGCAGGAAATAAAGGCGCTGCGCAGCAAGGGGCAGGACGACAAGAAGCTGCAACAGGGATTCAAGCGCAGCACCTTCCACCCATACACGGGGAAGAATCGGCTGGACGTGGAATTCGCGAAAACGCTGAAGGGCGAGGATCGGCACGTCTACCAACTGGCGCAACGCCGGCGCCTGGATGTGTGGAATCGATTCGCCAGGATGACCGGGGCGCCGCGGCTGGATGCGGTGCCGGTGCCGCAGGTGAAGGAGGATTAGGCGGCGCTGTCAAATCCGGTTGCTTGCGCACGCATCCGGATTTTGCCCGCCGGAATTGGCCAATTCTGGCGCCGGGCAGGTCGCGTGCCAAGATTGGTCCGATTTGTCGGATAATCTCCGGGGGTCCAGGCCGGACGTGTATGGGTCGCCGGCGTCTGGGTTCGGTGGATCCGGATCGATGAGGATCCGCCACGCGAGGAACGCGAGGATGGCGCCGACCAGAGCGCGGCCGGCCACTTCCTGATAAACGTCGGGCGCGTGGGATGGCGATTTCCGAAGGGCCCAGCGGGCGAAGGGAATGGTCAGGCCGCCGATGACGGCGCCGAGGAGGATGAAGGCGAAGATCATTTCCCGACTCGAGCGGCGGCTGGCGTGTCCTTCTCCAGGACGACATTGATCGAGGTCCCGTCGAGCTGGCATTGATAGTAACGGGCGAACGCCTGCGCGACGGCATCATGCAGGGAGTCCTCCAGCCATTTCCTTTGGTGCTCCGCGCAGCCCCAGCCGAAAGGCTGGCCTTCGGTCTGGCCGCGGAGCGTGACGGTGAAAGTTTTCTTGAATGGTTGTGGCATAGTTATTTTGTGTTGGGAGCTTTAGCTGACTGCCTTGAAGGCGACCACGTTGTTGTCGCGTTCGAAGGCGCGGAGTTCGTGTTTCATTTCGGCGCTGACGTCGAGGCGGAGGCGGCCGTAGTGTTTGAGGGTGACTTTCTCATCCGCGTGGCCGAGGGCGAGTTTCGCGGCGCCGATGCCGAGCCAGGAGAGGAGCACCGTGGCCACCGTGTCGCGCAGGCGGTGGTTCCCCTGGGCGCGCTCGCCGGCGCCGCCGATGATCGCCTTGAGCCAGGCATTGTGCTTCGTGGTGACCAGTTCCTTGCGCTGGGCTTCAGTGCCGCGGAGCACCGGGCCGGCCGGCCGCGCGCGGATGATGCTCGCCAGGTCCTCCGTGACCGGGACCGAGTAGAGGGCGGTGCCGCCTTTGCGGACTCGCACGTGGAGGACCGGGCCGGAGCGGAGGTCCTCGAGCCAGTCTCGCTCGAGCGCGATGACTGAGCCGCTGCGCATCCCGGTTTGGCGGAGGAGGAGATTGACCAGGCGCAGCTCATCATCGGCCGGGAGCAGCGACCAGGCGCCGAGCATGGCCGCGAATTCTGTTTCTTTGATAGGCTCCGGTTCGGAGTCCCCTTCGCGGAGGAAGGGTTCCTTGAGGAAGCTGCTCAGGTCCGGCAGCGCAAGCTCGCCCAGTTTGTAGGACATGGAGCGCGAGGAGAAAACCGAGCGCGCGTGTTTGAGGGTGGAGTTGATCGAGGTGTTTCCTTCGCTTTCGCTGGTGACATCCAGGACGCCTCCCTGGCGGGCGCGGAAGTAGTCCTTAACCAGTTTCCCGGTGAGGATGCCGCTCGAGAGCTTGTCGATGCGGTCAAGGTCTGGAATGTCGGCGCCGATTTTCACGCCGCGGATCCCGCCTTTGTGCGTCGTCCAGAGGTCGTTCGCCCATGCGACCACCGCTCGCAGATCGGCCGCATTGCGGCGCCGTTCCTTGTCGCTGTCGATGAGCTTTACCGACTCGTCCAGGTAGGCCGCGCACACGTCGCCGATGGAGGCGTAAAGGCGCCGAGTCCGGAGCACCTGGAGCGCGGCGAGTGCCTCAGCGGCGCGCCCCTCCGATTTCAGCCGGCGCTGTTCGCGCTCGAATCGTTCGGCGATCGATTTATCCGCGGTGTGAGTGTTGAGGAGGATCTGTTTCCCTTCGTGGCGGAATTTCAGGAAGTAGGTGGGGGATTTTGATCCGTTGAGCAGGCGTTTGAAGATGGCCATGTATACCGCTTATGATACCAATTTCGACCCGCAAGTCAACGCAAATCAACGCAAATGCGATATACCGTTTTTGATACCAACCACCCCCCAGCGCGAATCGCTCCATCCCTTATTCCATAAGGCTTACAGCCCGTTTTTCGCTGCTTTGAATCGAGTGGCGACGGCGGCTCCTGAGGTAGGGATCGAACCTACGACCTAATGATTAACAGGCACTGGTCACGATTTCTTAACTCGCTGAAGATGAACGACAAAGCTGGGGTGTCTTGCGCTGGTATACCGCTTTTGATACCACCGGCCGCGGCGGGCCGGAAATCGGGGGGAACGCGTTTTCCCGGCAACGGGTTGCGTGCGCACGCAAACCGGATCAGGCATCGGTATCGGACGCCTCGAAGTACGTAATGAGGCCGGCGAGGCGGACGATCTGGATGGCGCGGCGGAGGTGGGCCAGGCGATCGATACTGCCGGCGGGGGCGCCGCCGGCGGAGATGAGTGCGGCGCGCTCGCGCTCGAGCTGCTGGAGTTCGGCGAGGGCGCCGGCGGTGTTGGGTATTCCGGGCATTTTGTTGTCCTCTTATCTTAGGGTGGGTCCTGCTGTTAACCAAGGGATGAGCCTGCCCACGGGCCGGGAATGATGGGCGCTAAACGCCTTTCTTCCTGATCTTTCCCGGTGCCGGGGCCGGCTCGTTGAGCCCGCGGGCCACGGCTGTATAACTAACGTGCTGTAGCGCAGGGTGTCCGGGGTCGGCGTGCGTGATGACGTCGCGGGCAATGCGCCAAAGCTCGTTGAAGTCGAAGGGCATGACAAGTTTGCCGTTGTGGAGATCGATGTACTCGAGCAGGGCCTTGATCGCCCAACGGATGATCTGAGCGTCCGTGGTGTCGTGTTCCTTGGCCAAGCGGTGAATGGCTGCCATCTGCTCCGGTGAGAGGCGAACCGGGATTGTGATGTTTTTGGCCATTCGAAAACTTCGCGCGCTGTATGCATTCGTCAACTTTGTCCGAGATGCGAACAAAGTTCAACCGCTTTCCCCTATGCTTTCCTATGCAATTTATTTGACAGAGCTTAAACGAATGCATAGAAATGCAGAATGATGAAACCGACGATTCCGGTCCGAATCCCTGAGGAGATGCTCGAGAAGCTGAAGGTGGTGGCGGCGAGCCAGCACAATACTTGTAATGGGATCATCCGGTTGGCCATAGATCGATTCCTGCAATCGATGGAGTCACCGAGACAGGGCGAAAAATCTTCCGATTCCGATCCTGAACCCATGCTGTCACACTAAAATGACGCAGGGCGCGCTCAGCAAAATGATGATGGTAGCTGTGGGCGGATGCCTAGCCGGCGCTGGGGGCGCGGATGCATGGGGCGCGGCGCTGGTTGGCTGGATGTGCGCGCGGCCGGAGGTGGCGCTGTTGGGGCTGATGGGGGGCTGTGCGGTATCGGGCTGGGTGGTGGCGCTAACTGATGGAGGGCGTGGGCGATGAGGCAGCTGTGGCTGGTGTCCTTTGGGATGTGCTACCGCATGGGCCGGGAGGCGGCGCGGCGTGGGGTGCAGTTGGAGGAGTGTCCATTTAAAGGGCTGCTAAATCGCGCGTGGTGGCGCCGGGGCTGGTGGGACCTGTCGAAAGCGCGGGAGCGGGCGCGATGGGGTGCGGAGGTAATAGAACCGGAGGGCGAGGAGCGGCTGCGGTGCTCGAATTGCGTAACGGATCCGGATGGAACGGTGCACGCGGTGGAAATATTTGTGCGGCCGTGGCTGCGATCTGAAGGAGGGGCGGAGGGATGATGACTAGGGCCATGCTCGAGCGCGCGCGCGTCGTAGTCAGCGCGTCGAGGGCGGCGCGTGCGCATGCGGCGGCGCGGGCGCGGGTGGCGAAAATTTCCCGTGGTTACTTGGGAGGGTCCCACGTGGAAACAGAGCGACCGGCCAAGCAGGCAAGGCTTGACCGGTCGCCGTTCAACCAGGCGCCGCGGCGCCGCTACCGGGAGGAGGACCGCAACGAATGAATCACGGCGAGATGATGGGACACTGGCGACACAAGGCAATGGTGCCGCCGCGAAGGTACACGCTGGACGAGCTGCTAAGGATCAAACAGGCGTGTCCGGGGCATTTGGCGACGGTGATGCTTCTGCTGGTGCTGGCGGAGGCGCCGGCTCGCGGGATGACGATGGGGCAAATCGCTGGGAGAATGTCTGTAAGTACGGCGGCGATAACGGGCCTGGTGGATAGCGCGGAGGAATTGGGCCTGGTGGCGCGCTCTGCGGTGCTGGGGGATCGCCGAAAGATAGCGGTGGAGCTGACGGCGGGAGCGATGGAGCTACTCGGGGCGGCGGCTACTGCGGGAGTGCTGAATGGCGTATGAACGGGGGCAGCATCACGGCGGCGCTAGTGGGAGGCGGATCCGGAGGACGGCGCCGCGGGGGTGTGATGCGCGGCAAAGTGTGCGGCGGCTTGTCCGAGGATGACGTGGCGGTCGGCGGGCGTGAAGCGGAAATGTTTCGTTCGGCGGTGGCCGGTGGCATCGATCCATTGAACGCGGAACGCCGGGGGATGGCCGGCGCGAATGACTTCGGACACGCCACGTACGCCGGTGTTGGATTTGCGCGGAGTATGCCCGCGGCGGCTGCCGGGCAGGGATCCGCCGCGGGGGCGCCGGGGCGCCTGGTCGGCGCCGGCGGCGGATGGGGGTGTGGATTTGTTAGGCATGGTTTCTGTGTTGTCGCATTGATTGAGAATGAACGCAAGGGCGCCGGCGGAGTGTGCCGCCGGCGCGTGCGGGTGGAACTACTCTTGCGGCCAGAGGCGGCGGTCGCGTTCCATAAGCAGCGCGTCTGCCAGGTCGAAGGCGCGGCCGGCCAGTTCGTCAGGCGTCCAGCCAGATCGCTGGCCACTGGTGACCAGGGCGCCGAGGGCATTTACTGCGGCGTCTTGCCACAGGGTAGTGTGGGCGTGGCGGTAGGTTGTGATTTCGCGCTCGAGCGGCGCGGTGGTGGTGGTGTCGTTTTTCATAGAGTTAGGCTTGTTCATGGTGGAGAGCGCGAACGATGCGGAGGTAGCGCGGCGCCTCCGGAGAGCACCAGCGGCCGTCCTCGTTCGCCAGTTGGAGCGCTACAGCGTGAGCTGCTGCGAGGGTCGTGCCGCCGTGGAGGGAGTCACAGAAGCCGGCGCCGGAGCAGTAGACTTGCACCACGAAGGGGAAGGGGTGGCGCGCATTGCTGCGTTGCTCTGGCTGCAGCTGGATCAGGATCCGGCGATCTTTGGTTTTCATTTGTTGGTGGGTTAGGCGCCGGCGGGAGGTGCCGGCGCGCGGGGGTGGAGTTAGGCGAGGGCGGGTTCGGTGATCTCGGCGCCGGGGGTGGCGGCGGCGGGCGTGGCGGGCGTGTCGTCCCATTTGCGGGCGAGGATGAAGTCTGCGGCGCGTTGCGCCTGGCCGGCGGCGACCACCACCGCTTTGGTGTCGGCGCGCAGCTTGCGTCTCCATCCGTCGAGGTAGGCGGCCTGGTTTTCGATGACCGCGGGGCTGATCCCGGCCTCGGCGGCCAGGAAGGCGCTGGTCATCTCGGCGACCAGTTCTTCGCGGCCGTATTCTCCGCCGTCGCCGATGAACCCGACTTCGTTTTTCGGGGCGTGGCGGTTGAGGCGGGTTTCGTGGCCGGTGGCGTGGGCGAGTTCGTGGAAGAGGGTGCTGTAGTATTCTTCGCTGGAGGTGAACCTGGGGCGCTCTGGCATGGTCACCGTGTCGAGCGCGGGCCGGTAGTAGGCGCGGGCGCCGCTGTGGAAGATTTCCGGGCGTTGCGGCATCCCGGTTACTATCGCTTCGGCGGCTGCGATGGTTTCGTGCGGGGTGAGTTCGACCGGCGGCGGGAGGTAGCGGGCCGGGAGGCCGTCGACTTCGCCGGCGTTGAAGACGTGGTAGTAGCGGAGGACCGGGACCTGTTTCTTACCTCCGGGCGCGTCCGGGTCTTTCACTTCCCATTTCTTCCAGAAGACCACCAGTTCGCCTTTGGCGCCTTTGCGGACCTGGGCGCCGAGGCTTTTCGCCTGGTTGAAGGTGACCCAGCGGTTGCTTTCGAACCCGCGCTCGAGCGCGGCGAGCTGGAGGAGGAAGGAGTTGATCCCGCGGTAGGGTTTCCCGGTGCTGATGCTGAGGGGGAAGGACTCGCCGGCGGCGCGGCGCCAGGGCATCCGCCAGGGGACTGTGCCGCGGTCCAGGGAGTCCAGGATCCGGGCGGTGATGGTTTCGTAGAGGTCTCTTTTCATTCTTGCGTTCGGTTTTTTGTAGCACCAGGTTTCCGGGCAGGTTTTCCGGTCCACTCGGACCGGGCTTGCGTTCGGGGCGTCGCTCGAGTTGTGATCGGGCGGCGCTCTTTTTTGTGGCGCACTTATCTTGTAAGGCGCATTGAGAATGAGTGCAAGTGGTTTTTGGGTGTTGGGATACGATTGTTTGCAGCGCATTGGGTGTCAATGCGTTATGCAATGCAGTATTTTGGAGGGCTACGGGCCTGATGAGTGCGAAACGCCAGCCAGGCATCGAGGGATCACGACGCGTGCGGCCGGCAGCGCCGGGGCGGTTTTTCTCGGCAATCGAGGTGGCGGAATTGCTCGACGTGGAGGAGGCGCGCGTGGTGCGGCTGCTCGAGCGGGGGCTGTGTCCGCAGGCGTGGGAGGATCCGCCTGGCTCAGGCGCGTGGTGGATCCCGGCGCCGGAAGTGCGGCGCATGGTCGGCGGCGGCGGCTCCATCGAACGGCTGTACTCGGTGCGCGGTTTCGCGGAGCTGGTGGGGCTGTCCTACTTCACGATTTTTCGAGCGACGAAGGACAAGCCAGGCCAGCCGGCACAGGTGCGCACGGTGACGATTCTCGGCGAGCGTCGCATTCCAGAGTCTGAGTATTGGCGCCTGACCGGGCGCCGGCGGCCGGCGGTCGCCTAACCGTTTTCTTTTCTTTCCGATGATCCTGGACGAATTAGCGCCGGCGGCCGTCTCCGATGATTCCCGTTTTCTTTCTCATCCGCTCGAGCACGCCCGCGGAGAGTGTGAAGTGACGGAGCTGGGGCTCGAGGTGCAAATCGTCCAGACGCTCGAGCAGCGGGGCATTTACGACGCCTCGAGGCTCAAGGCGCGGAAGCCGGAGGTGTATGCGATCATCCGGAAGTTGCTGTCGACCGGGTTGATCGGGAAGGATGAGATCGCCAGGCTGTGCGGGGTTGCGTGGGAAACCGTGGCGGCCGTGGAGGTGGACGGCGCCGGCAGTATACGAGACTTAAAGACAAGGCTGTGTGCGCATCTGAGTCTCGCGCTCACGGCTGCAGCCGAGGGATTGATCCGGCGGGCGAAGGCCGGCGCGCTAACCGCGCTGGATTTTGGGATTCTGGTCGACAAGCTCCTTCTGCTTTCCGGTGAGGCAACGCAGCGGATCGAACTGGTGGAGGATCCGGTGGTGGCGGACTTCCGGCGGTTCATCGAGGCGCATCCGGTGGGCCCGCCAATGGGTTTTGTCGCTGGAAATCCCGGCAAAGGCGGCGCGGCCGCGGCCGGCGGCCTGGCGCTCGAGGCCGGCGGCCTGCTCCTCGAGGCGCTGCCGGTCGGCCAGGCGCCGGCCGGGATCCTCGAGCCGGCCAGGCTCGACCTGGCGCAGGCTGACCAGGCGAATTCTCGAGCGGGTGACTTGCAGGCACTGGTCGACGGGGGCGCCAACGGTGACGGATCGAGGGTGGAGGGTGCATGATGACCGCTTATGATACCAAAGGCGGGGGAATCGGGGGCTCGAGGTGGGCACGCGCGCGGGCGCGTGAAGCAATCGGGCGCGCGCATGCGCGTTGGTGCGGGGGCGCGCGGGCGGGCGCGCGGGCGGGCGCGCGGGCGGGCGCGGGGGCGCGGGGGGAGGGGGGG
>Ga0137452_1000150_pt1 | contig 20184 bp, 47 predicted proteins | sample EasRivERMGT513_2_FD_102312 | JGI IMG/M metagenome (GOLD analysis project Ga0137452, IMG submission 102312) | Soil microbial communities from meander-bound floodplain in the East River, Colorado, USA - East River MetaG ERMGT513_2 | ecosystem: Environmental > Terrestrial > Soil > Floodplain ...
CGTTGTGCGAATTTACTAGGATCGTGTCTCGGTGCAAGATCACAACCACGCATTGCAGACACTAAAACTCCCTGATGCCTCATACCAATTATTTGTGTCCATTCTTGCATGATGCCAGCCACGTTTTTTAGACTCCTGTTAAAGGATTATATTCGCGATTTGTTTTTGTTTACAAAGTCCCGAATTTCTTTAGCTTTATCTTCTGGGTCTTCATCTTCTTCTCCAGCAAACAATACAGAAGTTTCATAGCGACTTATATCAAAAAATACTTCACAGGCATCAAAATCACTATGTCCTTTATAGGTAACACCATTTAGAGTAGTATAAAATCCTCTGTCTCTAAACCAAGGATCGCTACCAGCCCAACCAGCCGCACAAGCAGAACTACCACAAGAAAGATTTAGACCCGCGACAACAGCCTTTGCCTTTTCATTGTATTTGGCTTTGCTTTCCACCAACTCATCCTCACACCACCAATTCATATTGAATCTATGAATTGGCACCGGACCTTTATTCTTATAAGGCCCGACTCCTTCTAACTTGTCGGCTAACCTCAAGAGGGCTTCTTTGTTCATGGGTTACACTCCCGTCACAGGGTTGCGAGAAGGTGAAACATGGGGTATGTTGGTAAACTTTCTGATTTGCATAGCTACATCAATTGGGCGTTGTCTACGAATTGCAGTTGGCATAAACAGATATCTGGCGCTTTCATGAGATATTTCAAAAAAATGTGCTATTGCTGCGAAATCCTTAAGAGAATCATTATTTTCTTCAGATGGAAAATACAAAATTTCATTGAAAGGGGAAACATATAATCCTCTTTCTTGGAACCAAGGATCAGTTGCAGCCCAGCCACAAGCACATGCTACTGTTCCACACTGGTTTTCATGAACAATATATCTTCCTTTGAATATCTTAAAATTTCGCAACCCCCCAGGAATAAATACATTCATCCACTTGTACATATTAAATCGTTCGGCTGGAATAGGACCAGTTTCCGCATAGGGTCCGCTACCTTCCAACTTGTCGGCTAGTCTTAAGAGAGCTTCCGTGTTCATAGCGCATCCTCTCTTTCGCGCTTGTAGGTTTCTACATATATACGAATTTTCCAGGCCACATGTTTTGGAGAATCAGTGAATTCACCTGAAAATAACTCCCGCGCCGCGCCAAAATCAATTTTGAAAAAGTTCGCAACTGCACTAAAATCTGCTATACCTTTATAAAGTACATTATTATATGGAGTTGTATAGAATCCTCTTTTACGGAACCAAGGATCAGAACCAGCCCAGCCAGCGGCACATGCTGATGTTCCACAGGTGAGATTGGGAAGAACAACATCTTTTCCCAAGTTTTTATTAAATTGCATTTGGACGTTTGACGTTTCAATCCAAGTGTCCATTCTGAACCGTGATTTTTTGATCGGGCCATCTTTTATATATGGTCCCTTTCCTTCCAGCTTATCAGCCAGACGGAGCAAAGCAATCTTGTTTATGGACATGTTTCATTCCCCTATAAAAGAGTGCCAATATGGACACTAGGGGAGAGGATTCAACGTGTCAAGAGGAAAGTTTGCGATTGAATACGTCTTTGAATTCTTTGGAGAAATGGAGATTTGGCTGGTCTTTGCAAAGTTGAAACATTGGAGCAATTTGTTCAGGAGTGTAACCAGCTAAACCACAACCAATATTTGTTACAATAAAGTCCCATTCTTTATGTATCTCTGAAAAGCATAAAAAAATATGAACATGATATTGAATTTTTTCTAGAGGTAAAGTGATTAAATCTTTGTTCTTTGTTGGGATGGCATAAGAGTCACCTTGCAATCCTATTCCTTGGCCATAGATCGCTCCATGATTTCTATAAGCATAAAGAGCCGCACCTTTTCCATGCCGGCCAGCTTCATTGGAACCGAAAACAAAGATTTTCCGTTTCTCTACAGGAAAAAATACAGGATCATCTTTTTGATGCGGTGTTGGTTCCGGCATTTTGTGACCTTCAATCATGAGGGTTTTCTTGTATCCACTTATAATTTGCACATAATTTCACACTTCGCCAAATCCAGAAACCAAAAAGATAATAGTTGGTGACAGTTAGCGGCTCCCAATAACTTCCTTCATATTGGTGCCAGTAGTTATAGGAGTGTTTAATCACCATTTCTTTTTCCTATTCCATCATCTATACGAACAACACTTTTCTCATGCCATTGATACAGGTCTTTAGGTTTAATTTTTGTAAATCTTACAAGAGCCACAGCAGAATTCATACTATTTGCATCAACTGTTTCACAGATGGTGCTATATCCATCTATGCTATATAGTGTTACGACATAGCGGTTCATTTTCTTATCCTTGGAACGATGATTAGTTTACCGCGTTTTTTTGTGCTCGCATCAAACTCACTTTCACCAATACGCATCCAATATTCCCCATCATTCATTCTTTCAATATGCACTGATACGTTTGTGGCTTTTATTTCATCAACAACTGAATTTTCATTTTTACAGAAGCTAAGTTCAACTAGACTCTCCCCACATTTTTTTTGCTTTTTCTGGATCGCGTTTTTTCCAGAGTCCTTTCGCTTCTTCGGATGTCTCATATTCCTGTCTTCCATGAGGCCAAAGTTCTAGACCTGTAGACTTGGTATCATGTTCTATCATATTGTAGACTGTGCTGGCAATACCTTGGTGTTGGTGTTTTTCTTCAACATGGGCATTCATGACAGAAAGCACAGGGCGGCCAAAATGAGTGTTAGAACGCACATAGAAACGCCCAATATGACCAGTTCTACTTTTTGGTCCTTTATAGACTTTGTACTCCAGCTGGCCATGTCCTGGAGTAACATCCACATGATATTTACCTTCTAATATCGGCCGTCTTTGCCATTTTTGTTTACGCGGCCATGTCATCCAATTTCTGAGATTCTTCCAGTGATCAGCTGTTTCCCAATCATCAGTTTCCATTAGATGTTCTCTCCATTGGTTGAAACGTTTGAAGATCATGTTAGTGCATTTTATCCGAGATAACGCCTGGAATCTGATTTTGATGCTTTTTCATAGCATCCAAAAACTCTTGATTGTCTTTTGATAGGACCATCTTTAGATTTGCATTGATTCGCTGCAAATTACCTTCTTGGTTTGGTTGCACGAAGAGCATGTTATAGTGAATGGTGTTGTAATAGTAGGTGGAAAACTCATGTGTCACGGGGCTTATAGCAAGGATGTGATCTTTTTTCAAGAGCAAAAATTGTTCGCTTTCGCCAGTGAAAGGGAGATATTTGACAAGATTAACAGCAGGAACACCATTCACATCCTTTTCTTCTATAAGCATTGGGTATTCTACTATCAATGTTTGAGTATCATTATCGTCTGAATGATATCGGGCTGTAATTTGTTCTCCATTGATTAGACGGATATGAAGTATAACGTTATCCATTAGTTCTCCTTACAGGTTGACATTGTAGATTTGATAGTCAAACCTTTCTTCTATATAATACCTAAGTCGTTCGGCGGCATGAAATAGGGTATAGTTTTTATGTTTCCCTATGGATAGATCATCAGATATATCGTAAACGTCACAAACTGACTTGTTTTCTGACTTCCTCATACCTCTACCAAGACTTTGTAATATCAAGATACGAGATTTTGATGGGCTCGCAAAGATGATATTATTGATATTTATTATAGATATGCCTTCAGAAAAGGTGCCCTGAGAAGCTATCGTAATGGAATTTTTAGAGTTGTCAACAACCTTTCTTATTTCGTTTCTTTCTTCAGAATCAACCTTTCCATGAATAAAATGGATTGGGAACTTATGTAATGAAGAATATCTACTCATTTCTTCTAGAATATCATAAAGTAATTTTCCATGTTTCTCAACATATCTATAGAGAATAAGAGTATTTCCTTCCAGAGAAAACGCTAGATTGGCAATAAATTGGTTCCTTTTCTGATGAGAAACAAGGCAATCTATTTCTAGTTGGTATCTTTTCTGCTTTTCTAGCTGTTTTTGGTTCTTCAATAGAAGTTTGCAATGATCCTCAGGGTGTTTTAAAATAATTGATTTAATTCGCAAATCTGAGACAAAGCCCTGATCAATTAGAGTTTTCGCGTCTGTGGTCTTGTATAGCGGCCCCAACAGCCCTTCAAGTGCGATTTGAGATGTTTCCGAACCATCCAGGGAACCAGTAAATCCGTATTTGTGGGCAATTGTTGTGGTTTTGCACATAAGTTCCACAAGTGATTTGGCTTTGATGTGGTGAGCTTCATCAGTCAAGATGACCTGAAACTTTTGGAACCATGCGGCCGGTTGTTTGAAAACACTTTGCCAAGTCGTAACTGTCACCTTTTCGCCACTATCTTTTTCTTGGCCAGAGTATATCTTATGTATTTTCTCAGTGTATCCATATGTGGCAAAGTCTCCTACCATTTGATGTATGAGAGTAGTGTTGGAAACCACAATAAGTGTTGGTTTGTCCAAGTAACGGGTTACTAGATACATAATAAGAGATTTACCGCTACTTGTGGGGCTCAGCAGCAGCGCCCGATGTTTGCGGATACAATGAATGAAAGCGTCAATTTGGTAGTCGCGAGGAGTGAGTGCTTCGGGAAGATTTAGGGTTTGTATGAATTCCTTGGCTTCAAACACAGAAAAATTGGTGTCATGAAAGTCGCCTTCCAGAACCAATTTATAATCCTGCTCTTTACAGAACTTCTTGACATAGTGAAGAAGCCCGCTATAAAGAGTACGTTTTTTGAAGGAAAAAAGGTGTATGTAGCCATCCCATAGTTTCTTCTTGAAAAGGGGATGGTATTTGTGATTTGGAACTAGAAACTTAAAACAATCGTCTAATTCTCTAGCAACAGCTTCTTCACATTTTATTCTTAAATAAACGTGGTCATAAAAGCAAACAGTAACTGTATGCACTATTCTCCATTCTTGAACTTCTCTACATCAAAAATCAATTTGAGATGAAAACTTCTATTCTTTATCATTGCTAAAATCTCTTCCAAAAATTCCATTTTATCTTTTACTTCATCAACAATTTCTTTTAGAGCCAACAATTCATCATCTGCATCTAAATAGATATCCAATTCTTTTTTGGTCATTGCCGCCCCTTTTGCTGGACCTTTTTTGGCCCAATCATATTGTTTCTTTGTTTCTTTGGAGGGGCCTTGATCGTAATGGGTATATTTTATGACCTTTAATTTGGCATATTCGGTTTCAGCCTTGCGTAGTTCCTTTTTGGTGTCAAGGAAGATTTTGTAGTATTTGTGCTGTAACGTCGCAATGTTGGCTGTCTGTGTTTGAAGTTGTGTGATATATACCGTCCGATCAACACCCCAGACGACATGTAGTTCATTGATATCCATTGATGAATCCTCTAGTTGTAATGAGTAAGTATACCTGAAAGATGAAGAAAAGTCAATAAGGCTTGACAAGTAACATGGACTTGTTGTAATGATTGAGGCAGGCTAGATTTACTTTAGTGACCAACAGGGTAGGTCTAGTTTAGGGAGAAGTCTGATAAGCCCCCTCAGTCAATCCGATATCAGACTTCTCCCGGCCTTTTAAATTAGCCGACTTAGCTCAGTGGTAGAGCTACAGTTTTGTAAACTGTGGGTCGGGGGTTCAAATCCCTCAGTCGGCTCCAAATCACCATATGGGAGGAAACTATGGCAAGAATTAAAGAAGGCCGAACGGTTAATATTTGTGAGTTCAAGTTTGCGATGGGTGATGAGGTGAAAGATATTATTTCTGGTTTCAAAGGAATTGTAGTTACCAGAGTTGAGTGGTTCAATGGGTGTATCCGTTATAACGTTCAACCACAAAGATTAAAACTAGAGGGTGGTCCTGACGATACTATTACGTTTGATGAACAATCGCTTAAACTTGTCAAATCAAAAAAGATTAAAACTGAACGAATGGAAGTTATAGAGAATTGGGATATCATCAAACCAAAACTATTGCCAGCCCCGACAGGCGGACCATATGACGATGCTAAATCATCTGCCCCTAAAACCATTAGAGGAAAGTAAATTAAAATACGGAGGAAGCCATGCCAAGAATGAAACAGGTGCATGAGAAACACCTGATCTATAGAACGTCAGGAGAAAAGAAAGAGTTTCGCGGCACATGTGTTTTGTGCGGCGCTACGGATATGACTTTTGATGAGGGTAAAGAGTTATGTCCTAATCCGAAACAGTTGACCAGTTTTGAGGCTTATTCTTTAGCCTCGGAAACGCTCCATTCAATTCGCATGGAAATCTAAGTCGGAACATTGCGCACAGAGAAAAGATTGACGCTCATCGTTCCATTCGGAAATATTGTCATTTTCATTTTGTCATCAAATTTGTCTTTCTTTTGCATATCTCCAAATTTTTCTTTTATTGCATTTAATTTTTTACGAATATCATTAATTTGTTTGAGCCGAATTAAGTGCACGCGACTTTCCATTTCAAGAAAATGGTATTGACACATTTGGGAAGGATAAACAAAGATTGGTGTTCTCTTTACCTTACAATACTCACAGTCACAGCTGCGCCGCCCGCGTCGTGTATGGCGTTTTAATTCGTTGGCAAGCAGTAAAGGAACCATTCGCTCATTCACTGCCTGCTCAATTCGCTCTTCAAGACTACTCAGGGGTGTTTGATTTGGTATCATCGGCGCCCTTTGAGACTTCTTCGGTTGTCTTGGCGAGCTTCGTGTAAGCATTTTCAATCTCTGTCGTGTTTGTTGTAGCATGAGATGCAAGCGCTGCATTCAAATCTGTTTCCAGACGCTTTAATCGCTCTTCCATTTTCTTTAGAGTCTTTACACGACTGGCGCTGAAACCGGGCCTTTGCAACATCAGTGTGCGATCATTTACATCAAAAACTGGCGGTGTGTCTGCTCTGTTTTGTTTATCATATTCTTTATTGATTTTGTCGCGAACATTCATTGCAGTGTCAATAACAGCTATGTGTGCCTTGGCTTTTTCATCGGCACGAATGGCTATAACGCCGGCTTCTACTCTTTGACCAAGACCAGCAACGGCCTCATCAATCTTACTTTGTAAAGACGCGATTTCTGACATTTGGATTTCCTATTTTTTGGTTTGTAGCATAAGGCCAAGAATGAACCCTATGCCAGTGACATGTTCGGTTGTGATTTTGTTCGTTTTAGACATATTGAAGAGAAGATTTGCGAGTTCAGGGTGATCACGTTGAAGAAACGCCCAACCATCTTGTGAAAGGGTAAGAAGACCGTTCTCACCCATTATGCGAACAGCTTCCTTGTAAGTTGGGAGTTCCATGTGCGTTCTGCCTTAGAGTGCCAACACTGTCAAGGCGTTTCTTGATGCGTACCAAAAAGAACAGTGCGTTTATCTCCACAAACAATGAAGACTTTTTTTCCGGTTTTTTTGAGAAAAGAATTGATGAAAGAATCCCATGGTTCTTTTCGCCAAGCATCTTTGTAAAACTTATCAACATAAAGAACTAGATTACATTCTTCGTTTATTGTAGTGCCCATTACAATGTGACTCTTTCTTGGCCATAACTCTTCTCCTCCATATCCATGTAACCAAAGGCAATCAAAAGCCCGACAGGAATCAGGACGTGTTTCATAGACCATACATTTGTTGCCGCTCTGATCGCAATTTGGACACCAAACATCCTTGCGCTTCCCGAGTTCAGGAATCGCTAGAAGTTTGCAACAGAGTGTGCAGTCACCACATTCACGCTTCACCGACATTTTGGTTTTGGCTCCAATGTGGATTTCATAGATTTTGCCACAGCAATAAAGTCAGTTAACCATAGCTTATTGAAACTACATTTATAATGCCACCATCCATCATCTTCAATATAGAGTTCTATCAAACCTCCTTCAGCATAACACATTCCGAAAAGTGCTCCGTGAATATCCATATCTTCCATGCGTTTTGGTTCTCGTGTCATACTTTATACTCCTTTGTGATAAACCCCTTACCAGCATCCCCGCGCAAGTGGTTCTTTACTCTATCCTGGAACTTTTTCCAACAGGAAACATGCCAGTAGCTACTTCCTACTGGAACAACACCCTTCCCTTTCCCGCAACCTTTACAAACCTTGACCCGCTTCATTCATTTATTATCCCATCGGTTTTAGGATATACCGAATGTTGTCCAGTGTCGGCCCCATTTGTGATGGATCGTGTTTCACATTTTCATATGCATCAATTTCTTCTTTGATACGCTGAAGCATGAGACGCGCCACGGATAGATCGCCAGCTTGTTCCTCAGTTAGAGCCTCAAGAGCGTTTGTTAAATTATCGGCATCCGTTGCCCGATGAAGTGATGTTTTCCTATAGCCAAGAAGATTGGCCTGAATTTGTAATGTATATTCATGTAGGTTACCTTGTAGTTTTTGGAAGATTAGTTTCCATTCGCTTTTGGTTCGCATGAAATAGTCTCCTTAGAGTCCCTAGCACCACACTGTTGCATCCTTGTATGTGTTTCACACCACTAAGCATAACACAATTAAGTTGACAAGTAACGTTTTCGTGATCCAAGTAACTTAATTGTGTTTTCGTTCTATGTTTGGTCTTCTTGACCATACCGAGAAAGAACGTTAATTTTTGTCCTATCAAAAAGAGGAGAAAAAAGTCCCCTCTTTTATCAACCCGGAGAAACGTCATGGTAAACCCTTATCTCATCTGGTGGCCTCCATTCTGGTTCATGTGGAATCCGATTTTGTTTCGGACTCCTTTCGCCCTTCCTTTCGGAATGTAAGGAGGAAACAATGATCAGACAAGTAATCACTTGGTTACTGGTTGTGTTCGGCGGCGCCGGTCTGGTGACTGTTATCATTATCGGCTTGCCTCTGGCTCTTGGACTCTAGGAGTAGATCATGCGCAATCCCAACTTTATTAAACTCACGCAAATGAATGGGCGTGAGTGTTGGATAAACATGGACACAGTTCGGGAAATTAAACCAGGAGGTTGTTATCCAGGACAGGATCAAATGACTGCTCTGGTCTTTGATATTCGCCCTGTTGTTGGTTACGACCATACGGAGGATAACATAGACGTTGTTTCCTTCGTCAAGGAAGCTCCCGACCATGTTGTCGCTCTAGCTAATGGAAAGGAAGTGCCATGATCATTCTCACTGAATTTCGCATCTGGGCACGGAATGTTTATGAGCGCCATCCCCAACGCTTTCACCTCTGCAATGGCTGCGCCCATGCCATCTACTTTTTCCTCGCCTTCATTGAGGGAAGCGGCATGTATGCCTACGCCAGCGGTGCCCTGGCCCTCGCTACAGTAACCGCTCTTGCGGTATCCCCATAACCCTTCATGCAACGGAGCAAGTGTCATGTTGGACCTACTTTACACTGGTATTGGCATCCCTTCAATGGATGTGTTAGCAGCGACCAATCGCATCATCCTGGGCGTGTTCTTTGCGACAAGCGGCTATCACAAGCTCTTTAATGCCGCCCGCCACGCCTCATTGGTTGAAACTCTCACGGCGGCAAAAGTCCCCTACGTTGGTTTCAACCAATGGTTTGTCCCAACGGTGGAATTCGCGGCTGGAATGGCTCTTATCGTTGGTCTGTTTTCTCCTTTGGCCGCAGCTGGACTATTTGTGATCTGTCTTGTTGCAACGCTTACCGATGGCATCAAGCGGATTCCGAGTTGGAACCCAATTGATAAGGGAGATTGGGTATGCTGCTTCTTCTATCTCCCTGAGGTTCTATATCTCATGATGCTGGCCTTTGTTATCTCCATCGGCCCGAGCATTTACAGTTTGGATGCTCTGGTAATCGCCTATGACATTCCACGAAGCTACAGTATCTTGGCAACAGCCACTTATATGGCAATCATTGTTGGGATCATAATGCAGAACCGGCTGGATAATGAAACCATCGTCGTGAATAGCTAGTCAGAAAATGGGAGGGGAGGCTTCGGCCTCCCTCTATCTCTCATTCACAGATGCACAATACGTTGCTCAGAGCAAGTAACGTTTTCGTGATCCAAGTAACTTAATTGTGAATTCCAACTCTCACTTATTTGTGATAGTAAGAAAAACATGCTTTCAGGAATCTCCTGACTGCCTGAGTCTCCTGTAGGCGCGCGTGGGCGTCTTGGCGAGAGTCTAGAGCGATGTCAGAGGTGGTTAGGAAATCTGGTTCATTACTGACAACTAATCGCTCATCCTACGCGCCACTAACCCCCAAGGAGAAAAAAATGCAACTAGAAACTCTAACTCTTCAGATAGAAGGTGATGAACTTTACCGCCGTGGAAAAATAAATGAAGCCTGCCAAAAATGGTCTAAGGCAGCTGATCTGTTTGAAAAAAATGGTAAACAAAACGTTGCCAAAGATTTACGGGAGCGTATTGAAACTATTCTTAAGGGTAAAAACTCATGAAAAGAAAACCGAAACTTTCGTCAGTTAGGGTTCACGGCATAGACCCTAATGGTATCCCTCGCGTGTTTGGCTATGGCGACATGGAAGAGGATGCGCGCCGAGAAGCAATGTTTGCCGCAGCTGACTATGTGAAACGTCGGCCCGATACATTGCCTCTAGAAAAGTGGAATTTTGTTCCAGGAGAAACCAAATGACAAGAGAACAACAAGCAGTATCACAATTTCTGGCTGAGTCTAATTTAACTTATGAAGAAATGGTAAACATAATATGGGAAAATCGTCATTATAGGAGAATTTTTAATCTAAAATTTCCTCCTACAAAAGCAGCTTTGACAAAGGCAAGGATGATGGATCAATATGTGAAGCGTCGGCCAGATACAGGTTCAGGGAGATGAGAATGAGACAGTATCCCTTAGAATGGCCAGAAGGCTTTTCGCGTACAAGAGCTTGTGATCGCCGCAAGCACAAGTTTCAAATGAAACTGCCCTTGGTTGTGACTGAGTTCAAAGAATATCTGGCATCTATTAAATGTACTGATCTGGAAATCAGCTGCAATCTTCATCAGCCTTTTGGTGAAAAAGAAATGCATGCAGATGACTTTGTTGCTGGTTATCTAAACACATATATTCAGCAATACATAACTGGTAAAACTTATGGCATCAGAAATTTTGAAAATTGGATAGAGGATATTGTCAATAAAGAACGTGCGAATCATCCAACAGTTGATCCGGGAGTCGTGGTCCGTTACAATCGGACGACCCGGCAGAATGGATTGTTGGTGAAACGATCCATTGTCTTGCCCTGTGACAAATGGCTTAGGGTGCGCGACAATCTAAAGGCCATTCTTTCTACGATTAAAAATCTAGAAAAAATCAGCGAATGGGGTGTGCCAGAAATTCAGGAACGCACATATGAAGCTATCGCGGTGCCAGCGTTGCCCGCTCCCCCGTCCTGTTGGGCCATCCTTGGCGTTCCTAGAGGTGCTACTGAGAAGCAAATCAACGATGCATGGCGCGTGAAATGCCGCGAGTTGCACCCCGACATGGGCAACACCAATGGGAGCGCCAAGGCACAAGCAGAGGTCAATGTGGCCCGTGACAATGCCCTAAAGGAGATCGGCGCACGCTAGACAAGGCTGTCGTACTCTGATAGAAATGTTCGCGTGCAGCACGTTCTACCTCCTTCTCTGTGCTGCACGGGTTGATGGGCTCCGCGTCAGTGAGGCTTGTTGGTCTTAGGGGTGCAAACTTTAGGTTCAACAGGGTAAGCTGACGCGGAGTTCGGGAGAGTTGCCATGCCAAGACTTCGCTTCAATCATAATCATGCTGAAAAAATGGCGAAAGAATACTCCCCGGAATTGGTATTGAAATTTGTCATTACAATACCCATTTCTGTGTATGAGAAGCTAACTCTTCAGGCAAGGAAGAAAAAAATCTCCATTGCCGAGCATGCCACACAAACTCTGAAAGAACGAGCCTACAAGCATGCCAAGCATCCCCAACAGCGAGTTGCCTGAGGCTTGCGCCGCTGAACATCCGGCCGATGGTAGCCTGATCATGATCATTCGTGAATCACCAGGGTACTATCCCCTTCCTAAAGCCTTTCCCGTGGCCTCTTTCAATGACAAGATGAAGGCCACTGACGAAATCCAAACAATCATGCTGCGCCGTTCCATGTTCGGATGGGATAAGCCATGAAAGAACCGAAACCGAATGACTATTCTTTTGCTGATGTTGCAGCGACATTTGCAATTGAAATAGCAAAGGGTAATACCATCCATCAAAAATTCACTTGCGATAAGTGCCAATCGCGGCAGACGATGGCAACGCCAAATAAAATATTCACGACCGGCATATGTGAGTCTTGCGGCCATGTTACAGATATTGTAAAGAAGGGCTGCAACTCTATGCTGATTGTTAGCGGCGCAAAAAATGTTGATGAATTTTTGAAAGACTTTGGCAAAGCGATGAAAGGATAACTAAATGGCCGAAACAGAGTTATCAAAACAAGTGAAAAATCTTGTTGACAAAATGTCTTTGTCAGAGCTTATGACATTGGAAAAAGAACTGGAGCGTCAGAAGGCTAAACATGGCCGCATTTCCAAGATTGCTAAAGAGTTCCAAAAACGTCTGACCACCTGGAACAAACGAATGGGAACTTCGTTCTCTCTGGAGGAAGTCTTAGGCAGTAATATGCTTAGGCCACGAAAGGGTAGCAGAACGTTAGCCAAATATCGCAATCCAAACAACCAAACAGAAACGTGGACAGGATTAGGACGTAAACCTACTTGGTTCAAAAAAGCGATAGCTGACGGCGCAAAACTAGAAGAACTATCAATCAAGAAAAAAACCGACGAACCTCAAGAAGAAGGTACTCCACCATGAGTGAGAGACATGTCGTATATCAAGATCGCACCCGAGAGTATTGGTTACAAGAGCGCAAAGGCGGCGAGATGCATGATGCCTGGGTAATCCATGGTCATGATGTTGTTCCTCCTATTAGCAGCGCCAATAGAAAGGAAAATACGAAAACTGTCACGTTGAAAAAGGATGATGGCAACGTTGATTGTTATCTGGTAGATGTTCTACAAGATTTGAAAGTAAGTTCTCTATTGCATTGGACGTTTCAATCCAAAGACAAGGAGAAAACAGTTATTGTTTTGACACCACTACCACACTAAAAAAGAGGGATCGTAATGAGCATCAAAAGAAGCGCATTAAAAAAGCCACTTGTGGTTTCTGCTAAGATGATCCTGGAATGGCGCCCCGGATCATCTGATGAATTTCCTCCAGGTCTTAAAGAGGAACTGGATGATATTGAAAAGTTTGATGCACGTTGGAAAACTTTTATGCGTACATTTGCACCATATGATAGTAAGAATTGTCATATGGTTGATGTTGATGAGATTATAGCATCTATGAAAAAAACAGGATTTTCTGCGCATGATACAATAATGTTTTTGAAACGTTTGCGCCGGCTCAACTTGGTGAGGTTTACATTTGACAACGAAGCTCTGATAGGTAAATTGGACCGGATCACTTGGCTGCTCAACTGAGGAAACATAGAAATGCTAGATATGGCCAAATTGAAAGAGCCCACGCCATTGGTTTGGCTGCCGCACAGAAACAGAGAATATCCTAACCTTCTAGAGTGTTGGGCTAATAAACAAATGATTGCTTGGTTAGAACCCCGACCATCTTATTGTGATCGTGGTCATTGGAAAGTAGAGATTAATTTACCAGAAGAATGTAATATTGATGGGCAAGATAGATTTCCACGTTATTACATGAGTAAAACTGTAGCGATGGCGGAAACAGAAGCGTTTATGAAATGGCGTCTTTGGCAAGTTCGTTTCAAAGAGCCAAAGGAATGAAACCCCGCACATATAATTATCCATACTTGCCGGGAGAACCAATTGGGATATTGGAACCTAAAATGAAACCAATCCTTTCAGCTAATGGTGCTCCTCTTTATGCTGTTCGCTATCGGGACAATATTTCAACGCATGAATGGACATTTGATCAGGTTATGAAAATGATGCGTGCGATTCCAGTAAATGAAAAATTAGAAGTTTTGGGGATAGATGGAGAAGTTCACTTCACGCTGCCTAAACGAGGAAAGTAACATGTTTACCAAGCGCGGAAAAGTATCTCTTGTAGTTTCGGCTTGGTTAATTGCTTTTCTATCATTTCCAATTCATCCTATCCTAGCAATTCTTTTTGTTTTTGCTGGATTGATTATATTACATCTACCAACACGAAAAGAGGATCAAAAACAACCATGAGTAATGTTCAAGCCTATCTTCAACAAACAGTTGACGGATTTGAAAAGCTTGGGCATCCTGCTTTGATGCAGAGGTTTGTTTTGAAGCATGGCAAACCTTTTGTTGCTATGCCTTTTATTGGTAAGCGAGGCATAATAAAAATGTGCTATAAAAACGCAATGGAGCTTTGTTATCGGCATCTTAATGATGGTATATGCTATGTTGAAGGGTATGCTTTGCGTCCATCAATCGGATTTCCAATGGAACATGCTTGGTGTGTAGATAAGGAAACTGGTGTTGTTCTTGATCCGACATGGGACGATCCCGAAGAATGTGAATATTATGGAGTGATCATTTCCATGCAAAAAGCGATGGACACTATTCTTGAGACTGGAGTCTATGGAGTTCTTGATAGCGGCACACGTCTGAACACAAAGTTTATGTTTGAGGTTGATCCGTCTCTTGCTAGAGTAGTGGAAAACTTCAGAAAGAAGGAAAGGGTGTGAAGTTATATCTATTATTTTTGTTTGGAGGATTAATCATAGCTGGATATTTGGGAATGAGTAAGTATTGTGCTACACTCGCTTATAAGGATGTTTACCGGCCATATAATCTTCATCGGCCTGAAAATATGGAATACAAGTTTGATGCGGAGTTGGAAACGAGGTGGCATCCGCTCCATGGATGTCAAGCACGAATGGTAGGCGAAAATGTGAGGATACAGCCATGAAAAGTAAGTTACCTGATCGTGACGAAATGCTACGGAGATTAGTAGCACTTGATAATAATTCACATCTGGTGCAAAAATTTTATCCTAAGCTATTGAAAGATGCCGGAACTGAGAAATTTCCTCTGGGTGTTGTTATGTTATTAATTTTAGCAATAGCAGATTATACAAAAGGAATGCCAATACAAATGCAAGGTATTATGGAAATGAAAGTACCAGAAATCATAAAATGTATGTCACCAAATGAAGAATTTGCTGGTGAGACATTAGCAGCTTGGGAAGCCAGTTTCAAAAAGCATTGATGCGGAAGTTTGTATACTGGAATGTCGCTTCGCAAGTGATGAAGGCAACATCTGGTGCGGTGCTTTCAAAGATCATCTGAGAGAGAGCTATTGGAAAAGCATCAATTATTAAACACTCAAATATAGGGTTTTTGGCTGAATTCAAAATTAGAATTGACAGGTCTGATTTGATGCCTGTTCCTGAGGCTTTAGGTTGCTCCTTGATTTCTTTGTATTCGTTCCAATCTTCTGGGAATCCCAATTGCCGAATCCAATTATAAATCTCAAGATAGTTCTGTAACTTTTCATCAACTTTGAATGTGACAAGTAGTTGCTCAAAGTTGATGTGATCGCCAGCATGAGGAATAACTGTGAATGGATTTTCATACATTGCTGGATTAAGAATCAATGACGGCACATTCACTCGCTGCGCAAAGAAGTTTATTGATGGACATTTTTTGATGCTGAATTGGAAGTTCAGCGGACTCAAAAAGTTTGGCGAAAGTGGTTGTGTATCTAAAATCATATGAAATGAAATCCTCTGTTGACAGGAAATGTGTATTCCTGTATTACTATTTAGTAAGCTACCTCTGGAGAAAAAAAAGGAATGCAATAAATGTCACGTTCCCTAACAAAGGAAATAACGACTCTAGAAGCAGTTGAAATGGTGGAAGAGCGGTTAGATAGCATTATTCTGATACTTGCCGATATCAGACGCGATGCTTGTATGGTACGGGTTGAGGAACAGCATATGACGATCAAGAATCTCTTACAGGACTTGAGAGAGATTGGTCCGACGAGGTAAAAGATGCCATTCAATCATCCTGTTCCTTCCCTGAAATATGCCACGTTTCTTGATGCTTTTGAGCAGATGGTAGCTCAAAAGCAAAAAGAAATCAATGATATGAGACAAATGGAACAGGTCTATAGTATCTGTTCCAATGCCCTCAATTATTCTGAAATAAAAATACCAGTTAAACTTGATTGGGGTCCGGGATGGATTCAACTGGTATCCAATCTTACCAAGGATACTGGTATTGGGACATATCAGTTTCTTCGGGAAGTCATAACAACAAGGCTCTTTGAAACAGGACTGTATGAAACAGATAAAACACCTAATGTTTACTATGGAGGTTATTATGTATATTCTACTTGGCGAATAAAAAAGAAAGGCGACAGGCGAGCAATTGAGATTACACTGAAATTGGAAATTCCTTATTATCCACCTGGAAGTAAATATATCAATGTAACCAAACGTGAAGAAATGATAAGACATACCATTCCAACGTTCTATTGCACAGAACCCGGTTATGAACATGAGTGGAACTAAAAAGGAGAAATCGTCATGAAACGCCGCGATTTTCTAACTCTTACTCCCGCCGCCGCTGTTGGGGGACTTGTCAGCGTGCCTGTTCAAGCAAATGAATCTATTGATATGATTAAGTCTCTTGAAATAATAACTCGCACCATAATTAATGACTATAAAGAAGATTTGATATTCAATACAATAAAAACATTGGGTGTATTTGAATTGACAGTTGCTATGATGCGTCGTTATCCTAAGTTTTTTCATCCAGACTTTATTATGGATAGTATAGTAGCAATAATTAATGGAAAAGTCGTTACCGCTATGTCAAGAGCATTAACTACATCATATGATATAGAATTTGCACAAGAATTGAAAGCTGACGTAGGCATTCATGCTGCTAAGACAGAAATCTTTGATACCGTTTGTGAGGAGCTAGAAAAAGAGTGGAATAAAATAGAAGCTGAAGGAAAAAAGATTTGCCCATATATTCCATTAGATTATGCGCATACCTATCATTATGACAGTTTCAAACCGAGGATTGGTTTCAAGACAAGATATGGAGTAGTCTAAAAATGTCTGGGAATAACACTATCGTTCTTGTAATGACGTCTGAGATAAATGATTTCTTTTTTTCATTGGAAGTTTTGTTGGGAAGATTCGTAAAGATATATGATGATATTAAGACACATCCTAATGCAAATTTATTGACTGATGGAGAAAGAGAATGTTTATTGAATAATAAACTTACACCAGCTTGGGAACAATATAATAAAATGATGTGGCCTGGAACTGGTTTATCTTTATTTGCTCTTAATAATAGAGTGAAACAAATATCTTCAGTTCTAACACTGACTCAAACTCAAGCTGATGTAAAATTCCGTCTCAAAATAAATTTAATCCATCAACTTCAACAGCTGATTGGGAATATTCCTGATTTTGATCAGATTGAAAAAGAGATTATGACTTATATGGATTCGTTGGCTAGAATACGTTAAGTCACCTTAACAATAACGGCACCGTTTCCTCCAGGCTGACCCCCACCATTACCTTGGCCTCTAGCGCCGACAATGATTGTAATGTTTCCAGTTGGGGCACCAGGAGCACCCCCAAGCCAACGCACTCTTGAATAAGCACCTGATCCGCCTCCGCCCCCTGTTATAATTCCAATTTCAATACCAAAGTCATTTGAATGTCCGCCCCCACCTCCTCCAGGTTCAGAACCTTCACGATCTGTTGGACCGCCTTCTCCACCTCCAGGACCGGGCGCTGTTCCCCCAATACTTTTAATAATGCCAGAATAACCATTGATATTTACATTTCCACCCGAAGCATTTCCTCCTAGAGCGTTATTTACTGAACCTGCTGCAGTTGCACCATTTCCTCCTATTCCGCCGCCCGCAAAAACAAGATTAGCAAAAGAAGAATTGACACCGTTTGATCCATTGAATTTTGTTGGTTCTGTATCAGTTGATCCACCGCCGCCGCCACCGCCGCCCCAGAGTTCAATCTCTAGAACCTTATAGTTTGTTGGACAGCGATATGTATAAGAGCCTGGAATTGTATAACGTCCATCGGGAACTTCAGCCCCAATCGCAGTAATTGATATATTTGCAACATGTAAATAATTATCCCATCCAGCAAAGATTTTCATTATTTCTCCTCCAGTTACATCTACCGGAGAGGCTTTTGTTGTTTTTGAAGAGTTGGCAACATAGAGATTTGTAGTAACAACATACCCAGAATCGGATTCTATGTTGATCATTGTATTGGCATTGATATGAGAGATATTAGCTGTGAGGATAGCAAATGAGCTTGCATCATTATAGACTTCAGTGGCATCTGTGGTAATGGTAATGTTGGGAAGATAATCAACAATCGTCTGATAGGAGTTGGATACAGCATTCAAAGGTAGATTAGAAACATACCCATAAGTTGGATTTCCATGCAACATAATAAGACAATTGGCGAGTGCTGTAGCTCTTAGTTCAGCAATGACTTGTAAAACAACTGATTGATTATACTGAGAAGTTTCATCAGGATTGGTATTGGCTTTATCAAAAATAAACTTCTCAGGTAAGCTGATTTTTCCTGGATGCGCGCTATTGATCTTCCAAAATTGTAGTGTTCGCGTATTATTCAGATGTGATACATTTTCAGCTGGATTGAAAGTGTAGACTAGACTTTCAGATAAGAAAAAAAGGGCGTTAGAAACCGGAGAACCTATTTGTCCGCCCTTGAAAAACTTCAGAGTATCAAAGCTTCGGTTGAAGGTGTTAGGAAAAACAGTTGATTTGAGAGTGCTTAATTCAAAGAATTGAGTAGCATCATAGTCAGAAAAGAAGTCTTGGATGATACCCTTATTGAAATTCTCATAAACTAAGTCTTCAACAATTTGGCTGAGTTTGTTGAAACCGATAACATAGATTCTGTTATTTGCAGCTTCTATGTGAATCCATGGACATGTTTCTACAGCTAAATCATTGATAACGTAGTTAGGCAAATCTTATCCTGTATAAATGAGAAAAACTACTCCTAGTATTGTTGTCAACATACCAGTCAGAAATCCAATGGCAAAAATTAGTTCCATAGTTTTTACTCCATTGTTTTTTCTTGTTTTTGTATTTAGGAAGGTTCCAACAATCGTAGCCCAATGCTTCCTACGATTCGTCCCCTACAACCGATGTTTGAAACCACTTAGAAAGACCCCATTAAGGTTTGTTGGGCCGGAGAACCTAAATCGCGATGTTTGCAGCCCAATGCCACGCATCCATCAGTTGCACTAGCGTTGTGTTTGTATCTTTCGTCAAGACGTTTATTAGCCTTGTCAATAAAACACTTGCCGCCCCTTGCACTCATACCAGAGGAAATTTTTCCGCAATCAAAGAGTTCAGGGGGCAATGCAATACCGACTTTTTCTAGAACCAATCCAGAATACCACAATCCAGCTGTTCTATCATAGTAATACATGCTGCCGCTGGCTATGACTTTGGCAATCAGCCGCACGCCTTTGATTTTCTCTGCTTGCTCTTCCACAATGCAATTTTTTTGATATTGATCGTTGTTTGCCAAAGCTCCAATCAAACGACCAATATCTTTATCGTGTTGTGTAGAACGGACATTTGAAGATTGCTGATGAATAAGCATTTCCTCAATAATTTTCTGCCAATCTTTTGGGAGCATTTTCTTCGCGGTAAAGTCCATGGTTCTTTCTCCGGTTGTTGATAAGCGCTGCAAGATGGATACTTTGTAACATGAACATACTGTAATGTCAATTAGAAATATTCAGTGATATATAAAAAAAATGGCGGACCAGAAAGTCCGCCGAGTGAGGGAACGAAAAGAAAGAGTTTTTATTCGCCGGCGATGTTGCTCCGATCTTGGAAGTCCCAGAAGATCACCGGATTGTTTGGTACATTATACCCGCGCACAGTGCGGACCTTGCCCTCGCGCGTGCCAGTGCGATTGATCCACATGTCATAGTAGACCGGCCCTGGCGCCGAAGAAGTGCCCATGGACTTCTTGTTTTGCTTGGCTGTTTGCGCCTGGACGCTTGAAACAGTAACCAAAGCTGCTGCTGCAACCAAGGCTACAAGGCTGAGATGCTTCATTGGAATCTTCTCCATCCAAAAGTTGCTAGTGGAAAACATCATAAAGAATCGGTTGAAGAAAGTCAAGGACTCACGAAAAGTTGAACAACTTTCATAGTTTGGAGAATCAGATTC
>Ga0137452_1000151_pt1 | contig 20040 bp, 15 predicted proteins | sample EasRivERMGT513_2_FD_102312 | JGI IMG/M metagenome (GOLD analysis project Ga0137452, IMG submission 102312) | Soil microbial communities from meander-bound floodplain in the East River, Colorado, USA - East River MetaG ERMGT513_2 | ecosystem: Environmental > Terrestrial > Soil > Floodplain ...
AGGCGTCGCTCGTGGACACGTGGGCGGCGACGGCGGCTGGCGCCTACACGCTGACCGAGAACTCGCTCTACACGAAAGAGGCGTTTGGCGAGTACCTCGATCACCTCAGTGACGAAGGCGTGCTCACCATAACCCGCTGGGTCTTCGACGGACTGCGACTCGTGTCGCTCGCCCAGGACGCGTGCGCCGCTCGAGGACTCGACGCGTCGAGGCACCTGGCCATCGTTCGCTACGATCGCGTCGCGACGTTCCTGCTGAAAAAGCGGCCGTTCACCGCAGACGACGTGGCGCGGCTACAGAAAGCGAGCAACGACCTTGGATTCTCGGTCCTGTACGCGCCGGGGCTCCCGCCGCCACCCGTTGTCGCGGAGCCGGTGGAAATGCAGCGCACGGGTACGGGCGCGGCAGATTACCGCCGGCTCATCCTGGCGGGCAATCGCGAGCAGTTTCTGTCGTCGTATCCGCTTGACGTCACGCCGACGAGCGACGACCGCCCGTTCTTCTTCCATACGACGCGGCTGCGCGACCAGATGCAGGTGGCGTTCGGGCGAACCATGCTGTTCGGCAACGGCCTCAGCGCACTGATGACACTCATGGCGATCTCCGCAATGCTCGTCGTGCTGTTCGTGATCGGTCCGCTGCTGATCGGCGGGGAGCGCCCCGGCCGCGGGTGGGTCGCGTGGCTAGCCTACTTCGGGGCCCTCGGCGCGGGTTTCATGCTGCTGGAGGTGGCGCTGCTGCAGCACTTCGTACTGCTCCTCGGACACCCGGTCTATTCGCTGACCGTGACATTGTTTTCTTTGCTCCTCGGCACCGGTCTCGGCAGCTTGATCAGCCGACGCATCGAGCCGCATCGCGTCCGCGCCGTGACTGTTCGTGCCTTGACCGCCGCGATGATCGCCTCAGTGATGGCTGCCGTCGGCCTCGCGTCGCTCATCAACGTCGGGATCCCGTGGGAGCTTCCACTGCGCATCGCCTTCGCCGTCACGCTCATCGTACCGATCGGTATCCTGCTCGGAATGCCCCTTCCGGGCGGCATGCGATTGGTCGCGATCAATCGCGTCGATATCATTGCGTGGGGCTGGGGGATCAACGGCGCCTTCTCGGTCCTGGGCGCCACCCTTGCCGTCTTCATCGCCATGAATTGGGGATTTTCGATCACGCTGTGCGCAGCGGCATTGATGTACGGCTTCGCAGCGCTGACGCTGCGCGCATGTTAAATCCCAACCTCCAATTCCCAACTCCCAAGGCGATGTGGGCGAAGGCTCGTTGGGAGTTGGGCAGTGGGAGTTGGCGGCTATAGGCGCTGCTCATGTCATCATTTCTCGACCTCGTACGCGGCTCAACCTTCGACGACTTCCTGTTCACGCCGCAGTACAGCGTCCTCGAGCGGCGTGATCCATCCACGATCGATCTGACGTGCCGCTTCTCCACCGGCCTGTCGCTGAAGCGCCCGATCGTCTCCGCCAACATGGACACCGTGACCCGGTCGGAGATGGCGATCGCTGTGGCGGAGGAAGGCGGCCTTGGCATCATCGACCGCGGCTTCCGCAGCGGCGAGATCGAGCCGCAGGTTCGCGAGGTGGAGATCGTCAAGCGCAAGCAGCACGGAATCATCGGCGATCCGTACACGATCGGCGCCGACGCGAGCCTCGCTGATGCCACGACACGTATGCGGACGACCGGCGTTGGTACGCTTGTGGTCGTCGACGACCGCCTCGGGCTGCAGGGGCTGCTGACGAGTCGCGACCTCAGATTCGTCGATCGATCGCAGGGCACCGTGGCATCGCGCATGACGCCGCGCGAACGGCTGATCGTGCAGCAGGGTACGCCCGACCTGAACGCCGCAGAAGACGTGATGTGCGCGAGCAAGATCAAGAAGCTGCCGCTCGTGGACAAGGACGGTACGTTGCTCGGCCTGATCACCGCAAAGGATCTGATGACCCAGCGGCATCTGCCGTTCGCCACTCGGGACGCGCAGGGACGCCTGTGCGTCGGCGCGGCGATTGGCGCCAAGGGTGACTATCTCGAGCGTGCCGCGGAGCTCCTCCGCGCCGGCGTTGACGTGATCGTCATCGACATCGCGCACGGGCACTCGGTGGTGATGGCGCGGGCGATCGACGCATTTCGCAAGCAGTTTGGCGACACGCAGCTCGTGGCGGGCAATGTCGCTACGGCCGACGGCGTGCGGTTCCTGCTCGAGCGCGGCGTCAACGGGATCAAGGTAGGCATCGGCCCTGGCGGCGGGTGCACGACGAGGCTGAACACGAACTTCGGCGTCCCGCAAGTGCAGGCGCTGACCGAGTGCCGCGAAGCGGCGGACGGACGCGTGCCGCTCATCGCGGACGGCGGGGTGAAGCGCGACGGCGCACTCGTGCAGGCGCTGCTGTTCGGCGGCGATACGGTGATGCTGGGAAGCGCGCTGGCTGGCACCACGGAGACGCCGGGCGACATCGTGCAGAAGCCGGTCGTCATCCCCGAGTCGCACAAAACCGTGCGCGTGCCATTCAAAGTGTTTCGCGGGATGGCGTCGCTGCAGGCCATCGTCGATCGGCTCGATGTCGAGGACGCCGAGGCGTCGGACGTCGAAGCGCTCGGCGCCGAAGGGATGGAAATTGCGGTGCCGGCGCGCGGCTCGGTGCGCCCCATCATCCGCGACATGCTGAAGCACCTGTGCTCGGCGATCAGCTACGGCGGCGCGCGAAGCCTTGGTGAATTGCAGGAGATGTTCCGCAAGGACCCCGCCCGCTACGTCATTCGTCTCACAGAATCGGGGCGTCGCGAGTCATTTGAGCGATAAGCCGGCGGCGGTTCCTTATCGACCTCCGTGTCTCCGTGTCTCTGTGACCCTGGCAATTCTTCAGCGACTACCCCATTCACGCGATTCATCGGCGCGTCCTCGAGCACACCGAAGACGAAGTGGAACGGGGCTCGTGATTAGTGGAGCTTGCGGTGACCTAGAGTGCGAGCGGGCCGAAGTATTCGGCATACCGATCGCCGAACTCCTTCATCGTGTACGCGTGGCTCTGGCCGCCGAGGTGCTCGAGCGCATAGGTTGCGGCCACGCTCCCGAGCTGCGCGCATTCCTCGAGCGGCTTCCCGACGGCCATCCCCTTCATGAAGCCACCGCGGAACGCGTCACCGACGCCGGTCGGATCGACGATACGGTGAGGAGCTATCGCCTTCACGTCGACACGCGAGAGTCCCGATCCGGGTCCCGGATCCCGGATCCCGGATCCCGCGTGCGGCTCGTACAGTGAGCAGCCTTCCTCGCCGCGCGTGATCACCAGCGATTGTGCCTGGCCGAGCACAGTGTCCTCACCCATACCGGTCTTCTGGCGAATGAGCTCGAATTCATAGTCGTTGCAGATCACCAGGCGCGCGCCTGAAATACCGTCGCGCAGCTCGTCGCCCGACATCCGTGCGCACTGCTGACCGGGATCGAAGATGAACGGAATGCCGAGCGTCCGGCACTCTTCCGCGTACTGGACCATCGCCCCTGGATCGTTGGGCGAAATGATGACGAGCCCGGGATGGTCCACCGTGCGGAACGACAGCTCGGAGGCGTTTGCCATCGCGCCGGTATAGAACGACGCGATCTGATTGTTTTCGGTATCGGTGCTACAGAAGAACGACGCCGTGAACTTGTCCCGCACGTGATGGACGAGGGAAATGTCGACGCCGGCGGCCTGAAGCCACTCGCCATAGTCCTTGAAGTCCTGGCCCGCGGTGGCCATCAGGTATGGCCGCTCTCCCAGGAGCGCCAGTGTGTACGCGATGTTCGGCGCGCACCCGCCTCGGCGCTTGTCCATCGTGTCGACCAGGAAGCTGAGACTGACGCGCTGCAGGTGGTCAGGAAGAAAGTGCTCGGTGAACCTGCCGGGAAACGACATCAGATAGTCGTACGCGATCGAACCCGTCACAATGAGTTTCATGAAGTCTTGTCAGCGTTTTCTTCGTGGTTTCAATTTGAACCGGTTACGTATTTGCCAATGATGGGGGCCAGGTCGGCCTTCACCTGGTCGGGAATCATCTCTGGCCTCGTGACCAGCGCGTACTTCAGCGCCGACGCGCACTCACACGTCCGATCGTACGGGAGGCGCTCCACTGCGCCCGCGATGATCTCCTGAGCGGTCGTCGCGTTCTTCGACAGCGTCGACATCACCATCTCCACGGTCACGGAGTCGTGATCGGGATGCCAGCAGTCGTAGTCGGTGACCAGCGCGATCGTCGTGTAGCAGATCTCCGCTTCGCGCGCGAGCTTGGCTTCCTGGAGATTGGTCATCCCGATGATGTCCATGCCCCACGAACGATAGAGCATCGACTCGGCAAGCGTGGAGAACTGCGGCCCTTCCATGCACACGTACGTCCCGCCCTTGTGAATGGTGATGCCCGCCTTCTTCCCGGTGTCGTACGCGATGCCGCTGAGAATCCTGCAGAACGGATGGGCGAAGCCGACGTGGCCAACAAGCCCGCGGCCGAAGAACGTGCTCGGGCGCCCCTTCGTCCGGTCAAAGAACTGGTCGGGAATGACGATGTGAGCGGGCCTGTATTCCTCTTTGAGGCTGCCGACGGCGCTCGCGGAGAGGATGTACTCGACGCCGAGTGTCTTGAGTCCGAAGATATTCGCCCGGAAATTCAGCTCGGACGGAGAAATCCGGTGGCCTGCTCCGTGACGCGCGAGAAACGCCACGCGCCTTCCACGCAGGGTCCCGAGCACGTACGGTCCCGACGGCTCTCCAAACGGCGTCGTCACCTTCATTTCTTCGCGGTCGGTCACGCCGGCCATGTCATACAGGCCGGAGCCGCCAATGATGCCTATCTGCGCTCGCTGCATTTCTGTTCTCGCGTGTAGGGATCCGGGATCGGGGATCCGGGATCCGGATATTGGGATTTGGGTTTTTGGGATTTGGGCGTTGGGATTTTACTAAATGACCTTCTGCACAGATCGTTTCCCGTCTTTTTCGCGGATGTACCCAGCAGTAACAGATGGATCGTGGCTGAAGAAGATCAGGTACTCGCGGTCGATCGCCTCGCGCAGGAAACGCTGCTTGAATGCGAATGAGTCCTGGGGAAACAAATCGAACGCAGTGATCCAGGCGTCGTTGACGTGGGCCGTCGTCGGCACGACGTCAGCCGCGAACACGGCGGTCCTCGCCTCGGACTCGATGAACACGACCTGATGATGCGAGGTATGGCCGCATGCGCGGACAACGCGGACGCCTGGCTTGATCTCGCGATCATCGTCAAAGAAGTCGACCACGCCTGGCGCCTCTAGCGGCGCGACATCCTCCTGGAAATAGCTGCCTTGGTTCCGCTCGTTCGGATGCAGCGCATCATCCCACTCGCCGCGGCGAATGACGTACCGGGCCCGGCCGAACCGCGGCCGGAGGCCGCCGGATCCGCGCACCACTGCTCCGCCGAAGTGATGGAAATGAAGGTGCGTTGGAAGAACGATGTCGATCTCGTCAAAAGAAACACCGGCCTCTGCGAGCGTGTGATCGAGATTGCGCGTGCGGTCGACGCCGAAGATGTCGGTCAATGTCGCATCGAGCTTGTTCCCGATGCCACAGTCGAGGATCATCCGCCCCCAGTCGGCCTCGATGACAAGCGCGCGCATGGCCAGCACGATCCGGCCGCGATCGTCTGGGGGCGCCTTCTTTTCCCACAGCGGCCTGGGCACGATCCCGAACATCCCGCCGCCGTCGAGGCGGAACGATCCGTCGCTGACGGTCGTGAGCTGCAGGTTGCCCCACGGCAGCTGCGTCACCGGCTGCTCGATCAGGCGCCGCGCTTGCTGCTTCAGCTCGACGAGCACGCCGTGCGCGGCGGATGGGTGCACGAAGGCGATGATCGAGCCCTCCGCGCCCGGCCGCGGCTGCTCGTCAACGAGGCGAACGCCTCGCGCTTTCAAACGCGCAAGCGCAGCGCGGATGTCCGGCACGCGTAGCGTGATGTGGTGGATGCCTGGACCGCGCTTCTCGACGTACTTTGCGATCGCGGAATCACTGGCGGTCGCCTCGAGGAGCTCGATCGACGACTGCCCGACCGGGATGAAGTGCGCCCTCACCCGCTGCGAGTACACCTCCTCCGGCGTCTCGACCTCGAGGCCGAGCGCATCGCGGTAAAACGCCAGCGCCTTGTCCAAGTCCTGCACGGCAATACCGATATGATCGAGGACGGCTTTCACGATTCGGTCCGCCGGTGCGATGGTGCGCTGAGTGCAGGCACGTCGACGGTCGACGCCACCATCTGGGCACCGACGCGGCGCATGATGTCGGCGGCCGCCGAATAGGGATCGACCTCGCGCGAGGCGATGCCATCCACGATGCGCTGCAGCTCGCCGGCGGGCAGCGTCTCCTCGACAAGCTGCATGAATCGGTGTGAAAGCAGATCACGAAGCCGGAACTCCTGCCGGACGCGCTGCCGAGAGGCTCGCGCATCGGCCGAGTGTGCGCGGAACTGCTTGACGGTTTCGAGCAGCTCGGCGATTCCCGTTCCGGTCGTCGCTTCTGTTTTCTGAATCGGCGGACGCCAGTCGCCAGGCTCGAATGTCTGCAGCGACAGCATGGTCGACACGGACTGCGCGAGACGATCGGCGCCTTCGCGATCGGCCTTGTTCACGACGAAGATGTCCGCGATCTCCATGATCCCGGCCTTGAGCGCTTGGACCTCGTCGCCGGTGCCGGGGACCAGCACGACAATCGAGATGTCCGCCGTCCGGACGATGTCGACCTCGTCCTGGCCCACACCGACCGTTTCGATGACCACGACGTCCTTGCCCGCGGCATCGAGCACAAGCGCGACGTCGCTCGTCGCGCGCGCGAGTCCGCCGAGGTGGCCGCGCGTGGCCATACTGCGGATGAAGACCCCTGGATCGGCGTAATGCGCGCCCATCCGCACGCGATCGCCGAGGATGGCGCCGCCGGTAAACGGGCTTGTCGGATCGACAGCAATGACCCCGACCGTCTGTCCGCCTCGGCGGAGCTCCGTCGTCAGCCGGTCGACGAGCGTGCTCTTGCCTGCCCCAGGCGGCCCCGTGACGCCGATGAGATACGCGCGTCCCGTTCGCGGATAGATGTCTCGAATCAAGACCGCCCCGGCGAGCGCCTCGTCTTCGATGAGCGAGATGGCGCGAGCGATGCTGCGGGGATCCCCCGCCAGCACGCGCTCCGCGAGTGATGTCGCTGCCGTCATCCTTTCCCAGCTGGTCTCGCCAACGCCGAAGGCGCCGCCGGGACCTGCCTCGCCGAAGCCGTAGGCGACGGCGGGGCCTGAAGCAGCTGGCGTGCGATCACCAGCCGCTGAATCTCGCTGGTGCCCTCCCCGATCGTGGTGAGCTTGACGTCCCGGAAGTACTTCTCCGCCGGGTAATCCTTGATAAACCCGTAGCCGCCGTGAATCTGTACGCCGTCCTCAGACGCGCGAACGGCAATCTCGCTCGAGTACAGCTTCGCCATCGCCGCTTCCAGCGTCGTCCTCCGGCCGGCATCCTTCATCGACGCGGCGCGATACGTCAGCAGTCGTGCCGCTTCGATACGCGTTGCGTTGTCGACGAGCTTCGCGCGGATGCTTTGAAAGGTGCCGATTGGCTGGCCGAATTGCTTACGTTCGAAGGCGTAGCGTCGCGCCGCCTCGTACGCCCCCTGCGCCAGGCCGACGGCAAGCGCGGCGATGCCGATGCGCCCTGCATCGAGCACCTGCAACGCGTTGACGAACCCCTGCCCTTCCTGGCCGAGCAGCTGTGACGGGGCCACTCGACAATTCTCGAAGATGACCTCGCTCGTCTCGCTGGCGCGCATCCCGAGCTTGTCTTCCTTTTTGCCGGCGCGGAAGCCTGGCGTACCTTGCTCGACGATGAACGCGGTAATGCCGCGGCTGCCTTTGGACTTGTTTGTCACCGCCATGACCACGATCAGATCGCCGGTGCGGCCGTGGGTGATGAACTGCTTCGTCCCGTTGATCACCCAGCAGTCGCCTTCGCGTGTCGCTGACGTGCGCATCGCACCCGCGTCGCTGCCGGCGGACGCCTCGGTCAGTCCCCACGCCGCAAGCTGCTGTCCGCGCGCGAGCGGGGTCAGGTACTTCCGCTTCTGGTCATCGCTGCCGCACATCGCGATGTGCGCGGCGCCGAGACCGTTGTGAGCGGCCACGGTCAACGACACCGACGGATCGACTCTCGCCAGCTCCTCGATGCAAATGCAGTAGTCGACCGATGACATCGCCGCGCCGCCGAACTCTTCGGGAAACTGGATGCCCATGAGACCGAGCTCGGCGAGGTTCGACAGCAGTTCCCGTGGAAACTGCTGTGCCTCATCCCATTCCCTGACATGCGGGCGCATCTCGCTCTCCGCAAACTCGCGGACGCTGCGGCGCAGCAGTTCCTGGTCGGGTGTGAAAGCGAAGTCCATCGGCGCGGTCCGATCGTATCATTCGGTATGCGACTCTCACGGCTTCTCCTGTTGATGTGCATCCTGCTGGCTGCCTCCTCCCGCCCGGCGTTTGCTGATGCCACCTTATTCATCGGCAGCACGACCACGCCGTCGAGGCACACGACGAAAGGCTTCGCGATTGGCGCCGGGCTGGTAATCGTCGGCGTGGAGTTCGAGTACGCGTCGACGACGGAAGATCCGCTCGAGGGGGCGCCGCAGATGCGGACCGGCATGGGCAACGTGTACGCACAAACGCCGATCCCGGTTGCCAGGATGCAGTTCTACGCGACGACCGGCGCAGGCGGGTATCGCGAAAAACTCGGCGCGTCGCACCAGGAGACGCACATCGCGTTCAACACCGGCGGCGGCGTCAAGGTGTCGCTGCTGGGACCACTGAAGGCACGGCTCGACTACCGCGTGTTCAAGTTACGCGGCGCGCCGCTCTACTCGACGGTCCACCGTTTCTACGCAGGGGTCAACCTGGCGTTCTGAAAATGCTGAATGCTGAATTCCGAATGCTGCATTCAGCATTCTCACATCAGCATCAGCACTATCGCGGAGCGATCGCTGGCGGCGGCGCGGACGTGCCGGCTGCCGGGGGCGTGGTCGTGACCGCGCCATCGGGACCCGCTGTCGTCGCAGGCGCGCCGGTGGCTGGCTGCAGGTTCAAGAGAGTCTGGCCGGCCGCCGCGAAGGCACCGCTGTACATCCGATAAAGATCCATGATCTCCATCGGGTACGCCTCCGCCAGGATTTTCGCGACCCCGTAATCCGCGCCCTTCACGGCCGGATCCATCACGAACACGTAGAGCACGCTGCCGTTCGGCCCTGGCTCCACCGCTTTGAAGATCTTCCAGCTCCCGCCCTGCTGGTTTCGAAGGGGATCCTTGGACGTCTCCAGCGCCTTTCGCAGCTTGGCGATCACCGTATCGAAGTCGGCGACTTTGTCGGGCCTGATGGCGTTGAAGATGATCCCCTGCTCCGCCGCGAAGACGCGACCGGCAGACGGGGGTGCAACAACGTTCGCGGGCGCGGGCGGCGCGCCCGGCGTCTGCGGCGTCGCACCCGGGAGCGGCGACGTTTGTTGCGGCTGAAGCGCTCCCGCCGGCTGGGGTTGCGGCGCCGACGTCTGGCCCGCAGCCACAGCGGCTGTGCCGATCAGGGTGAACGCGGCGAGCAGTGACGAACGCATCGACATCAGTGTCTCAGAGACAGTCTCTCAAAGATAGCGGCCGAAATACAAAGAGCCACGAACGGTGGACCGTTCGTGGCTCTCCTGAATATCGGGTCAAGGCCGACCTCGAGGTCGGCCTTGACTACTTTGAGAGATCCATCTATTTCGACAGATCGGCGACCATCGGACCCTGGATCACGAAGAGCGGCGCCTTCAACGCCCCGCGATACATGTCGTACACGGCCTTCTGCTCCGCGGGATCCTTGACGGCGGAGTAGATGTTGTTCATCACCGAATAGTCGGCGGTTTTCACGACGGGGGAAATGATGTGGATGTAGACAATGGTGCCGTCGGGATTTGGCATCGCGTTCTTGATCACTTTCCAACCCGCGAGCTGTTCCTTGGCTTCGGGCGCCTCGGACTTGGACAGCGCTTCCTTGAGCTTCGTGATGATCTGCTCGTAGTCTGCGGTCTTGTCCGGGTTGATCGCGAACGCCTGGATCACCACGTCGCCGGAAAACAACGTTTTCTGCGGCGCCGTTTGCGCGAACAGATCGTTGTGACCGTGCGATAACGCCGGTATCACCACAATCGCACAAGCCAATAAAACGCCGGACAGTCGTCGCATCTTCGAGCCTCCTCGGAAAGGCCGTTAATCTACCACAGGTGAACTGAGAAAGAGGGACATGATCTCATTGGCAAGAAGCATTCCTGCCCGCGAGAGCCGCAAAAACCGCCCATCATAGATCAATAGCCCCGCGTCGCGGAACCGCTCCAGTTCACAGCCGTATAGCGCCCAAACGTCGGCGCCGTAGCGGACTTTCATCGCATTCAGGTCGATTCCGCCGGCAAGCCTGAGGCCCGTAAACAGCGCCTCCTCCAGCCCCTCGTGGCGGGACAGCTCCCGGCGCTCCACTTCGAGCTGACCTCCAGCCACTACAGCCGCAATGTACTCAGTGGTCGACGACAGGTTCTTCCAGCGGACGGCACGACGGGTGGAATGGGCGCCACAGCCGAACCCAAGCCACTCGCCGTCGGTCCAGTATTTCAGGTTGTGCCGCGACTCCCGCCCGGGCCTGGCGACGTTGGATATCTCGTACTGATCGTACCCGGCGTGATCCAGCCGCGTCATTGCCTCCAGGTACATCTCCGCGGCGTCGTCATCGGGCGCAAGCGACCATTTCGAACGCGCCATGGCTTCACGAAGCGGCGCGTTTGGATAGAGCTCGAGGATATAGAGCGAGGCGTGATCGGGGCCGAGACCGATCAACGCATCGACCGATTCGAGCCATTGCGCAATCGACTGCTGCGGCAGCCACATCATCAGATCGAGCGAGATATTGTCGAATCCGGCCGCGCGCGCCATCGCAAAGGCCTCTGCCGCGCGCGACGCCGAGTGCAGCCGGCTGAGTCGTTGCAGCTCGTCGTCGCGGAACGACTGGACGCCGAAGCTGAGACGATTGGCTCCGGCGGCACGAAACCCGGCAAGACGTTCCGGCGTGACGGTCTCGGGATTGGCTTCGAGCGTGATCTCGGCGTCCGAGGCGACGTCGAACGCCGACTGGCAGGCGGAGATGATCGCGGCAATCTCGGACGGCTCGAGTAGCGACGGCGTGCCACCGCCGAAGAAGATCGTGTCCGCGGCGGAGCGATCGCCCTTCGCGGCAATCTCACGCCGCAACGCGACCACGTATTGCTCCTTCAACGCGGCGTCGAACAGACCTCGATTGAAGTTGCAGTAGTTGCAAATGGCCGAGCAAAAGGGAATGTGGACGTAGAGCCCTAGAGACATGTCATGCAAAATTCAAAATGCAAAATGCAAACACTGAGGACCGTCCCCCAAGCGCTGTTTGCATTTTTCATTTTGCATCTTGAATTTCTAGCGCGCTAGCTTCCCGCCCGCCCGCCCGGCCACTTCAGGTCAGCCCTGCCGTCGCGCTCGCGCGGTTTCAGCTGGGCGCGTGCCTGGCCGGCCGACTTCGACGGCAGGCCTCCGCGCCCCCGGTTTTTCGGGGAAGCCGGGGACGTCTCCTGCCACCGCGCGATGTCCTCATGTGTGGGATGAGGCCCGACCTCGCGCGTGTCAGGACCCTCGATCTTCACCCAGTCGCACATTTCCTTGAGGCGCGAGCGAATGCGAAGGCCGAGCTGAAGCGCGACGGAATTCGGCTCGGTGTTGTCGGAATCGCCAAGATTGGTGGTGAACACCGTCACCCGGCGCTCGCTATAGCGCGTGTTGACGACGAGGCCGAGCGTTTCCTCGACCCACGGCGACTTTTTCTCCGCGCCGATGTCGTCGAGCACGAGCAGCTCGGCCTCGAGCACCGGCCGCAGGATTTCGAGCTCGGTGGCCTCGACCTGGTTGTTGTAGGTATCGCGCACCAGCTTCAGCAAATCGCGCGTCTCGAAGAAGACCGCGCGCGCGCCTTTGCGGCGAATCGCTTCCTTCATCAACGCAACGGCCAGGTGGGTCTTGCCGACGCCGTTGTCGCCGTGAAAGAGAAGGCCTTTGTCGACCACCGGGAATTGATTGACGAGACGCGTCGCCCTGCGCACCGCGTCGCGCTGGCTGTCGGTGTTCTCGTCGAAGTTGGAAAACTCGCAGTGCAGATACCGGCGGGGAATGCGTGCGTTCTTCAGCAGCGACTCGAAGCTGCGCTGATGCCAGCAGTCGCAGCGAGTGACCCGCGAGACACCGTCGACCTCAACCTTCTTCCATCCGGTGTCATCGCAGATCGGGCACTGCACGACAGGATGTTAACCTGAAAGTTCGAAGTGAAAGGTTGAAAGTTCGAAGTACGTGGAAAGTACTTTTCGGGCTCCTTCCCAACTTGCGAACTTGCTTTCAACTTTCTACTTTGAACTCTTCACTTTCGGTTTCTCGGTCTCCGCGTCAGGATGGGGCGCGGGCGTTCGGCGAACGAGATCAGTCGGCGATGATTTCACGAGCGCTGTGTTCAGTCGCTGTTCCCAATCATCGATACCGCGGGCGAGCTCGCGCTTGACGTAGTCCATGAACTCGTTGACCTCGCCCTGCATCTGTTCGATCTTCCGGCGCATGTTGAGAATGATTTCGACGCCGGCGAGGTTGACGCCGAGATCGCGCGTCAGCGTGAGGATCGTCTCGAGCTGCTCGAGATCTTCTTCCGAGTACAGCCGCGTGTTGCCTTCGGTCCGGGAAGGCTTCAGCAGGCCCTCCCGCTCGTACAACCGCAGCGTCTGCGGATGAATGTTGTACTTCTGCGACACCGCGCTGATCATGTAATACGCCTTGCCGCCGGCCCGCTTCGCCATCATTGCCCCACGGGCCACGGAGACACAGAGGCACGGAGGTTCATTCGTTTTGTCTCCGTGTCTCCGTGACTCCGTGGCCTGTCTCGCCAAAAGACTCGCGGACGTTTTCTCCGTTGATACGGCCGAACTCGCGGAGCAGCTCCTTGGAGCGCTCATCGAGCAGCTTGGGCAGCACGAGCTTCACCTCGACGACGAGATCCCCGCGGCGGCCGTCGCGCGTCGAGGGCGCGCCACGCTCACGCAGCCGGAAGCGCTGGCCCGACTGCGTGCCCGGAGGAACGCGCAGCTTCGCGTCGCCGTCCGGGATCGGAATGTCGATGCGGGCGCCGAGCGCCGCCTCGTGAATCGCGATCGGCACGGCCATGTGAATCTCGTCGCCCTCGCGGCGGAAGATCGGATGCGCAGCGACCTGCACAGTGATGTACAGATCGCCCGGCTCGCCGCCGCGCACGCCGGCATTGCCTTTCGCCGGCACGCGGACGCGGTCGTCCGTCGCCACGCCCGCCGGAATACGGACCTGCACGGCTTCTGACCGCGGTTCCTGGCCGGTCCCCGCGCACGGCTCGCACGGCCGCGGACGCTGCTGACCGCTTCCGCCGCAGGCGGGGCAACTACGGGTGAACACCATGTGCCCGCGGACCGTGCGAACGGCACCCGCGCCGTGACAGACGAGGCACGAGCCGGTGCTGACCCGTGTCAGCCCCGTGCCGGCACACGTGCGGCAGGTCTCGCGCCGGGTCACCGCGACCGTGCGCTGCACGCCGTTGAATGCGTCCTCGAACGACAGCTGAAGAGCCTGATGGAGATCGGCGCCGCGCTCGGCGGCCGGAGGCTGCTCGCCTCGCGACGTGAGGACCTCGGCGAACAAATCGCCGAAGGTGGTGGCGTGATCCGCGCCTCGCGTAGAGAAATCAAACCCCTCGAAGCCGCTGGTGCGGCGCTCTCCCCCGCCGAGTGGCGATCCCGAGTCGTACCGCGTACGGCGCTCGGGATCCATCAGCGTCTCGTACGCCTCGAGGATCTGGCGAAACCGTGCCTCCGCCATGTGGTCACCTGGATTGATGTCCGGATGGAACCGTCGCGCGAGGCGACGATAGGCGCGCTTGATCTCCGATTCGGTCGCGCCCTGCTCGAGCCCGAGGATGACGTACAAATCCATTTGTGATTTCTGATTCGTGATTCGTGATTGCGATTCGTGATGTGTGATTGGTGATCTCGCTTCGTGATTACCCGGAGGCAATCACCAATCACCAATCACCAATCACCAATCACCAAATCACCAATCACACATGGTCATTTCTTCTCCTCGTCCACCACTTCCGCGTCGATCACGTCGCCTTGCGAACCCGCCGAACCTCCCGAACCTCCCGAACCGCCTGAACCGCCTGCACCCCCCGAACCCTCTGAACCCCCTGAACCCTCCGAACTCGCCGCCCCCGAGGCGCCAGCGTTCTTGTAGAGCGCTTCAGCGGCGCGATGTTGCGCTTGCGTAAGCTGCTCCATCGCGCGATTCATCGCCGCGGCATCGTTGGCCGTGATCGCGCTCTTGAGCGATTCGATGGCCGTTTCCACCGCCGCCTTATCGCCCGGCGCGAGCTTCGACCCCACATCCAGCAGCATCTTTTCGGCGCCGTAGACCGCCTGGTCGGCCTTGTTGCGCGCCTCGATCTCTTCCTTCCGCTTCTTGTCTTCCTCGGCGTGCGACTCGGCGTCCTTCATCATCCGCTCGACCTCGTCCTTGCTGAGGCCGCTCGATGCGGTGATCGTGATCTTCTGTTCCTTGCCGGTGCCGCGATCCTTGGCCGACACGTTCACCATGCCGTTGGCGTCGATGTCGAATGTCACCTCGATCTGCGGGACACCGCGCGGCGCGGGCGGGAGGCCGACCAACTGGAAGCGTCCGAGCGTGCGGTTGTCGCGCGCCAGCGGACGCTCACCCTGCAGGACATGCACTTCGACGCTGGTCTGGCTGTCGGCCGCCGTCGAGAACGTCTCGCTCTTGCGCGTCGGGATCGTCGTGTTGCGCGGAATCAGCGTCGTCATCACGCCGCCCAGCGTTTCGATGCCGAGCGACAGCGGGGTCACGTCCAGCAGCAGGAGGTCTTTGACCTCGCCTGCGAGCACGCCCGCCTGCAGCGCGGCGCCGATCGCAACGACCTCGTCGGGGTTGACCCCCTTGTGCGGCTCCTTGCCGAACAGATCCTTCACAATCTGCTGCACGCGCGGGATACGGGTTGATCCGCCGACGAGCACGACCTCGTCGATCTTGGAGGGATCGACACCCGCGTCGGTGAGCGCCTGCTTGGTCGGGCCCACCGTGCGCTGCAGAAGATCTTCGACGAGCTGCTCGAACCTCGCTCGCGTCAGCTTCATCTGCAGGTGCTTCGGGCCACTCTGATCCGCGGTGATGAACGGCAGGTTGATGTCGCTCTCCATCACGGTGGAAAGCTCCATCTTGGCTTTCTCCGCCGCTTCCTTCAGGCGCTGCAGCGCCATCCGATCCTTGCCCAGGTCGATGCCGTCGCTCTTCCTGAACTCCGCGATGATCCACTCGATGATGCGCTGATCGAGGTTGTCGCCGCCGAGGTGCGTATCGCCGTTGGTCGCTTTCACTTCGACGACGCCCTCGCCCACTTCGAGAATCGAGATATCGAACGTGCCGCCGCCGAAGTCGTAGACCGCGATCGTCTCGTCCTTCTTCTTATCGAGCCCGTATGCCAGCGCCGCCGCCGTCGGCTCGTTGACGATGCGCATGACCTCGAGGCCGGCGATCTTTCCGGCTTCCTTCGTGGCCTGCCGCTGGGCGTCGTTGAAATAGGCGGGAACGGTGATGACCGCTTTGGTGACGGGCTGGCCGAGGTACTCCTCCGCGGCCTGCTTCAGTTTCTGGAGGATCATCGCGGAGATCTGCGGCGGAGCATATTCCTCGTTGAGGGTCTTGATGCGCACGTCGTTGCCGGCCGCGGTGACGGTGTACGGCACCATCTTCATTTCCTCGGTGACCTCGTCGTAGCGCCGTCCCATGAACCGCTTGATGGAGAAGATGGTGTTCTCCGGGTTGGTCACCGCCTGGCGCTTCGCCACCTGACCCACCAGCCGCTCCCCTGTCTTGGTAAACGCCACGACCGAGGGCGTGAGGCGGCTCCCCTCCGGGTTGGTGATGACAACGGACTCGCCGCCCTCCATCACCGCCACGACGGAATTTGTGGTGCCGAGGTCGATGCCGATGGTTTTGCTCATGTCGTCGCGTCCTTCGTCCGCGGAGCACCGGTACGTGTGGCATCGCGGACCCTCAACGTCCGCGACCGCCGATGCCAATGTTTAGGCCGTTTACATTATTAAATCTGAGTCAGGTGCAGTCAACTTATTGCGCCGCACAAGCCGATAAGCACAGGAGCATCAATCAATTCGCTCCGCTATACTGAATTTGATGGTGAACAACGACCAGCAGCCGCGCCCCGGACGCCGCGTGGTTGTTCGTGTGGCCCAGCAGGCAGGCCTCGTCATTCTGTTCGTCGTCGCCGCGCTCCTTGGCACCTTGGGCGGGGTGCTCTTCGCGTTTGCCGGGGACGTCCCCGCAATCAGCGCGCTTGACGACTATCGCCCCAACACCATCACGAGGCTCCTCGCGCGCGACGGCGAGACGATCGGCGAGTTCGCCACCGAGCGCCGCGTCGTCGTCGGCTACGACGACATCGCGCCGGCGTTGCGGAACGCGATCATCGCGACGGAAGACGCAGGGTTCAACCAGCACTTCGGATTGAGCATGTCGCGCATCATCGTCACCTTCCTGAAAGACATCCTGACCGGCGAGCGCGCCGGTGCGAGCACGCTCACCCAGCAGCTGGCGCGCGACATGTTCCTGCGCCAGTACCGATCCGCAGGCGGCGTGTTCGAGCGATCGCCGGAGCGCAAGATCAAGGAATGGATTCTGGCGATGCAGATCGAGAAGCGGCTGACGAAGCCGGAGATCTTCACGCTATACGCGAATCAGATCAATCTCGGACACGGCGCGTATGGCGTCGAAGCGGCTTCACATCTGTACTTCGACAAGCCAGCGAAGGAGCTCATGTTGGAAGAGGCGGCCGTGATCGCCGCCATCGTTCAGGCGCCTGGTCGGCTGAGCCCGTTCGTCAATCCGAAAGCCACGCTGATGCGGCGCAACTACGTGCTGCAGCGGATGGCTGAAGAGGGCTACCTCTCGGCCGACGAGGCCCGCGACGCGCAACAGCGGCCGCTGGTCCTGCAGGGACAACAGCGTCCCGAACCGTCGATTGCGCCGTACTTCGTCGAGGAGATCAGGAAGACCCTCGAGCAGCAGTACGGAGCCGACGCGCTGTACCAGTCAGGGCTGCGCGTGCAGACGACTCTCGACGCCGAACTGCAGGAGGCTGCCAATCGGGCGCTCGATCGCGGATTGCGACGCCTCGACAAGCGTCACCGCGGCTACCGGAAGCCTGCGCGAAACATCGTCGCGGAACAGCGCGCGCTGAATACGTTCACGACCGATCGGTGGAACAGGCCGATCCTCGAGGGCGACATCGTACCAGCGCTCGTGGTGGCGGTCGCGCCCAAAGGGGGAAATGGCAGCGCTCGCGTGCGGATAGGCACTCACGAAGTCGAGCTGCCGAAAAGCGCGTTCGCGTGGACGCGGAAGACCGCGGCGGTTGATCTCTTCAGCGTCGGTGACCTCGTTCAGGTCGAAATGCGGACGATGAAGGGCGGCGTGCCGCAGACGATCGCACTCGAACAGGACCCGCTGGTCGAAGGGGCACTTCTCGCAATCGACAATCGGACCGGACAGGTGCGCGCGATGGTTGGCGGCTTCAGCTTCGCGCGGAGCAAGTTCAATCGGGCGACCCAGGCGAAGCGCCAGGTCGGGTCTTCGTTCAAGCCGTTCATCTATACGACGGCAATCGATCGTGGATACACGCCTGTGTCGGTCTTCGTCGATGAGCCGATCTCGTTGGTCGCCGGTCCAAACCAGCCGCCGTATGAGCCGCTCAACTACGACAAGAAGTACGAAGGGCCCGTGACGATGCGCTGGGCGCTCGAAGATTCGCGCAACATCCCGGCCGTCAAGGCGCTCGCCGAGCTCGGCGCCGCCAATGTCATCAAGGTCGCCTCGCGGTTCGGCCTGCCGCCAAACATGCCGCCGTATCTCTCGCTCGCGCTTGGCTCGGTTGAAGAGACGCTGTGGGACATGACCAGCGCGTACAGCGCGTTCCCGAACCAGGGCGTGCGGATGCGCCCGTACTCCATCGTGAGCATCGCGGATCGCGAGGGCAACGTGCTCGAGGAGAACCGGCCCGAACCGCACGAAGCCATCCGCGCCGATACCGCCTTCGTGATGACGAACCTGCTGCGCGGCGTCGTTCAGCGCGGGACGGCCGCGGCCGCCGCAAGCCTCGATTGGCCGCTGGCGGGCAAGACCGGCACGATGGACGAATACACCGATGCGTGGTTCATCGGCTTCGATCCGAACATCACTGTCGGCGTGTGGGTCGGCTACGACGAGAAGAAGCCGCTCGGGCAGAACGAGACCGGTGCGCAGGCGGCGCTCCCGATCTGGATCGACTTCATGAAGGCCTACATCGACACGCGCGCCGATCGTAAGAACGTGCCGGAGTTTGAAGCGCCTGGCAACATCGTCTTCGTCACGCTCGACTCGGGCATCAGCGAGGCGTTTATCAGCGGCACACAGCCACAGGGCGCCATTGCAGTTCCACCCGCCGTTCCCGCGTCAAATTAGGTCAGTGTAGAGGCGGGTCTTAAGACCCGCCTCTACGAAACACGACTACGGAAACAACGGCGGTGCGACGCGTCCTCTCGCCTGGCCCGCCGGGGCCGCGCGAAGGCGGCTCGCTTGCTCGAACGCGTATGCGAGCGCAATCAACCGCGGCTCGCTACAGGCCATCCCGGTAAAACTCACCCCATACGGAGCCGGCCGCGGATCGAAACCCGCGGGAAACACCGGCATCGGCGTATTCGCCACCGTCGCGAATGGGACGATGACCGTCGGATATGCGGCTCGCGCCGCGATTCCCGCCCCGCTCTGAGCGGGAAAGATCAGCGCGTCGAGCCGCTGCGCCTTCATCACCTCATCGATGCCGTGGGACGCGGTCAGGAACAGATCCTTCCGGCGGTCCGCCTCGTAGCGGTTCCGATCTGCAAGCAAGTCTGTCTCGTCCGCGTTGTCGAGATTTGACTGGCCGTATTTGAGCGCACCGGCGCTCCTGTGTGTGTCATTCCACGCACGGAGCGCGGTCAGCGACGTCAGCGGAGCGGCGTCGCCAAGAAGCGCCAGCCAACGACCGAAGTCGCGCTTCATGCCGTACTTGTACGTCACCGAGCAGTCCGCATCCTTCCCCTTCGCATTGTCCGGTCCCGAGCAGACGTTCCAGTCGAGAAAGTTCCTGGCGGGATCGGCGTCGACGATGCTTGGGATATCCGCCGGGTCGACGATCTCGGCACCTTGCTGCCGCATGACCGCGAGGGCATCATCCATCGCCTTGCGCTGATCGGCAGTGAGGCCGCCTCGAGGGATCGATGAGCGTCCCGACGTAACCGCGTCGTAGAAAAAGGCCCGTGGCACGCCGATGCGTGCGCCTTTCAGCGCCGCGCGGTCGAGGAATCGCGTGTAGTCCCGCCCTGCCGGAGGGGCACACGCGGCGGTGGCGGCATCGTCAGGATCGGGTGTTCCGCTTTCCATCGCGCCAAGGACGATGGCCGCGTCGCTGACCGACCGCGCCATCGGGCCGGCGGTGTCCTGATCCGCCGTGATGGGGATGATGCCGTGGCGACTCACGCGTCCGACCGTCGGCTTGATGCCGACAAGCATGTTCTGGTTAGAGGGGCTCAGGATGGAGCCGGACGTCTCCGTTCCCACGTTCGCGGCCCAGAAGCTCACGGCCGTTCCAACGCCCGAGCTCGATCCTCCGGTCGCCAGCACCGGCCGACCATCGGAAAGACCGTCACGCGGGTCGTGCCGCGGATCGTAGGGATTCATCCCGTAGCCGTTGAGACTGTTGTAATTTGCCGGCATCCCGACAGTCACCCAGTTCGCCAACTCGGTCATCTGTGTCTTTGCGATGATGATTGCACCGGCATCGCGGAGGTTTCTTGTCACCGTGGCGTCAT
>Ga0137452_1000152_pt1 | contig 19961 bp, 18 predicted proteins | sample EasRivERMGT513_2_FD_102312 | JGI IMG/M metagenome (GOLD analysis project Ga0137452, IMG submission 102312) | Soil microbial communities from meander-bound floodplain in the East River, Colorado, USA - East River MetaG ERMGT513_2 | ecosystem: Environmental > Terrestrial > Soil > Floodplain ...
CACAAGCCGAAGATGTTTTTCCTGCCCGTCCAGTACGGAGGCACCGTCACGATCACCGGCGTGCGGGATGGAGGCGGCGGCATAACTCTCGGCGTAACCACGATCACCGGCCCGGTTCCGCTGCCGCCTCTTGCCGTCAGCCAGCGCGTGGAGATTCCGGTCCTATGATGGCGCTGCCGCTCGGGCCCTTGATGTCGATCCTGTTCAGCATCGGCTTCATGGTGATGCTTGTGAGTTTTAGCCCGCCGCTTGCGGGCCTCGTCGCGTTCGCATGCGGCGCTCTCGCGCTGACCATTCTCTCCTACAAGGGCAATTACTTTCCGAGGTGGATCATGGACGTTCTCGATCGTCTCACCGATAAAGCTTCGCTCGAAAAGGCTTACGAGGCGCGTGGGCGCAAGCTGGCCACGATCGACGCGATCGCGCTCGCGAACGCGTTGAAAGCCCGAATCATCGGCCAGAACGCCGTGATCGACTCGATCGCCACGCAGCTCAGGCGTCGGCTCGCAGCTTCGCGCCCCGACAAGCCTGTCGCGGTCTTCTGTCTCGCCGGACCTCCCGGGGTTGGCAAGACGCTTCTCGCGAAGGTGCTTGCCGAAGAGCTCTACGGCGATCGCGCGCATCTGCACTTCTTCGACATGAGCCAGTTCGGAATGGCTCATGCGGCCGCAAGCTTGTTCGGGCAGGCGCGCGGCTATGTCGGCTCGACCAGCTACGGCTCGTTGACGGCGGCGATCCGCGACAAGCCGGATTCGGTCGTGCTGCTCGATGAATTCGAGAAGGCGCACCCCGAAGTTCACAAACGCTTCCTCACCGCGTGGAACGATGGCTTCATCACCGAGCTCAGCGACGGCGCCAAGATCCCGACGACGGAAGCGATTTTCATTCTCACCACCAACGCGGCATCGCGTCGGATCGGCGAGATCGCACGCGACTATCCCGACGCCTCCGACGAGGCCGACCGTCTGATCAAGCGTGCGCTCGGCGACGCGCAATTTGCGCCGGAAGTCTTGTCGCGCATCGACAACGTCTTCGCGTTCCGGCCGCTCGAGGGCCTCGACATCGCGCGCGTGGTCGCGCTCGAGATCGAGGGCCTGTGCAAGCAGTACGGTCTGATGCTGGAATCGGGCGGAATCGATCCGGCAATCCTGCTTGAGGCGATCGACGAATTGCAGAAGCGAAGCGACGGCGGGGTACGTGATATTTCGCGCGCGATCGAACGCCAGATCACCGACGGTCTGCTCGATGCGCGCGGACGCGACGCAAAGACCGTCAGGCTTCGGGCCAACGGCGCAACAGTGCTCGTCGAAGTCGTCACGACGGCGGGAGAACCGCGCGCCGCAGGACCCGCCGCCGCGTGATGAAGGCTCGCACCCCGGCCGCCGCCTCGGGAATGCTGCCGCGCGACACCACGCGGCCGCCGCGGTTCGCGTATGCCGTCAGCCTCTACAAGGCTGACCTGTTGTTTCGCAGCCTGGTCGATCTCAGCGTGTCCGGCTTCGTGATTCTCACCGTCACAGGCGGACTCGGTAACATCGCAGAGCCCATCACAAAGGCGCTGTCGGCCGTGAGTTACGTCACGACGACGCCTGCCAGCGTCATCCGCGTCGGCAGTTCCGCGCAGTTCACGTCGCGTGAAGATTCCCCCGGCCTCGAGACGATTCTCGGGATGCAGCCGCCCGAGATTTCCGATGCGGTCATCGAGAGAGCGACTTCGGGAACGGCACCGGTTTTGAGCGAAGCGCGCCGGTTGTTGGAGTCGCGCGAGCCGGAGGCCGCGCTCGCCGCGTTGTCGAATGGCGATGCCGATGATCCGGCGATCCAGTTCGGCAAGGCGGTAGCGACTCTTCATCTCGGTGGAGGCGGCCGCGCGGTCGAAGCGCAGCGCCACCTGCGCGGAGCCACGCAGAAAGCCTTCGCGCCGGCCTTCACGCTCAACGGCCTCGTACTGTACCGCCTGCTCGCGCTGCACGAGAGCGGAGACTTGCCCGCCGCCGAGCGCGTTTCGCTGGACGGCGCGGGCCGCCCCGTCGGGGCGTCGCCGGAGCAGCTCGCGGGCGAAGCCGTACAATGGTGGCAGCGCGGTGCAGCGTTCCATGATGCCGAAGCGATGCGAATGCTCGGAATGGCGCAAGCGCGGGGCTTCACGGGCAAGCGCGACCTGACCGCGGCCGCCACGTACTGGCGCGACGCGGCCGCGCGCGGCGATGCGCTTGCGCGCTTCGAATTGGCGAAACTGTATCACGTGGGAGTCGGCGTCGAAGCCGACAGCGACAAGGCGATCGAGTTGTTCCGTCAAGCGTCCGATCAGGGCGTGTGGCGCGCATCAACGTTCTTGGGCGTCGCGCTCATGCCCCGAAGCATCAACGGAGACGTCGAAGCCACGCGCGAAGCTATTGACGTGCTCACGCGTGTTGCAAGGGACGCCCCCGATCTCGGCGCGCGCATCGCGGCGCACCTTACGCTGGGCTTTTACTTCTCCGATGCCGCCCCGCCGAACCTGCGCGATCCTGCTCGAAGCGTCGACCACTTTCGGTTCGCGGCGCGCGTAGGCGAGAGGGGCGCTTTGAAAGCGCTCGGGCGAGCGTTCGAGAACGGCGTCGGAGTCGATCGCGATCTCGTCAAGGCTGCCGGTTATCTCACGCTGCTGCAGGCCAAGGATCCGGCGGCGGCCGAACCGGATCTCACGCGCATTTCCAAGCAACTCACCGCCGCCGAGCGCAACCGCGTAAACGCATTCCGCCAGACCGATGATCCGGCGTCACCCGATTTCCGCAAAGTCTTCAACAACAGCTCCTTTTTCGGTCTTGAGCCCACGCTGAAGCCCATCGAGTCCAAGCTCAAACGGAGCGCGCCATGAAGAACTCGTCACCATCAGAGCGCGGCTCATTCGGCAAGCGAACGGCGCCGCGTCAATCGGCAGACCCGGTGCAGCGCGCACCGATGGGGATTGCGGTGATCGCCGGTGTATTGTTGGCGACACTCGCGGCAACGGTTGCCGTGTACACGTGGTTCGTCGTTCTCGACGTCCCTTATGATCGCCCGGTTGCGCCGTTGTTTAGTCCCAAGCCGGCCTCGAACGAAGGATGGGCGCCGTTCTACGTCGCGCCGCTCGTGGCCGCCGCGATTGCTGCTGGCGTACACCACCTCGTGCTATCGAAGCCGAGACGCATGACCGTGACGGGGCTGACGCTTGCCGGCGGTTGGATGGCGCTGCTCGGCGTTTTTGCTGCCTATCTCGTGAAGAACGTCGGCTACACCTGGTACTTCGTCCCGGGCGGCGTCACCATCTTTCACATCTTGAGCGCGCTAGTCCCGATGAGCCAATTCGCGCTGGTAAGGGCCGTCGGGACCCTGATCACCCATCCGCTTCTGTTACTGCTTCCCGCTCTTGCGGGCGCGGTGTTGGCAATCGCAGCCGGGCTCCCGGTGCAAAGGGACAAATCCGCGGCCGAGACGCCGCAGCCTAGTCGCCGGCCAGAGTGAGTTCTACCCGAAAATGAAAAAGGCCGCGCTCTTCTCCGAGCGCGGCCTTTTCTTATTCAGGTATCGGCTACTTCAGGATCGTGATGGAGGCCGGATCCGGCGGCATTGGGAACGTCTTCACATGCGCATAGATGTCGGCGACTTGCTGGTCGGTCAGGACACGCTCCGTATACGGAGGCATGACTTGGCGCGGCGCGCGCAGCTGAACGATGAACGCCGGATACGGCGTCGGGTCGATCAGCTTCGGGCCGGCCGCTCCGCCCTGCCCCACGTAGCCGTGGCACTGGAAGCAGCCAACCGTCTCGTACAGCTTCTTGCCGTTGGCGACATTGCCGCTGGGCGCGTTCTGCGCGAGCGCCGCGGACAAGCCCACGACGCCCGAGAGAACTCCAACGCCAAGCATCCAAACAATTCTGCTCACTGTGCCTCCTTCAGCGCGGCTGCGACACGACGTCGATCAGCGCGGGTTCGCCGCGTTTCACCACTTCGAGCGCGCGGGTGATGGCGGGACCCAAATCGGCCGGGTTGTCGATCGGACCCTGCGCATAGACGCCCATCGATTTCGCAAGCGTCGCGAAGTCGATGTTCGGATTGTCGATCGTGGTGCCGATATGGGCGCGATCGATGCCGCGTTGATTGCGCTGCGCGATGCGCTGCAAGTGCATCGTTTCCTGGTGATAGGCGCGGTTGTTGTGGACGACGTAGAGGATCGGGATCTTGTGATGCGCCGCGGTCCACAGCACGCCCGGCGACATCATCAGATCGCCGTCACCGTTCAACGACACTGTGATGCGGCCATGCTCCTTGTTGGCGAGCGCCGCGCCGAGCGAAGCGCTGCAGGTGTAGCCGACGCCACCGCCGACAGAGCGGCCCATGGAGTTGTAGTGCTTGTCCATGTTCCACAAGCGATACGGCCATTCGCTCAGGAAGTTCGCTTCCGAGGACATGGTGTATTCGCCGCCGACCGTCTTGAGCTGTTCCCACACCTCGGCGCAGGTGCGCGCGGTGGACACCGGGCTCGCATTCCACGCGAGTGCGGCCTGCTGATACACGGCCTTCATGAAGCCTGCGCTCTGCTCTTTCAGCTTCTGGCCGCGCGTGGCGAGCGCGGTGCGGCGTTGAGGCGTCACTTCCTTCTCGATCGCCTGGATCAGCAGCGGCAGAGAGGATTCCGCATCGCCGGTGATGCCGAGATCGGCCGACGTATAGCGCGCATAGAGCGTGATGTTCGGCTTGATCTGCGTGTCTGTGGTGCCGAGCACGATAACCTTGGTGCCCGGACGAATGATCGGCTGAGACGGACGGCCGATCAGGTCGCTGACCGTGTTCAGCATGCCGTAGAGATCGTAGGGCTCGAGCGCCAGAACGACATCGGCGCCGCGGATCGCCGCCTGCCTGCGCTCGGTGTGATTGAGCGGATGGCGATTGGCCATGCTCATGCGGGCGCGGTCATCGATCACGGCGGCCTGCAGAGTCTCTGCGAGTTGGGCGACGAGCTTGGGACCGGCGGCCGTGCGCGTGACGCGCCCGGCGATGATCACCGGGTTCTCGGCTGCGACCAGCATCTTCGCGGCTTCGGCGAGCGCGACCGCATCGCCCGTGGGCTGCGAACGCTTGCGCAGCTTCGGAATGAACAGCTTTTCGTGCTCGATCTCTTCTTCCTGTTGATCGGCATCGGCGACGACGAAAACGGGGCCCATCGGCGAGGTCGTCGACAGGTCATAGGCGCGGACCAGGCCTTCGGCGAAGTCCTGAAGATTGGTCGCCTGATCGTCCCACTTCACATAGTCGCGGACGATGGTCGCCTGGTCATGCGCGCTGTGCGCCCATTCGACGCCCGGGCGACGCATCGTGCCCTGGCCGACATTGCCGGCGAGAACGATCTGAGGGGCCTGATCGCAATAGCAGTTGTAGATCGCCATCGCGGCATGCTGTGTCCCGACGACGCCGTGCACCAGCGAGGCCAATGGCTTGCCCGCGATCTTCGCGTAGCCATGTCCCATCGCGACGGAAATTTCTTCGTGCAGGCAGGTGATGAATTCGGGCTTCGAATTCATTCCGTAATTGATGATCGACTCCTGAAGCCCGCGGAACGTCGAGCCCGGGCACGACACCACGTAGTCGATGTTGAGCGACTTCAGGCAATCGACCATGAAGTCGCCGCCGACCTTGCCGTTCGTCGTCAGCCGGGGAAGCGCGGAAGGAGCCTGCGTGTCGCCCGCCGTTTGCGGGGTCGCGGGCACGCTCGGACGTGCGGCTTCGACCGCACCGGCGCTCTTCGTGGTCGCTGCGAGAGCCGCGGCCGGACCCGCAGCCATTGCTCCAGCTAGAAACTGACGGCGTTTGATCTTTGGCATCTTGGACACTGTTCCCGTCCCCATGGTTCGAAAATGCCCCTCTTCGGCCGAGGAAAGCCATGAACTCAGCGATTTACCACCAGCAAAAGCCTACAACAAGGACGAGGGTGTGGAATGGATAGGGGTAAAGACCCCGGGAACTCCAAGTAAATCCGAACGTTAACGGTCGCACTCAGGGTTGATGAGTGGGGCGCGTTGTGGGCGACACGAGTATTGCCGGAGTGCCGACCGGACCTGCAGCCGACTTCCCGCTTCTTCCGGGCATCCAACATGTCTCGGATGGGCTTCTCGACCAGCTCCCAATCGGCATTGCGATCTTCGACCGCGAAGGAAGACTTGTCCGATACAATCGAAGCGCATCCGAGTTGTGGGGGCGCGCACTGGAGACGGGGGGCGCCGCAGGGCTCATTGATCTGCCGGCGGAGGCCCTCAGGACGGGCGCTTCGCTGCGCGGCAAGGAGATCACCTTCGAACGGGAGAACGGTACCCGTGTATTCCTGAATGCCAATGCCGATCCGCTGCTTGACGATCATGGAGACATCACGGGCGTCGTCGTCTGCTTCACCGACGTCACAGCTCTCAAGCTCCAGCAAGAGAAGCAAGAGCGGACGGCGCGCCAGCTGCTCGACGCCCTTCCGGTCGCGCTCTACACGACCGACGCGGAGGGACGGATCACCTACTTCAACCAAGCAGCCGCAGAGTTCTGGGGCCGGCGCCCCGAGCTCAACCGCGAGCAATGGTGCGGCTCGTTCCGGCTGTATCACTCCGGTGGAATTCCCCTAGCCCCCGGCGACTGCCCGATGGCGATCTCGATCAGATACGGGCTGCCGTTGCGCGGGGTCGAAGCGATCGCCGAGCGGCCCGACGGGACGCGCGTGCCCTTCTTGTCGCTTCCGACACCGCTTCGCGACAGCGACGGCCGGTTGACGGGCGCCGTGAATGTCCTCCTCGACATCAGTGATCGCAAGCGCAGCGAGGAGCGGCAACGCACGCTGATGAGCGTGCTCAATCATCGCGTGAAGAACACGCTCGCGACGGTTCAGGCGCTTGCGTCGCAAACCATCCGCGGTCGGGGCGTCAAGCGCGACGTGCGCGCGAAATTCGTCGAGCGCTTGTTTGCGCTCAGTCGCGCGCACGATCTCTTGACGCGCGAAGGTTGGGAGTCGGCGGATCTGCTGTCGGTCGTCCAGGAAGTGCTGGCGCCGCATCACGGACGCATCGAGGTGCACGGCCAGACCACCCGCATCTCGCCGAAGACCACTGTTGCCCTGAGCATGGTGCTCCAAGAATTGGCCTCGAATGCCGTGCGTCATGGTGCGCTGTCGGTACGAGGCGGCAAGGTTACGGTCGCGCTGACGATCGAGCCAACCAAAGGCAGCTCGAGGATGATTCTGAATTGGCGCGAGACGAGCGGTCCGCCCGTTGTGGAACCGGAGCGGCGTGGCTTCGGACTGCTGCTCATCGATCGGAGCATCACGCAAGAGCTTAGCGGCGCCGCGGAAATCGCGTTCGAACCTCAAGGCCTTCACTGCACCTTGTCGGTTCCGATCGCCGGTGAGGACAACTCCGCGAGAGTTCAACAGGCGGCCCCCTCACCACCTGCGCCCGAAGACGTTTCCACGGCGGCCTAGTACGTCAGCGGATCGGCGGCGCGTACATCAGGCCGCCGTCTTTCCACAAGCGATTCATCCCACGGGCGAGCTTGGCGCGGCTGCCCGAGCCCAAGTGACGTTCGTAGATCTCGCCGTAATTGCCCACGGCCTTGAGGATGTTGTACGTCCAGCCTGGAACAACACTTGCGCCCGCAGGCGGCGGCGCGAAGAAGCGCCGGACTTCGATGTCGTTGCTCATCCGCATCTGATCGACATTGGCACGCGTGATGCCAAGCTCCTCGGCATCGATCAGCGCGAAAATCGTCCAGCGCACGGCGTCGAAGAATTGTGGATCGTCGTTACGCATGAACGGCGCGAGCGGTTCCTTCGTGATCTGCTGCGGTAGAATCGTGAAATCGTCCGGTTGCTTCGCTTTTGCAATCACGGCTTCCGCGAGTTCTGACGCATCCGCCGCCATCGCATCGCATTGCCCGGCAAAGAACGCATCCTCCGCTTCGGGCCGAAGTGCGGTTGCGAGCGTGCGCAGTGTCAGATTGCGCGCGCGGAAATAAGCCTGAAGCTGAGTCATGAACTCGACATCTGTCGAGACGCAGATAATCTTTCCCGACAATTGCTCGGGTGTGGTGATGTTCAGACGCTTCGGCACCAGGAACGTCTGTCCGTCGTAGAGCACGATCGGTCCGAAGCGAACATCGGAGCGGATTTCGCGTCCGAAGGTCCACGTCAGGCCGCGAAGCACGACATCGATATCCTGCGACTGCAGGAAGCGCGGCAGAACATCAATCGGCCTGAACACCGCTTTCGCGGGATCGCCGAGCACAGCGGCCGCGATCGCGCGGCAGAGATCGACGTCGAAGCCGCTCCAGTTCTTGCCCGCATCATGACGCGAGAAGCCGGCGACATTGTCGCCGAGGCCGCAGGTTACCGCGCCGCGCGCCTTGATCGAATCGAGCCGAGGCCCCGCATCCGCAACACTCGCGCACAGCGAAAGGGAGAGGGCGAGCGAAACCGTCAGAAAGGAGCGCGTCAAGTTTGGCACCTGGGTCAAGCGAATGATAAAGATGGCGGACCATGGATCAAGGTTCGGATGGCGCAGCCAGGATTGGCCGCCGGCGCTTCCTGAAGGCCGCGCTGTCGACGGCGGCGGTCCTTTCCATCGGCCGTGGTATCGCGCAAACCCGCCCAACTCCAGCGCAAAGCGGCGAAACGATCCTTGTGGTGGGCGCGGGGCTGTCGGGGCTGGTGGCAGCCTACCGTCTGCGCGAAGCCGGAAAACGCGTGATCGTGATCGAAGCGCGCGGCGTGCCGGGTGGCCGCGTGCGAACCGTGCGCGATTTCGACAGCGGGCTTTACGGCGAACTGGGTGCCGCGCGGATCGCCGACACGCATAATTACGCGCTGCATTGGGTGAACGAGCTCGGGCTTTCGCTCACGCCGTTCCAGCCCACCGGCGAAGCCACGATCCTCTCGCTCAACGGCGTGCGCGCGCGCTCCGATGACGAAGGGGCGCGCGCGCGTCTGACCGACAAGCTCAACGCGGACGAGCGCGGGCTTTCGCCGCCGCAATTGCTCGTCAAATACATCACCGGCTTGCCGGAGGAATTGGCACAGCCGGATTTCGATCCGCACGCGCCCCGCTGGGCCGAGATCGACCGCATGAGCTGGGCGCAATGGCTGCGCTCGCTCGGCGCATCGGAAGGCGCGCTGCAACTGATGACGCTCGGCGGGCATTCGGCGCCGCTCTCCGCGCTCTATTTGCTGCGGCAGATCATGCTGCATCGCGGCTCGGGCGGTTACCTCAAGATCGAAGGCGGCTTCGATCAGATCGCGCGCGGGTTGGCGAGCCGCGCGCCAAACATCCGCTACAATTGCGAGCTCGTTCGCCTCGACCGCTCGGGTCCGGTGCGCGCGACGGTCCGCGAGCAAGGACGCGAGGAGATCATCACGGCCGACCGTGTGGTGATGACTCTGCCGTTTTCGGTGCTGCGTCACATCCGTGTGGATCCGCCGTTCTCGCCCGAGAAGACGCAGATCGTCGGCAATCTCGGCTACTACCAGGGGACGCGCTTCCTGCTGCAGACCCGCACCCGTTTCTGGCAGCAGGCGAAGCTCTCCGGAGGGGCCCGGACCGATGGCCCGGCGGACATCTGGGACATGGGCTATGGGCTCCCCGGGACGGCCGGGCTCCTGTCCGCGACCACAGGGGGGCCCGACGTCGAGGCCAAGCTCCGGCCGCTCAGCCCCGAGGACCGCTCGGCTTACGGTAAAGGCTTGGTCCAGGCTGCTTTTCCTGAGATCGACTCGCAGGTCCAGAAGGTGCTGGTTCACCGCTGGATGGACGAGCCAGAGGCCAAGGGCGCCTTCAGCGTCTTCTATCCCGGCCAAATGAGCCGCTGGACCAATACGATCCTAAAGCCCGAGGGACGTATCCATTTCGCCGGCGAGCATACCGCAGCGCACAGTGGCTGGATCGAGGGTGCTTTATGGTCTGGTGACCATGTCAGTCAGGAAATATTACAACAATAACGTGCAACAATTGGCTGTGAAGCGGGCTTTCCGGGCTCCTTGCAGGTTGGGTTTCGGAGCCGGATCGCTTATATTTCGTTCCAGGTAGCGCGGGCCGTAGCCGCGCGAAAGACATTCGGAGACGCGGATATGCAAAAGACAATCACGGTACTTTGCGCCAGCGCAGCTCTTGCCCTCGCAGCGAGCGTTCTCGTGACGGTTCCGGCCTCCGCCAATGGCGGCGACTTCTTCAATGAACTCTCCGAGAGCTGGGGCGCGAATGTCGACACCGGCACGCCGTTCTTCGGCTTCGTCCGTGACGTGCGCGGCCGCCCGATCCCGAGAGCGATCGTCACCGCGACCGTGCAGCGCGGCTTGGACGGCGAAAGCGTCACGATCATCTCCGACAATCTCGGGCATTATCGGATTCCCGGTCTCGGCAAGGACATCGCTGCAAAGGATGTCACGATCGAATGCGCAAAGGCGGGCTATCGCGCCACGCAGCAGGATCGCCGCATCATGCGCACGATGCCCAAGGCTCCGGTCGAGGTGAACTGCAGGCTCTCGCCTGTCGGGCCAGCGACCAGCTAGTCCGTCTTACCACCGCGTAATCTAACCGCCATTGCCATCGCGGCGATGAAGCTGCATCATCGCGCCACAACGTCTTTGGACGGAGTATCCAGTCGCATGCCGCTAAACGCGCCCGTAACCGGCGCGGACAAGAACAGCTAGGGGGGCTAGCCGAATGTTCATCACGTTCCTGCTGATCCTGCACGGCATCTGCGCCTTGCTGCTGGTCGGCGCGACGACTCATCAGGCTTTGGGCGTGTTCTGGCCGCGACGCCCGGGCCAGACGGACTTCGTCGCCAATGCGCGCGGCATCCGTCCGCAGGTCTATGTCGAAGCGATCATGGTCCTGTTCGTGATCACCTTCATCCTGGGCGCGTCGGTCTATCCGACTTATCGCGTCTATGTGCGCCCGCCGCTCGAAGATTTGCGTGTGCTCTACGCGATCGGATTGTTCGAGATGAAGGAGAACTTCCTCGCGGTGATGCTCGCCGCACTTCCCGCTTATTGGTTCTTCTGGCGGCGGACTCAGGACTATCCGCAAACGCGAATGTGGCTAACGGGGCTGCTCGTCTTCTCGGTATGGTTCAGCTTCATCGTCGGTCACATCCTCAACAACGTAAGAGGGCTCGGCTAATGAACAAGCTCGCGGCACGCGCCTTTCCCGCTTTCGCGGTTGGATTCGCGCTCTTCTACGCGCCCGCTTACAGCTTCACGACGGGCGATGCCGGGTTCAACTGGCCGCTGTTCACCTACTTCCCGTCGGTCGGCGATTTCGGCGAGATCCATCCCGGCCTGGTCGCGGGAAGCGACACGCTCGGCCCGCCGATGTGGTGGTACGGCTGGATCGGCTCGTCGATCATCGCGGGCCTGGTCGTGGCGGCGATCTCGCTGATGCTACCCGAGAAGGCGACGATGAAAATCTGGTCGGTCGCGGTGTGGGTCGCGCCGATCCTCGCCTTCATCTTCCTGCTCGACTACGAGATGTTCTGGTTCGTGCCGGGCTGGATGCCCCTCACGTCCTTCCTCTCGGGCGGCGGCGCGGGCTAACGACTCCTACTCGAGCGGCTCGACCTTCATCACGACGGCCAGGTGCTGCGCGCCGATCCACATGACCGGCTTCTGCGCATAATTGTCGACGGAAACGCGCCGCGCGTTGGTCTCGATCGGCATCAGGTATTGAACCGTCTGTCCGGTTGAGACGTTGATGCGGGTGACGCGGTCATCCATCATGTTGTTGGTCCAGACCCAGCCGGTCTTGTCGAGCTGAGCGTCGTAGGGTGCCGGGAAATATCCCGGGACCTTCCACTCCATGAACTCGCTCGACTTCGTGTCGAACATGCCGATCTTGTCGCCCCACCATTCCGCGAACCACAGCCGGTCCTGGGTATCCATGCGCCCGCGGCGCGGCCGCGCCATGTCGGTGGGCACCTTGAAGGGCTTCGCTTCCTTCGTCTTGGCGTCGATGCGCCAGATGTACTGGCTCGGGAAGTCGTTCAGATAGACGTTGTTCTGCGAGTCGGTATAGACGCCGTACGAGGAGTGTCCGCCGGGCATGCTCTCGAACGGGAAGGTCCAGCCTTCGAACTTGCCGCTCTTCACGTCGAAGCGCGCGACGCGATTCTTCTCCGCGCTGTTGATCCAGATCTTGCCGTCGACGTGGTGATTGACTGGCGCGACCATCGCGGTCTGTGTTTCCTCGTCCAGCATCTCTTTCGGGATCGGATAGTGGACCCACTTCTCGGCCTTGCGGTCGAACTTGGAGATGCCCGTCTGGTTCATCATGCCGATCCAGATGTAGCCGTCCTTGTCGAATTCGAGATCGAGATTGCCGTTGGAGTACGGACCGGGGCGCGTCTGCTCGTAGGCGTATTCCTTCACTTGGCCGGTCTTGGGATCGAGGCGCTGAATGGAGTTCTCGCCGAAATTGCTGAGCCAGACATAGCCGTCGTCGCCCATGACCGCGTCATGCGGCTGCATGGTTTTGCGCGGCAGATCGTAGGAGGTGATGATGACGCGCGTGTCGACGCCCTTCGGGCGCGGGAAGGTCTTGTATTCGAATTTGTGCTCCGACCCCGAGGACAGATTGATCGACGCGAGATAGTTCGAGAGCCGGTCGAGATTGCCGAAATTGCGGTTCGCGTCGCGGCGCACGAGACGCTTCTGGATGAGCGTCGGCATCGCCTGGCTCGACATGTCAGCCATGCGCGGGATGAGGTCTTCCTTGACCTGCTGCGCGGTGTAGTTCGACATCATCGGCAGCGCGAGCACATGGCAGGTGGCGCAGTTCACGAGATCGCGCTTCTGTTCGGGCGTGCCCGGCGCGCTCATCAGCCACTCGGAGTTCGTGAGCTGCGCGGCGATGTTCGGCGTCTCTTTCAGCTTCACATCGGCCTTTGTGCCGGCGGCGGTCACGTCGATGGTGCGCGGGCCGTCGAGGATGTAGCCGACCGCGCGGATCGTCAGCCGGTAGTTGCCCGGCTCGAGGCGTCCTTGCGGGAAGGCGAAGCGCCCTTGCGCGTCGCTCACCACGGTGGTCGACATCGTCGAACCTGGCTTCTTGGCGGTGACGAGCACGCCTTCCATCGCGCCTTCCTTGGCGGAGGTCACCTGACCGGTGAGCGCCGGGGCCTGTGCGAAGGCCGGTGAACCGGCAACACAGAACGCGGCCACGCCCAGAAGGAGCGAAATCTTTGTGCGCATCATTTCCTCCGAAATTTTCTCAATGGCAACTCAGTGACCATCCCCCCTCCGTCGCTTCGCGACACCTCCCCCGCACGCGGGGGAGGAAAGCGGCCGGAGTTATCCACCCTCATCGGCGCGCTAGCCTCCGATGTCTTTCAAAAGCGGGATCGCGGCCGGATTGGGCGCGGCCGGGATCGAGCGCAGATACGCGTGGATGTCCATCAGCTCGGCTTCGGGCAAGACCTGTGCGGTGAAGGGCGGCATGTCGCGCGACGACGAACGCACGAACCCTGAGAATGCCGGATAGGCCATCGGGCCGGGCGCGAGCTTCTTGCCCGTCGCGCCAGCACCCTGCCCTTCATAGCCGTGGCAGGTGTAGCAGCCGTATTTCAGGAACGCGGCTTTGCCTTTCACGGCATCACCGCCCGGCGCCGGTGCGCCGACGGCGGCGGCGCCCGCGACGAGCGCCGCCGTGATAATCGCCGGAGCGATGATGCGAATAATCATCTGATCCTCGTCGTTGAAGCCTGCATCGAGACACCCCCCACCCGAAGCGCCTCACGCTTCGCGCTACGGCGCTTCGACCTCCCCACAAGGGGGAGGTGGGATTTAGGGGACGTGCTCGCTCGCGACATGCGGTTGCTCAACGCGGTTGCATGACGAGATCGATCAGCACCGGCTCGCCGCGCTTGACGATGTCGATGCCGCGCTTGAGCGCCGGTGCAAGATCGGCCGGGTTGTCGATCGGTCCGATGCCGGCGACGCCCATCGAATCGGCGAGCTTCGCGAAGCTGACATTCGGGTTGTCGATCTTGGTGGCGATGTGCCAGCGGTCCATCCGGCGCTGACGCCACAGGGACATGCGCTGAAGGTGCATGACCTCCTGATGATAGGCGCGGTTGTTGTTCATGATCGTGAGCAGCGGGATCTGGTGATGGGCCAGCGTCCACAGTGCGCCCGGCGCATACATGCAGTCGCCGTCCGGCTGGATGTTGATGGGGAGGCGTCCCATCTGCTTGTGGCCGAGTGCTGCGCCCACCGCGGCGGGGAGATTGTAGCCCACGCCCGCACCGCCCGAGCCGCCGATGGCCTGATGGTGCTGCTTGAAGTCCCACAGACGCGTCGGCCAGTTGCCGAGATTGCGGCCGACGAGTGCCCAGTCCTCGTTCTTGATGAGCGGCCAGAGCTCGGCGATCAGGCGCACGCTTGAGACCGGGCTCGCATCCCAGGCCTGGGCCGCGGCATCGGCACGCGTCCGATCCTTGCTCTTTGCATAGGCTTCCTTCGCAGCCTGACCGCGCTTGTCCGCGGCGGCGCGCCGAGCGGGCGTCATCTCCATCTTCACCGCTTCGACGAGCGAGGGCAGCGTCGTTTCGGTATCGGCGGCGATCGAGATGTCGACCGGCTGGTAGCGTTGGATGTCCTGGAAGTTGGACTTCATGTAGAGATCGACGGCGTTGATGCTGATGAGCTTCGCGCCCTGCTTCAGCCGCGTTTCCTGCTGTGCTTCGGCGCTGTCGATGAACTCATTCACGGTGCCGAAGAAATCGGTGAGCTCGAGTCCGAGGATCACGTCGGCCTGAGAGACAGGGCCCGCACCGCGCGCATAGAGCGGATGCATGTTCGGGAAGTTCATGCGGCCGCCTTGATCGACGAGCGTTGCATTCAGCAGCTCGCACAACTGGACGAGCGAATTGACGCCCGCCTGCGAACGGCAGGCGCGATCGGCGACGATCACCGGATTCTCCGCATTGACGAGCAGGCGTGCGACTTCACGCACCGCGTTCGGATCGCCCGCCGGCGGCGAGGGCATCGCGATTTTCGGAATGCGCGGGAACGACTCGAAGCCGTGCTCCTGCAGATCCTCATCGAGCACGAGAAGCACCGGCTCGTAAGGCGGCGTCATCGCGACGCGATAGGCGCGCATCATCGATTCGCCAAAATGGGTGAGGGAGGTCGGCTGATCGTCCCACTTGATGAAGTCGCGCACCATCGCGGCGGGGTCCTGCACCGAGTGCGTCGTCGGCACGCCGGGACGGCGCTGGTTCGCATCCAGGCTGTTGCCGATCATCATGATCACGGGGGCGCGGTCGCACCATGCGTTGTAGATCGCCATCGCGGCGTGCTGGAGACCGACGGTTCCATGCGCGAGCGAAATCGCGGGCTTGCCGGTGACCTTGAAGTAGCCATGCGCCATCGCCGTGCCCGATTCCTCGTGCATCACGGTCAAGAGCTCGGGCTTCTTGTTGTCGCCGTAGGTGATGATCGATTCGTGCAGGCCGCGGCAGCTCGAGGCGGGATTGGTGAAGATGTAGTCGATGTTCACCGCCCTGATGCAGTCGAGCATATAGTCGGAGCCCGGCTTACCGACGGTCAGGTTTGGATTGCCGCCATGTGCGCTATGATCGGCCACCGTCGGCGTCGAGATCTGCGCCTGCGCAAATTGCGTCGAGGGACGGACCGCGGAGGGCACGCGCTCGGGCGTGGGCTCGCCGTTCGGAAGGATCGCCGCCTTGGCGTCGGTGGTGACTGCGGCCGCACCGGCCACGGCCACGCCCGTCAAGAATTTCCGGCGATCAACCTTGTTTGAGTGGGACGTCTTCTTCGTCATGACGGGCGATCCTCCATCGTCGTCGCGGGGCCGCGTTGTCCGCCGGCGGAAGACCGGAAAGACCGCGATTCCCCGAGAATTTGCGGGCGAAAGGTATCAGCGCGGGGCGCGCTCGGCCAATACCAATTCGGTGAGACACAGGCCGCCGAAATTGTGAGCGTTGGCTGCATACCCCCACCCGAAGCGCCTTGCTTCGCGCCGGCGCTTCGGCCTCCCCGCCAAGGGGAGGCGGGACAATCATTCGGGCCGAAAGCATACGGAGGGACAGTTTGGCGATCGCGATGTTGGCGGCGGCGAGGTGCAAAATGCGGCGGTCTTCGCGGAGCATTTCGACATAGGCCCTGCTTTTGTGGCCGTGCTTGAGCGCATTCCGCGCCGAGCGGGTCTTGCCTTCAGGTGTCTTCGGGCCGCTCGAGTTTCGCCAAGGTTGCCAAGAACGGATCGCCTCGGCCTGCCGGGCGCGGCGCTCGGGGGTCCACCGTTTACGCGCCCCCAATCTCTTGTGGGTGGGATCGGTGCGGGGCGGAGGGGCCGGCCTTTTCGCCCCTTCATAAGGCATTGGCGAAACGGGAGTTTTAAGCGTTTGAATAGTTCCTTCCGTCAAATTCGAGAATTTTTCCGAACGCCGCGCCGTGGTCTGCAAAGCCAGGAGGATTTTGAACGTGGCGCGGCAGCGCGCCTGCGCCTTGAGCGCCTTGTTCATGAGGCGGTGAGACAGGCCGTTGACGGCCGCGTCCCTGGCCGCGCGAAAGAACAACCGATCGAGCAAGAACGCCTGAGCGGTCAGGACTTTGGTGACGACGCCAAGCGGGTCTCCCGAGGCAGTCTTCGATTCGATCCGCTCCGACATCGCACCTCCATGGTCGGTACGATTATGTCAATAGTCCTATACATAGGCAAGTTAAATAGGAAGAATCCTGGCGCCATACGTGAGGACTAACCAGCCAAGCATCAACCTTGGTCGCAAGTCCCCAAGGAAGGGCAGCCTTTGTTTACCAAGCGAACGGTCTTCAACCTTGGAGCCGGTGCGAGCTGGCATTACAGCTACACGCAACCTTCATGAAGGACTCTGTTGGGATTTCGACTTCGAATGATTGGCCTCCTACGAGTCGCGAGAGGCGAGAGGCGAGAGGCGAGAGGCGAGAATAGGTCAATCAGCAGCAGCAAGTGAAAATTCGGCTAGTTAGCGCGCTAATCGTCCTTGCCGAGACTTATGCTCCAAAGCGTGACGTATCCCTCATCCTCGCCAACAACCTGATAGAGGACGCGAACGCTTGGGGCGGTCGCAATCGCAGGGATGTAGGCAACCCACATCTCGGCGTTTCCAGGATATGTTAGGTGAGGCTCGCCACAACTGCGCGGATCAGCTTGAAGAGCCAACTCCAGCGCGAGCAAGACCTGAATGAGCCTAAAGTGGCGTTTTTGATTCGCGTAGAAGCCGGTCTCGAAAATCTCCGAGTACCGGATAGTCCATGGGGGATCGCCTTTGCTTTTCAGCCTCAACGCTCTGCGCCTCGTCAGCGGCCCACTCAAATGCCGATTCCGGCACCTGATTCGGAAACATCAGGAAGGCGGAATAATACGGGATTATGCTGCCTGAGGGAGTCGATTCCCACGCGAGGTTATGACTCAATTCGCTAATGGACTTAGCGCTTTCGTTGCAGACGAAAGCGATAACGTCGTCCACTAGCTTGATTTCTTCACCGTTGAAGCGCGCCAGATCCGGCTGGCGGTTTGCCTCGTACTGTTTCTTGACAAAACCAAAATAACTCACGTTTGAAACGCTTAGCGCGCCTTCGTTGACAAGCTCACGTTGGTAGCGAAGCAATTGATCAGCGGTTGGGCCGAGCGGGCGCTTACGATACGTAGCTCCCGTGATTGGATGCCCAGACATGACGTAATAAAGCATGTCGGCGTAGTAGAGAATTTTGTGGAGCTTGACCGCGCCTAGCCTGTCAGGGGCAGCTTTCGTGCAGACGAAAACGACAAGTTCTTTAAACTTGTTCGCGTCGAATTGGGTGCCCTGTTCGCTCGAAACCATGCCCCAATATGGAACATTGTGCTACACAAGGCAAGACTTTTTTCTAGCCTTTTCAAAGGGTTAATAAGACTCTGGAATCAATGAGTTAGATTTGCAACACCTCACCGCTTACTAATAGCGGTCCGCGACACCCGGGCGAGTGATCGCCACGCTCCATGGTCGCGAGATGAGGGAGGATGTACCGACGAGGCTTCCCGCGCCTTCAAGTCGCTGATGTCTCTATGCGCGCCTTATCAATTTCTGGTCAATCCAACCCAAGAATGTTGGCTGGGCGTCATCTGTAGATAGGAAAACTAGCTTTTTTCGGGCGCGCGTAAGAGCAACCAAGAAATTGCATACGTCTTGGTCGGTAATGACGCTCTTATCCTTGTTGCGAATGAAGAAACGATCGTCAAAGTGCGTGATGATCACTAGGTCGGCGGCGAGTCCTTTCGAGCTAGAAATGGTAGTGGCTCGTATTTGGAGCCGCCTAATGGCCGGATCACCGTGCACTGTCGTTGTCTCTAGTTCAGCCCTTAGATCATTTTGCGCCGAGATGTGAGGAAAGATTTCGAGCTTATCAAACAGCCCATCAAGCGCCGGCACCTTGACCGAAAGCCCCCTTTGAATGCGGCTAAGCGAATTTAGCAACTCATCTACCTGAGTTTTGATGTCGGGGGTGACACAGTCGGCCACTGGCCTATCGGTTGATTCAGTAGCTTTCAGTAGCGCGCTGAATGCGTCATCCCGGCTAAGGGACCTCGCCACATCCTCCAGCCCAGATTGTTTCCTTCGTCGTCCAGGAGGATTTTCAATCCGTCGAGCAAGGAGGGTTCCGGCTTATCGCGACGCGAATGCTCGACTGCCTCAAAGCCCTTCGCGCGCAAGGATGAGACGATGGCACCCGGATGTCGGCCAAGAGGAGAGATCACCAAAATCGAGAATCTGCTGCGAATGTCCTCTGCCATGCGGCGAATTTCTGTTTCAATAGCCCATGGCACCTGTTTGTCGTGCACTCGCTTGTAGATGATATGCGGGTAGCGATCGCTTTCCTCATCCTTCCCCCTGTCATCGAAATAGTGGAACCCTTTGTTGACGCGCCCTTTCAGGTTTCCGTTCTTCTGAGCGGCATCAATGACATTGTTTGCGGCCACTACGATCGGTCGCGTGCACCGTGAACAGAATGGGAGCGTGAATGCCTCATATGCCGATCCCTCCGAATGACAGTCTCTAAGGTGCTGTGGCGTAGCTTTCTTGAAGTGGTAGAGCGCCTGATCATCGTCGCCTGCTAGAAGGATTGGAGAACCTTCAGCTAGTAGGTTTATCAACGACACCTCAAGCAGGTTGAAGTCCTGGAATTCGTCGACCACTACTTGCGGATATGTGGGAACAGCCTTCTCTTTCGATTCGAAATATCGAACGGCTGAGTAAATGACATCAGTGTGGCCGTAGTGGTCGTAATAGACGCGTCGCTGACGGTAAAATGGCAGATGCTCATTCTTGTCGTCTCGATCGTGGAATATCGAATCAAAGTCGACATCAGCTCCGATTAGAACGCGCGCGTCTTCGCGAATAACGTACGGCAGCTTGGGAAACAGCTTGATATCCTTTTTCAGAGCCGATGAGAGAGCGCCGCGCGCGAAGCTATGGAGCGTCCGCACCTCCGAAAGGCCACACAGCTCGAGGCTCAAGTCTTCCACTAGAGAGTTCACGAATGAGAGTGTGAGGCTCTCTGGCTTGCCAGCTACGATCTGCTTAAATAGAAAGGTCTTGCCCGTACCAGGACCAGCCACGACGACCTTTTTCTGACTTTTCGAGCTCAGAATTCGATCAATATACTTTTGACGTTCAAGTTTGCTCGCTGCGTATTTTTCATCGGTCGTCATAGAGCGAATGCGGTGCCAGGACGCACCCCCAATAGCCCTGGCGTTCCCCTCTTTATTGATTCATGCTGGATTATGGCACCAATCCAGAATGCTGGCATGTGGACCAGATGGTCGTTGATCAATCCTTCCAGCAAGTGTTTCCGAGACGATTTGCCTGATATCCTCTGACGGGCTTCGAGGGGAGGCGAATCGATGCGGCGATTGTCCCGCGGTTTAACCCTGTCCATGGTG
>Ga0137452_1000153_pt1 | contig 19907 bp, 14 predicted proteins | sample EasRivERMGT513_2_FD_102312 | JGI IMG/M metagenome (GOLD analysis project Ga0137452, IMG submission 102312) | Soil microbial communities from meander-bound floodplain in the East River, Colorado, USA - East River MetaG ERMGT513_2 | ecosystem: Environmental > Terrestrial > Soil > Floodplain ...
CGACCTTGGGCAGGCGCCTAGTATGCCACGAGCAAGACTGGGTTGGAGTAGCGAATGAACAAGGAATTAGAGGCGGCCGAATGGCAAGGCCTCACCGAAGGCGAGCGGGCAGCAGTGTGCCGCCGCTTTGCGGCAGAGGCAGAAGGAGAAACTCAATCAGCGCGTCAGGCGCTGCAACAAACCTACAAAGACATAGCTGCACAGTGGCATACGGTTGCCGCCGAAATTGAGTTGGGGCGCTGAATTTCAAACTGAGACACTACCGAACGGAGCGCCTTAGAGCGTATGAGTGATCCATCAAATCGGCCCCGCAATCGGCTTTTACTCGCCCTGCCATCCTCCAATCTCAAGCGGCTTATGCCGGAGCTTGAACGGATTCCCTGCGAACGCGGGCAGGTCCTATTGGACGCTGATAGCGCGCTCGGCCACGTATTCTTCCCCGACAGCGGCGTCGTCTCGGTGGTAGCGGTTTATGCGGACGGCAGCATCATTGAGATGGCAACGATCGGAAGGGAGGGTTGCACGGCTGTGCAAGCCATCTTCGGTGCCAAAAGTTCCTCCGTCCGGTTTCTCGTCCAGATCCCGGGGAGCGCAACAAAGATGTCGCAGGCGGCGTTCACACGGGCCATGGGGTCGATGCCGTCCTTCCGAAGGCTCATGTATGCTTACGTCCAAGCCTTTCTCGAGCAGGTCATGGTGTCAGTAGCGTGCAACGGTGCGCACAGCCTCAAGGAGCGGCTAGCGCGTTGGCTGCTCATGATGCGTGACCGCGATGACGATGACGCACTGCAGATCACTCAGAACCTGTTGGCCGAAATGCTGGGTGTCCAGAGGCAAAGCATCACGAATGTTGCCGGGGAGTTGGAACGTGCCGGTTTGATTGCGCGCGGCCGACGGAAAGTCACGATACTTGATCGGCAAGGCCTCGTGGACGCATCTTGTGAATGTTATCGGTTGGTCCGGTCACGTGTCGCTGTTCTCCTCCCCAAAACATACACGTAAGAAGGCGAGACCCCACTGGAGTCGGTAATGTACATTGCCGACAACGCCCCCCTACGAGCTTACAATCGAGACTGATGGGAGGCTGAAGCAAGCCTCCCGCCGCCGTCTGGGCGTGACCGAGACGAGAGAGGCACGATTGGCTAGCGCAGCCCCACCGTTTGATCCGAAAGAGTTCCTGGCCACAGTTAATGGCGGACGAACTATTTCCGCATATCGCAAGGATGAGACAGTCTTCGCGCAAGGGGATGCCGCCGATTCTGTTTTTTACATCCAGAAGGGCAAGGTCAAGATCACCGTTCTTTCCGAGCAAGGCAAGGAAGCTGTGGTCGCAATGCTTGGGCCGGACGAATTTTGCGGTGAAGGATGCTTGACTGGACAGAAGCTGCGCATCGCGACGGCAGCGGCCATGACGGAGTGCGAGATCATGCGGATTGACAAGAAGTCCATGATTCGCGTGCTCCATGACGAGCCGGCCTTCTCCGAGATGTTCGTTGCCCATCTCTTGGTGCGCACGCTCCGCGTTGAAGAGGATTTGGTCGATCAACTCTTCAATTCGAGTGAAAAGCGTTTGGCAAGGGCTCTGCTTTTATTGGCGAATTTCGGCAAGGAAGGCAGGCCAGAGCCCATCATCGCCAAAGTGACCCAAGAGACGCTCGCCGAGATGATCGGAACCACGCGGTCGCGCGTGAGCTTCTTCATGAACAAATTCCGCAAATTGGGCTTCATCGAGTACAATGGGCATGTGGAAGTCCACAGCTCATTGCTCGGCGTCGTCCTGCACGATCGACCGCAGTTAAGAAAAAGACCAAGCGAGGTCGAATAGGCCGCTCCCCCGGAGCGCCCCCTGCATGTCGTCAGCAATAAGACGGCAGAGCGCTCTGCCCAAAAGCGACATTTACGCGCACCAAAACATCCTCGATCGTCATCCCGTCGCTCAGTCAGCCGGATGCGATTGGCGTCGCCGTGTCGCTCTGCAAACGCCAGAGGATGCTATGCGCGCGCCGCATTCATAACTCGTTCAGCGCCAACTCCAGCCGGCACTTCAAGCCGCCGGACGCAAATTTCAGCTTGACCTCCCCGCCGAGGCCCTCCCATCCGCTTTCAATCATTCTTGTGCCGAAACCCTTGGACTTCGGCGACACGACCTGAGGTCCCTTTGACTCTTCCCAGGAGATCGTCAGCTTCTTTTTCCCGGAGTTCTTGACGACATTCCAGTTCACGTGCACTCGCCCCCCAGGCGTCGAAAGCGCTCCGTACTTTGCCGCGTTCGTCGCCAGCTCGTGAAATGTCATCATGACGAGCGCGGTAACGTTCGGCATCACGCGCAGATCGTCCTTTCCCAAAAGCACGTAACTTTCGGAGTGGGGCGCGGCGAACGGTTCGAGCGCCCGCTCCGCGATCTCCCGGACCGAGGCTCCGGTCCAGTTGTTGCTCAGCAACAGATCGTGGATCTGCGCGAGAGCCCGGAGGCGCGGCTCGAATCCAGCACGAGCTTCATCACGGAGCGTCTGGCGCGCGATCGACTGAACGATGGCAAGCGTGTTCTTGACCCGATGACTCAGCTCGTCGAGCAGCAGCGTCCTCTCCGCTTCGTACTTCTTCTGCTCGGTGATGTCGCGCGCGACTTTGGACGCGCCGATGACCTTCCCGCCACCATCTCTTATCGGCGAGATAGTCAGCGACACGTTCACTCGCCGGCCATCCTTGGTTTGACGCTGGGTTTCGAAGTGCCCCACGGTCTCCCCGCGCCGCAAACGCGCGAGCACCGCATCTTCTTCCGCTCGCAGCTCATCGGGAATGATCAACGAGACATGTCGCCCCACCGCCTCGGCCGCGGAGTAGCCGAACATTTTTTCGGCGCTGCGGTTCCAGGATATGATCGCGCCCTCGAGAGTGATCCCGACGATGACGTCGCTTGAGGTAGCGACGATGGCTGCGAGCGCGGTGCGCTCCCGTTCGTCTCGCTTGCGCTCCGTTAGGTCGACGAAGGTGATGGTGACTCCATCGACTTTGTTGTCGCTCGTGCGGTATGGCCATATGCGCATTAGGAATATCGACTTGCCCGGCTCCAGAACGAGTTCTCGCTCCGCGACCGAGAGGGTGCGCAAGACCTTGGCAATGTCGGCCGCCAAGGTAGCGTAGGAAAGCCGGTTCGCGATGTCGGTGACCGGTCGCCCGCGATCCTGATCCCGCAGATTAAAGAGCTCGGTCATCGCCGGTGTGAAATCGCGGATGCGCATGTTGCCGTCGATGAAGATCGTCGCGATCTGCGTGCTGTTCTTCAGATTGATCAGGTCGCTGTTCGTCTCCACGAGCAGCTCGTTCTTGCTGTTCAGCTCGGTGTTGAGCGTCTGGAGCTCCTCGTTGATCGACTGCATCTCCTCCTTTGCGGTTTCCAGCTCTTCGTTCGTCGATTGCAGCTCTTCATTGACGGACTGATATTCCTCGTTGGACGATTTTAGCTCCTCATTCGCGGTTTCCATTTCGTCGACCGCGGCCTGCAAGCGCTCCCGGGTTTCGCTGAGCTCCCTTTCAACGGCTTCGATGGACGACTTCGCAGCACCTGGCCCTTCATGGCTGGCCGCGGCTGCATGGTCCGCAAAACCCACGGCGTAGAGGCCGTCCAGAATCGGTTCGACGATCAAGTCCACGAAGCGGCGCCTGCCGTCGATCTGGATCGCAAGATTCTCGTGAATGACGGGCTTTTGGGTACCGGACGCCTTCTGCAAGGCGGCGCGTGCCGCGGGTCGCAGCGCTTTTCGCAGCAGGCTGAAAAGGTTGAGGCTCGCGGCGCCCGGAGCGGGGCCGAGATACCAGTCCGTTTCGCCGGAAAAGCGCACGACTTCGTGGTCGTTGGAGACGACAACGTAGGCCGGAAGATGCTTTTCCATGACGCGGCGCGCGTTTTTCTCGATGCTGTTCTCGGCGGGAGGGGCAGGCCTTGCCGCGAGCGGTTCGCTCGGCGACGCTTTCCGAGCCGCCGGGAGTTGTGGCAATACCGTCAGACCGGTATCGCGGCGTTGATAGATGCGATGTTTCTTGCTGGCGGCTGCAAACAACCTTCCATGCCGCCCGACGCCTTCCGAATTCCCCAGGAACAAATATCCGTCCCGCCGCAGCGCATAGTGGAATGTTCGGACGATGCGATCCTGCAGAGCCGCATCGAAATAGATCAGCAGGTTGCGGCAGGAGATCAGGTCCAGTCTTGAAAACGGCGGATCCCTGCCGACGCTGTGGGTCGAGAAGATGCACATCTCCCGGACTTCCTTGACCGGACAAAAGTGCTCGCCATCCTTGACGAACCATTGCTCGCGCCGCTCTTTGGTCACACGCGACAGGCGGGATTCCGGATAACGCGCCGCACGCGCGGTCGCGATGGCGTGCTCATCGATATCGGTCGCGAAAATCTGCACCTTCGGCGCGATCTTGCGCTTCGGCATCGCTTCCTTGAGCAGAATAGCGATCGAGAACGCTTCCTCCCCGGTCGCGCAACCCGGCACCCACACGCGCATCGGGTCATCGCCGGTCCGTTTCCTGAGCATCTCCTTCAGCACAGTCCCCAGCGCATCGAAAGCGCCTGGATCGCGGAAGAAGTCGGTGACGCTGATCAGGAATTCCCGAAACAGCAACTCGATCTCGCGCGGCTCTTTCTCGAGATATTGGAAGTAGTCGGCCGGGCTGTCGAGCTGGCGCACCTGCATCCGCCGTTGAATCCGGCGGATGAGCGTGCTCGACTTGTACTCGCCGAAGTCGTGACCGAGAGTCCGGCGCAGCAGCGCGCAAATCCTTGCCACGTAGCCGGCCACATCCCGACGGGTACCGTCCGATCCTATCTGTGCTTTGATGCTGGCGAGATGCTCCGAGTAGTCGATAAGCCGCTTCGGCATATCCTTGATCGGGATCACTTCGTCGACGAGACCCGTCGCCGCGGCGCTGCTTGGCATCCCGCTCAACGCATGATGGTCAAAGTCGGCCTGGGCCAGGCTCAAGCCGCCGTGCTCCTTGATCGCCCGCACACCTTCGGTGCCGTCGCTGCCGGCTCCCGAAAGGATGATGCAAACCGCCTGCTCGCCTTGATCCTCCGCCAGGCTCGAGAGGAAGGCATCGATCGGGCGGCGCTGCGCCCGAGGCGCTGCGGGCTTGGACAGTCTGAGTACGCCCTTAGCGATGGTCAGATTGGAATTGGGCGGGATCACATAGACGTTATTGGCTTCAACGCGTGCGCCGTTGGCGGCGGCCTTCACGGACATCGCCGTATGCGGAGCCAACAGTTCGACGAGCATGCTGGCGCGAGTGGGATCGAGATGCTGAACGAGCACGAACGCCATGCCGCTTTCGGGCGGCATGTGCGAAAGAAACGCTCTGAAAGCTTCCAGCCCGCCCGCCGAAGCGCCGATGCCGACGATCAGGGGGGCTCGCCGGTCGAGAGACGCTTTCGTTGGTGCGGTGCTCCTTACGCGCCTTGTCTTGTTGCCGGGCCGTTTCGGGCGCGACGTCGCACGGGCCCGTTTCCGTGGACCGCTCATGCTTCATCACCCGATGCCCAAACCATATTGTTGGCCGATAGGGAGTAGAACGCCGCCACCCGCGTAAGACCAAAGCGGGCGACGCGATCAGGGCGCGACCGTGCGCGATTGCTGGCCACGCGTTGGCTCATGAGCGCTGGGCCGGGCCCTGTCTCGATCAAAAAGACCCGGATTTCGTGCGTTCGTCAATCCTGGCCGCCATGCGCTCGTAGTCGGCGGCCATCGCGAGAAGAGTCCGGCGCGAACCTTCGTCCGTAATGCCTTCAATCTTCGCGCGTATCTCTTCAGCCCGTTGCCGATAGTGCCGGGCTCTGTCGCCCTCGTCGCGATCGTTCACCTCGCACCTCCACGCCCGCCCTTCTCGGCGTTTTTACCTGTACTCCCGCCCAGCTATTCCTCAAACAGTTCGTCCGCTCTGAATTTAGCGAGGCAGCCCTCCCGCTCTTTTATTTCTGTCTATCGCCTCGAATGAGGAAGCCATGCGGTCGTAATCGTTCGCGACCTTCAGAAGCGCTTCGCGGCTTTCAGCCGTTGTCTTGTCCGACGCGATGAGACGCAGTTCTTCGGCGTAGTTACGACATCGCAGGGCGTCGTCTATCGGCCTATCCACCTGTCTCTCCCATACCATTGTCCCATGCCATTCTCTGCCGATGCCTAAGAGGCGACAAGGCTTAGTTAGAAGGGCAACCATGCTTACGCCCAAACGTTCCCTCTCATTACCCACGCCCGCGGTAGAGCGATGACGCATGTTCCCCTGATCGTGATCGGTGCTTCGGCCGGCGGCCTCGATGCCCTGACGGCCCTTCTGAGCGAGCTTTCTCCCAAAATACCGGCGGCGGTCCTTGCAGTCATTCACATCGGAGAATCCAACGCGAAACTCCCGGTTTTCTTCAAGAACCGCAGTCCCCTCCCCGTGGCCTACGCGCAGGATTATGATCCGATCGAGCCGGGTAAGGTGTATTTCGCGCCGCCCGACCGGCACCTGATCGTCGAGGACGGCCGTCTCCGCCTCGGGCGCGGCCCGCGGGAGAACCACGCCCGTCCCGCAGTCGATCCGTTGTTCCGAAGCGCCGCGGAAGTCTACGGACCGCTCGTGACCGGTGTCGTTCTCAGCGGATATCTGACGGACGGCACGGCCGGCCTTTGGGAGGTGAAACGCCGGGGAGGGGTTGCAATCGTCCAGGATCCCGACGAAGCGGAAGTGCCCGGCATGCCGAGCAGCGCTAGGCAACACGTCGCCGTCGACTATTGCTTGGGGCTCAAAGCGATCGGCCGGCTTCTCAATAGCCTGGCTGACGAAGCGGCGAAAAAGGCGCCGCGATTGGCTTCGCATGGCGGAGGTTTCGATATGGATTACACGGCGGAGAATCCCGTTGCGCTGACATGCACGTGCGGCGGCGCTCTCAGGAAGATAACCAAGGGGACTTACACGCAGTATCGTTGCCACATCGGCCACACGTTCGGCACCCTCGGATTGGCGACGGAACAATTCGAGCAGCTTCGGGGCGTGCTCGAAAGCGCTGCTCGAATGCTCAACGAGCGCGGGAAATTTTTTCGGGCGACCGCAAGCGAGGCGCGCCTCGGCAAGCAGGAGCAGGCTGCAAGAGCGTGGGAAGCGGCTGCCGAGGAATCGGAGGTCCGATTCGATGAATTGACGAAATTGGTGGCCGCGGATTGGAAGCGTCCCGATCTGGTGCCGGCTTCGGGCGGCAAACTCAAGCCGCGCGCTCCAGGGAACGGCGAGCCGGCACGGCGCGCTGCAAGCAGCGCAATGTCGCTGCGCAAACGCGGAAGATCTCAGGGCGATGCGGCAACAGCCAAACGTGCCGCAAACGGCCGGAAGGCGTCGGCATGAAGGCTGTGAATGATGAGTGAGGATCTCGATACAGCCAAGCGATACCGGCAGCGCGCGGAAGAGTTGCGCATCATCGCCACCGACGATCGTACTGGCGAGAACCGCGCCGCCCTCGAAAGAATCGCCCGCGACTACGACCGTATGGCCGAGACGATGGAAACCCTCGACCGGACGAACGCGGCACGGCGCAAGGAAGGGACGTCAGACTAGTTGCCCGCGATGCGGGAGACGGCATCCCGTCAGAGCAAATTGCCGTTCTGCACACGGTTACGGTTCGAGCTTTTCGAACGCAAACCGGGCACCTTCTTAGGTACGTCCGCTCTTACCGTCGCTCGTCGCCGATCATGGTCATAGAACGGATGTTGGGTTGAAGTGGGTCGAACAACGATTCATTTAGCCAAGCCATGTACCATCGGTGGATCGCCGCAAGGATTACCCTTCGCGCGTATCGCGAGAATGTCGGCGAGGACATTCGCGTAGGTTCTTTGAGCCGCCGCGATCGTCGGTAGGTGCCCGAAACTCACGCAACGGCGGGAAGACCATGAACAGCAATGCACGACCCCAGGCTCTGCCCAATCCCTTCAGTCGCGCCAAAGGCGTTCTTTTGTCTCCCCATACCGAATGGTCGATCATCGCCTCAGAATCGCCAAGCGTCGTGGATCTTTACACAACCTATATCCTGATCATGGCGGCGATTCCGGCCCTTGCGAGTTTGATCGCGAGCAGTCTCCGAATGACGGTGACGATGCATGTCGTTTCGCTCGTCACTCCTTTCCTTGTCTATGTGATGGTCCTCGCGAGCCCCCTCATCGTCGGCTTGATCATTTATGCGCTCGCACCAGCGTTCGGCGCTATGAGAAATTACGAGCAGGCGCTCAAAGTCGCGACCTACGCCCATACTCCTTCTTGGGTGGCGAGCGTTTTTAGCGTCGTTCCCGGCGTTGGACGCTTGGCCACACTTGCCGGTGGGCTTTACGTCATCTACCTGCTTTATCTCGGGCTGCAATACACAATGAAGGTGCCCGCGTCTCATGCGGCGGCTTACGCAGTTGTCGTCGTTGTTGGCCCCTTCGTCGTCTCCGCGGCGCTCATGATGGGCGTGATGGGGCTAACCTTGGTGGGCTAAGTTTCCGCACGATTCACCCGCTTGGCCTGAATCCGCTTTCGACGATTTCCTGCCGTCATTCTTGCCCGCGGGCTGTCTTGTTCGAACACCAAACCTGCCGTCGCTGATGACGTCTCGGCTCGCCGATGATCGCGAGAAGTTGCGCGGGCCTGCGCTCCCGACCGCGCGGGGCCGGATGCTATCGTCCGCGCCAGCTATGAGCGTTTCGACGAGGAGAAGTGCGTCATGTCCAGGTTCGTACCGTTGAGTATCGCAGGCTTGTTGATCGGCACCGCCGCGTCATTGTTCGCTCAAGGAGCGGTGGCCCAAGGCGAGCAGATCTACGCCAGCTGCCAGCACCGCTTCGCGGTGATCTATCCGGGTCAGCCCAAGGCGCGCGACTTCCAGTATGCGACGCGCACTGGCGCAACGGTCCCGGCGCGCGAGTATCTGTTCCGCGAGGGCGCAGATCGCTTTGCGGTGACGGTCGCGGTGTTTCCCGCGAACACCCCTGTCGTCGACGATGCCACGGTGGAACATGCGGCCGAGCAGTTCCGCTCGAAGGGCGGCCGGATCAATCAGCAGTTCAAGGAGCCTTACGATCCGGGCATGCCGGGCCGTCAGCTCAACATCACCTATCCGAACGGCAAGCAGCTGCGGGCGTCGATCTATATGGCGAACCGCCATCTGACGATCACCGAAGCAATTGCTGCGGAGGGCGACTTCAATGCGCTGCAGTTCGAGCAGTCGATCGCGTTGACCGATGAGAAGGGCAACGACCTCGATCCCCCGAACGGCTCGGACGAACCGCGCAATTTCGGCTGCCGGTAGACTCGCTTAGAGCCGGATGAATTCCTCGGCATTGCGGCCGAGAATCATCTCCTTGTGCTTGGACGACAGATCGCTGCGCGCACGGATGCCGCGCACGGTCTCGGGGAACTCCGAGTCGTAATGCGGATAGTCCGTCGCCATCAGCACATGGCTGTCGGGGAATTCGGCGAACACGCGGTCCATGTTGCCTTCGTCCGCTTCGCACGTGAGCCAGACGTTGCGGCGGATGAGTTCGGAGGGGAGCGTCTTCAAGTCCGAGAAGCCGTGCTTCATGAATTCGAAGTCGTCGTCCATGCGGTGCATCCAGTAGAGGATCCACTCGGCCGAGCATTCGAAGAAGCAGACGCGCAGCTTGGGAAATTTCTCGAACACGCCGCCGCACACGAGACCCGCCAGGCCCATCGCGCAATTGAACGGCCGGCCCAGCACGTGGTTCGGGAAATGCGCCGGCGGCTTGCCCTTCTTGTGGAACATGTTCTGCATCGGCCCGCCCGAATTGGGATGGCACATCAGCGCAACGTCGAGCTTTTCAGCCGCCTCGTAGAACGGAAAGAACGCCTCCTCGTCGATCGTGCTGGTGCGCGTATAGGGCACAAGGTGCGCGACCTTCAGCCCCAGCTCGTTGACGCAGCGCTTGAGCTCATCGGCCATCGCCTCGGGCTTGCCGGCGGGCATGATCGCAACGGGCAGGAGCCGGTTCTCGTGGCCCTTGACCAGGTTGCGCACCCAATTGTTGTAGCAGCGGGCGAGTTCCACCCCGAGATCGCCCGGCTCGAGCGCGGGGATCGAGATCTTGGTCGGGAAGATCAGCTGCTTGTCGATGCCTTCCTTGTCGTTGTCGGAGACGCGGCGGTTCATGTTGAAGCCGCCCTCCTGGCGCTCGGCGATCTCGCCGCCCAGCCAGTTGGTCTTCTTGAAGTAGATCCAGTCGTGCTTGGCCGAGGAGCCGGTGAACGGGTGCTCGAATTCGCTTTCCCTGATGTCCTCAGGGTTGTTCACCTTCTTCGGCGTGTACTTCGCGAACTCGCCTTTGAGCGCGTAGATCTGGTCCAGGAAGTAGCTGTCCCTAAGATGCGAATCCATGTCGATGACGAGGCTCACGGCATTTCCTCCGGAATGATTTGTGCCTCAACAGCCGCATGAGGCGGCCGTCGTCAAGAGGCTTGAGCGACGCGGATGGGTGGGCATGGGCCGGTAACATCAGCGCGAATCGGGGCCGGAGAGGGCGGCTTTCTTCGCCTTTTTCGGCTCTGTGCTATACTTTCGAACACATAGATCTTGCCCACGTGGAGGAAGCATGGGGAACCGCCTCTCCCGTTATCGGACCGTTTTACTGGGCAGCCTTGGCCTTGGCGTTACCGTCGCCCTGGCCGGGCTCGGCTATATGCATGCCGCCGCCCAGGCGCCTGCTGCGCCGGATTCATCGCCTGCCGCCCACCGCGCGGTGCTCGATCAGTATTGCGTCGTCTGCCACAACGGCACGCTCAAGACCGCGAGCCTCGAGTTGGACAGCGCCAATGTCCAGGAACCGGCCAAGGATGCGCTGACCTGGGAAAAGGTCATCCGGAAGCTCCGCATGCAGGCGATGCCGCCCCAAGGCATGCCGCGCCCCGACAAGGCGACCTATGACGCGCTGATGTCGTATCTGGTGACGACGCTCGACAAAGCCGCGGCCGACAACGTGAACCCGGGCCGGCCGGCGCTGCACCGCCTCAATCGCGCCGAATACGCCAACGCCATCCGCGATCTCTTGGCTGTCGATACCGGCGCCATCAACATCACCGAGCTGCTTCCGACCGATGATGCCGGCTACGGCTTTGACAATATCGGCGACGTGCTGACGGTCTCGCCGCTCTTGATGGAGGGCTATCTCGCGGCCTCGCGCAAGGTGACCCGCCTCGCCATCGGCGAGCGCACGGCGGGCGCAGTGTCGGAGAATTACGAGGTCCCACGATACGTCATCCAGCAGGAGCGGATGAACGAAGCGCTGCCGTTGGGCTCGCGCGGCGGGCTCGCGGTGCGCCACAACTTCCCGGCCGACGGCGAATACACGCTTAAGATTCGGCTCCAGAAGAACGGCAAGACCTATATCGTCGGCATCGAGCATCCGCGCCAGTTGGACGTCCGGCTCGACGGCCAGAAGGTCAAGCAGTTCACGGTCGGCGGCGACTACCAGGGCACACGGCCGAAACAGGCGAGCTCGTTCAATCAGGGCGACTTCGAGCGCTACCTGATGAACGCCGACCAGCATCTGGAAATGCGCTTCCAGGCGAAGGCCGGCCCGCGTCTCATCCAGGTCACGTTCCCCAATCAGACGGCAGAGCCTGAAGGCGTGTACCAGACGCCTGTCACGGACTACGCTTATGCCTGGGATTACGGCCGTCCGGACGATCTGGAACCGGCCGTGGCCGGCGTCACGGTCGCCGGTCCGTACAACGCGACCGGCATCAGCGAGACGCCGAGCCGCAAGCGCATCTTCTCATGCGCGCCCGATGGGGCGAGCGATGAGGATGCGTGTGCGAAGGAGATCGTCTCTACGCTCGCGCGGCGCGCGTTCCGCCGGCCGGCGACCGAAGCCGACACGAAGGATCTGCTCGCGTTCTATCAGTCGGGCAAGGCCGAAGGCGGTTTCGAGGAGGGCGTCTCTGCCGTGCTGCAGAGGATTCTGGTCGATCCGGAATTCCTCTTCCGCATCGAGAAGGACCCGAAGGACATTCCGCCGGGCACCGCGCATCGCGTGAGCGATCTTGAGCTGGCGTCGCGGCTCTCGTTCTTCCTCTGGAGCAGCATTCCCGACGATCAGCTTCTTGCGGCCGCCGAAAAGGGTGAGCTCAGCAAACCCGAAGTTCTGGAGCAGCAGGTCAGGCGCATGCTTGCCGACACGCGCTCAAACGCTCTGGTCAAGAACTTCGCCGGACAGTGGCTCTATTTGCGCAACGTCGAGCAAGTCTGGCCGAACCCGGACGTCTTCCCGGACTTCGACGCGAACTTGCGCGAGTCCTTCAAGACGGAAAGCGAGCTGTTCTTCCAGAGCATGCTGAAGCAGGATCGCAGCATTCTCGAGCTGCTGAATGCGGATTTCACGTTCGTCAACGAACGCCTGGCGCGTCACTACGGCATCCCGAACGTCTATGGCAGCCATTTCCGGCGCGTTGCGCTGACCGACGACAACCGCAAAGGCCTGCTCGGCCAGGGCAGTATCCTGACGGTGACGTCCTACGCGACACGAACGGCGCCGACGATCCGCGGCCGGTGGCTGCTCGAGAACGTGCTCGGCACGCCGCCACCGCCGCCGCCGCCGAATGTGCCCTCGCTCGATCTGAAGAAGGGCGACGACGGCAAGGTGCTCACCATGCGCCAGCAGATGGAGCTGCACCGCGCCAATCCGGTGTGCGCAAGCTGCCATCGCGTGATGGATCCCCTGGGCTTCGCGCTCGAGAATTTCGACGCGACGGGCGCGTGGCGCTCGACGGATGGCGGCGCTCCCATTGACACGTCCGGTGTGGCGCCGAACGGCTTCAAGCTGAACGGTCCGAAGGAGTTGCGCGATTATCTCACGTCCAATCCCGATCAGTTCACCAACACGGTGACCGAGAAGCTGCTCACTTATGCGCTCGGGCGCGGGGTCGAATCGTATGACTCGCCTGCCGTCCGCAAGATTATGCGCGATGCCCAGCCGGGCAATTATCGCTGGTCGTCGCTGATCCTGGGCATCGTGAAAAGCACGCCATTCCAAATGAGGAGGTCTCGCGAGTCATGAATTTCATCACTCAGAAGGCGCTTCATCGCCGCACGGTTCTTAGAGGCGTCGGCGCGACGCTCGCTCTGCCGTTGCTCGATGCGATGGTGCCGGCCCTGGCGAACGCGCAGGCCGCGAAGTCGCCGACGCGGCTTTCCATCGTCTATCTCCCGAACGGGATCATGATGGACAAGTGGACACCGGCGACGACCGGCGCGAACTATCAGCTGACCCCGATCCTGGAGCCTCTTGCCGCGTTCAAGAACCAGATGCTCGTGCTGACGGGTCTCGCGCACAACACGGGCCGCGCGCTCGCGGGCGAGAACACCGGCGACCATGCGCGCGCCGGTGCGAGCTATCTCTCGGGCGTGCATCCGAAGAAGACCGAAGGTGCGGACACCGAAGCCGGCGTGTCGATGGACCAGATCGCTGCGAAGGAGCTCGGCAAACAGACGCAGTTCCCCTCGCTCGAGCTCTGCGTCGACAGTCCTGAGCTGCTCGGCCAATGCGAAGCCGGATACTCCTGCGCCTACATGAACTCGATCTGCTGGCGCACGCCGACAACGCCGATGCCGATGGAAGATCGTCCGCGGCGCGTCTTCGAGCGCCTCTTCGGCGATGCGGAAAGCACCGATCCGGTCGTGCGCCTGAAGCGCATCAAGCAAGACCGCTCGATCCTCGACTCGGTCAGCGCGAAGGCGAACGCGCTGATGGGCGATCTCGGCGCGACCGACAAGATCAAGCTCGGCGAATATCTCGACGCGGTGCGCGAGATCGAGCGCCGCATCGTGACGGCGGAAAAGCAATCGGATCGCGAGCTTCCCGCACTCGCACGCCCGACCGGCGTTCCCGAAACCTTCACCGAGCACGCGAAGCTGATGTTCGACATGCAGGTCCTCGCGTATCAAACCGATCTCACGCGCGTCATCACCTTCATGATGGGCCGCGAGTTCGGCGGACGCACCTATCGCGAGATCAACATCCCCGAAGGCTATCACGCGCTCACGCATCACCAGTACAAGCCGGACAAGATCGCGAAGGTGATCACGATCCAGACTTATCACGCGAGGCACTTCGCATATTACCTGGAGAAGCTGCGTTCGACGCCCGACGGCGACGGCTCGCTGCTCGACCACATGATGGTGATGTACGGCGGCGGTCTCTCCGACGGCAACTCGCATCTGCACGACAATTTGCCGACGCTGCTCGTCGGCGGCGCGTCGGGTCAGCTGAAGGGCGGGCGGCATGTCCGCTATCCGAAGGACACGCCGATGCCGAACCTTATGCTCACCATGCTCGACATGCTCGGCGTGCCGAAGCAGAACGCGCTCGGCGATTCCACCGGCCGCGTCGACCTTAGCCGCCTGGCGTAGCGGATCGGCGGCAAGGCGCAGGGCCCTTTCCTCCCCGCTCGCGGGGGCTATCGCATGTGCCTAAAAATCCACCTGCTCCCCGCCTGCTGATCGCCTGCAAGGATGGCCGCTGTGCGAGAAAGCGGCCCTGCTTTTTCTGCGCCGGAATAGGCAAATCGTGGCCCAGATCGGACTCTGGCCGAAAGCGTTATAGATGCAGGTGCCAAGCGTCCGTCAAACCGGCCTTACCGGGTTCTACTGGTGGTGGTATGTTCTGTGCCGCTCGCGGGAGCAGGGGCATGGCGAATTTCTTTGCAGAGCTGAAGCGGCGGCACATCTATCGGGTGGCGGCGTCGTATGCGGTGGTCGCATGGGTACTCATTCAACTTGTGAACAACGTAGCCCCGGCGCTTAGGCTGCCAGAGTGGGCACCGACGTTTGTGATCGTCCTGCTGCTCGTCGGCTTCCCGATCACTATGCTGATCGTGTGGATGCGCGAACTCGCGCCTGCGGATGGAACCACGGCGCGAGCGGCTATCGGCAAATTCGATTGGGCATTAATGGGCGCCCTCGTCGTCGTGATCGCACTGCTCTCGTATCAGCAGATCGCTCCTGCACCCGGCGCGAGAACTGTAGAACCGCAGCAGGCGGGTGTCGAAGGGGCGCTTTCGGCGGCGTCATCGCCCGCTACCGCCATCTCCATCGCGGTGCTGCCGTTCGAGAATTTGTCGGCCGATCCGGAGCAGGAATTCTTCTCCGCCGGCATGACCGAAGAAATCACGACGGCGCTCGCCAGGATTCCCGATTTGCGTGTGGTTGCACGCACCTCGTCGTTCCAATTGAAGGACCAGAGCGGCGATATCCAAGCCATCGCGCAGATGCTCAACGCCACGCACGTGATCAAAGGCTCGGTGCGCAAGGCGGGCGCGCGGCTGCGAATCACGACGCAACTCGTCAACGCCGAGAACGGCGTGAGCATATGGAACGACAGCTACGACCGCGAGCTCGCAGACGTGTTCGCGATCCAGGAGGACATCGCAACCGCCGTGGCCGGGGCGTTGCGGATGCCGCTCGGGCTGAAACCAAGCGAACGTCTAGTCGCCAACCGCGGCATCGATCCGGAATCGTACCAGCAATTCTTGCGCGCCAAGCCGCTGGCGCGCGCGCTGTCGAGGGGTGTCCCACAAGCTATAGAAATTCTGGAGCCGCTGGTCGTGCGCTATCCCGATTTTGCGCCCGCTTTCGCTCTTTTGGCGCGCTCCTACGCTTACACAGGCAATTTGAGCGACGTGGAAAGACGCCGCAGAATCGAAGAGATTTGGCCCGTAGCGGAGGCGGCAGCCCGTCGAGCGATCCAGTTGGACCCGAATCTTGCTGACGCATATTCAGCCCTTGGCCGGCTGGAGCGTGGCCGCGGAAAACTTGTGGCCGCCGAAGACCTCTATTCCAAGGCGCTGGCGCTGGACCCCAACGACCCGGACGCCTTGAATCAAAAGATACTGCTTCTTGCCGGCGTGGGACGGCGAAAGGAAGCCCTCGCGATGGCGCAGCAGCTCCACGACCTGGAACCCTATGTGCCTGCATTCAACTCGGATCTCGGTGAGATCCTGTGGGAAAACGGAGAGGACGCCGCCGCTATCGAGATGCTGACACCTGTAATCGCGTCCGGTCGCGTCCGCATAAGCCTTGCCATGATCCATGCGTCCATGGCGCGCTACAATGAAGCCGCCGACATCCTGGAGTTGAACTATCCTGCTAACGCGAGAATTGGCGCGGCTGCGCGCCTTCTTCGCACGGCTCCCGCGAAAGCTGCCTCGCCGCAAAGCCTTCCGCGTTTGGGGGTTCTGAGTTTCGTCTATCTTCACGTCGGCAGCCCCGAGCGGGCCCTCGAATATTATGAGGACACGCTCGAATCCGGTGCGGTTGGCGGCTTCGGCGGCGACAATGGTTTTCTCTGGCATCCCTCATACGCCCCCGTGCGCAAGCTGGAGCGCTTCAAGGCGTTCGTGCGCAAATCCGGCATGGTCGATTACTGGCGCGCGCGCGGCTGGCCCGATGTCTGCCGCCCTACGACCGGCGACGATTTCGTCTGCAGTTAGCGGCGCGGGTTGACGCATTCCCCGCTCTGGGCGCGACCGGCGCAAAAGGTTTCATAAGCGGGCCGCCTCAGTTGATCGTCTGATCCCTCCGCACCCACGCAGGGGACGATCGCATGTCACCCTTTTCCACCTGCTCGCCGCCTGCTGATCGCCTGCAAAAGTGGCCGCTTTGCCAGAAAGCAGCCCTGCTTTTTCTGCGCCGGAATGGGTGACTCGCGACCCTTTGCGGACAAGCGCTGCAGCACGGTATGGTGATAATGGTCGCCCGGCCGGGAATGAGAGCGATATGAACCGCGATTCGTCGACAAGGACCGCAAACTACCCGTGTCGTCTTGCGCTGCTCTGTTCTCTCGTTTGCGCAACTTCGGCGCTTGCTGCTGACAGAAACGTCGGACCACCCAACTTTGGACCAAACAGCGTAACGGGTTGGGTTCCAATCACATATGGTGACCTCTACGAACCGCCACCGAGCGGCCCTGGCCCGGTGACGGACGATCCGGCTCATCCTTTTGTCAGCAACCGAGAGTTCGCGCAAACGGGACGGCAGCCTACGTTTCATATCGCCGACCTAAGCAATCCTATCCTCCAACCATGGGTCAGGGAGGAGCTCAGAAAGCGCAACGAGCACATATTGTCCGGAAAGCCCGGTTACTCCGTTCAGGGGAGCTGCATTCCGCTAGGGGTGCCGGCGTATCTGATTCATCCGGTTCAACCGGTTTACTTCATCCAGACGCAGAAGATGGTTCTCCTAATCAATCAAGAAGACCAGGAGACTCGACGCATCTATCTGAATGTCCCGCATTCAACGAACGTGAAGCCAAGTTGGTACGGCGAATCTGTCGGTCACTATGAGGGGGACACTCTCGTCGTCGATACAATCGGTCTGAATCTCAAGACGTTCATGGATAATTTCCGTACGCCCCACACGGAAAAGCTTCATGTCGTTGAGCGGTTCCGGATGACCAATGATGGCAAGGAGCTTGAGGCGATCATCCACGTCGAGGACGAAGGGGCTTTCACAACGCCTTGGAACGCGATCCAACGCTGGCGTCGGGTGGAGCCCGGGTCCCTATACGAGCGATTCTGCGCCGATAGCCACACCAATTTTTTCAACCAGGATATCGACCCGATTCCGGAGGCGAGGACTCCCGATTTCTGAATTAGAGTTGACGCGTTCGCGAATGTCTCGTTCTGGCGATCCTTCACCGTTCCACGCCCTGGGCGCGAGCGGCACAAAAGGTTTCATAAGCGGCCGCCTCAGTTGATGGTCTGATCGCGCCCACGGCTATAGTAGGATTATATTATAGGATATCCTATTGACGTAGGAATAGGACCATAGTAGCTTTTCCCGTCCCTTTTAGGAGGTGTCATGTCAGGCAAAAAAACTGCGCGCGTTGCCTGTCCGCCCAGAACGCGAACGCGGACTTGTCGCGCCGGAGCTGCGCAGCAGCGAAGAAGCGCGTTAACCAAACTTGATTGAAATCAAAGTTTTGAAAATCAAGTGCTCAGGCGAATGCCGAGGAGAACACTGGTGACACACCGCGGAAGACGAAAGGGCGCAGGACGGCCAAGGGGCGCGATCTCATCGAGCACGGTCCGCCCTCCACCGCCTGTGGCGGCATCTCCGCCGCAAGCGGCGGAGGAAAGAGGTCAGCGCGACGGCAGCCTTGCGGACTTCTTCGCCGTTTCCCCTTTGCGCGGGTCCAAACTCAAGCTCCGCCGGATCAAAGGAGGATTGCGCAAAGTCAACTTGTAATGCCGCCTACTTTTGCGGCTGGTCGAGGCCGCGCTGGCTGCGGTTGATGCGATACGCGTCCGACTCCTCGCTCGGCGGCTTGAAGTAGCCGGGCGCATCCAACGGCGTCGCACCGAGCTTGAGGAGCAAGTCCCGCGTGCTCGGCTGGATGATCTCGCCCAGCTCCTCGCCGTACGGAATCCACGGCAGGCGCTCGCCCGCCGCGATGCTGAGCGGGGTCTGCTGATACTTGTCGCGGACGTCGATCTTGGCGCCCTTCTGGACCAGGAACTGCACAACGGCATCCGCGCCGTTGGCGGCGGCGCCGTGCAGTGCGGTCAGCCCGTCCTGGTTCGCGGCCGTGACGTCGCCCCCGAGTTCCACGGCGAGTTGGACGGCTTCAAAGGCGACCTTCTTCTCTTCTTCGGTGAAGTCCTGTCCGCGGGCGGTACCTGCCGCGACCATCACCGGCGTAAGCCCGGTGTTGGTCGGAATCTTCGGGTCCGCGCCCGCGTCTGCGAGCATCCGCATGACGATCGGATCCGGAGAGGCGGCGGCAAGAATGTACGGTGTGGCGCCAACCGCGGCCGGGCTGCCGCCACCACCCAAAGGCGGCCCCTTCTCGAGCTGAACGTTCGGATTGGCCCCGTGCTTGAGCAGCGCCTCCACGAGCTGCGGCTCGCTCGGCCGGAACAGGTACGACACATAGTTCGCGTACCGCACGCCGTTCAGCGACGTGATGCCCTTGGTCACGGCATAGTGCAGGGCTGTCGCGCCGTATTCGTCCTTCGCATTGGCGTCGGCGCCCTTCTCGAGCAGGAGTATGCCGACCTCTTCCTGGCCGCTGGCGGAAGCCAGGACCACAGGTGTCATCCCCTGCGGGCCTTTTTCGTTCACATCGGCGCCGGCGGCGAGCAGCAACTCGGCCGACTTCGGGTCCCCGACCCGGGCTGCAAACATGAGCGCACTGAATCCGCCATTGGAGCGAGCCTGAATGTCGGCATCGCCGTCGATGAGGGCTTGCACGGCCTCAGGATGTTTCTGGGCGACGGCCCACATCAGCGCGGTTTGGCCGTGCTCGTTGTCTTTGGCATTTGCTTGCGCCCCGTGAGCGAGCAGGGCTTTCACAGCTTCCGCGCGGCCCGAGCGCGCGCAGCGCATGAGCGCGGTCTCGCCCGATTGTGCCGCGGCATTCGCGTTGGCGCCGGCGTCGAGCAGAGCCTGAACCATCGTTCCATTGCCATTGGTGCAAGCGAGCGACAGCGGCGTGGCACCGTATTCGTTGGCGGCATCCACATCGGCGCCTTCGCCCATGAGGACCTCGGCGGTCGCAAGATCATCCCAATGAACCGCCCAATGCAGCGCCGTCGCTCCGTCCGCCTGAGCGGAGTTCGGATCGACTCCTTGCTCGAGCAGCGTGCGGACCGCGGCCATATCCTGTTTCTCGGCCGCATCCGCGATCCTTGCATCGCGTATGCCGGGGCTCCCGACGCCCGCGACCAGGGCCATGAGCACACCCCCAACGAGGAGGCCTCCCAGAGCCACACCGGCCAGGTGTTTGCGTTGCACAACCATACTCACGCCCTCCTACGTGCCCCCGCGTTTTCGCGATGCCCGTCCCTCGTTCAGGTATTTTATTACCGGTAAGGACACTGACACAATC
>Ga0137452_1000155_pt1 | contig 19825 bp, 20 predicted proteins | sample EasRivERMGT513_2_FD_102312 | JGI IMG/M metagenome (GOLD analysis project Ga0137452, IMG submission 102312) | Soil microbial communities from meander-bound floodplain in the East River, Colorado, USA - East River MetaG ERMGT513_2 | ecosystem: Environmental > Terrestrial > Soil > Floodplain ...
ACGACTCTCGACTTCCCGTGTGATGTCCAGCACGGCGTCACGAATCGTCTGACCGACACGTTCGATCTCGGCGTCGGTCAGCGACGAGTGGATGGGCGCCTGAATGACTTGCGTGGTCCGCTCCGCGTTCGGGGCTTCGGCTCGAAAGGCCTGGAAGAGCGGCAGGCGGCTGCAGACGTCGACGTGCAGCGTCTCCAGATCGACCCCGCGCCGGATGCATCGTTTCACGATCTCGTCTCGCGACGGCGTGTACACGCAGTACTGATAGTAGACGTGACGGCGGTCGTCCGGAACAACCGGTAGCTGCACGCCGCGCAGATCTCCGAGGAAGCCGCTCATCATTCGCGCGTGCGCCTGCGTTCTCGCGGTCCACTCGTCGAGCCTCTCGAGTCCAGCCAGTGCGAGAGCCGCGTGGACGTTGGCGAACCGTTCGGGATAATCGTCGGGGAACCGATCCAGCGGACGTATGGCCTCCCAGAAATAGACATCGGGGTTGGCTCCGAACCACGACGCTGACCAGAGAATCGGAAACTGGCTGAAGGTGAAGGTCCCCGGACGCGTGAAAAGCCGATGGAACCATCCCGAGAGCAGCCGCTTGCCGACTCGCGCTGGAGTGGGCCGGCGCTCGGCGGCCGCCAGTTCCGCGACGCGAACGGAGAGCGTCCGATCCGTCAGATAGGCGAGTCCTCCACCGAGCGCGTTCAGCGGCTTGATGGTCTGAAAGCTGAAGAGCGCGCCGTCGCCGAACGTGCCCACCGGTTGTCCTTTGTATGAGGCGCCGAGGGCGTGTGCGCAGTCTTCGATCACGGCGAGCTTGTGGCGCCGGGCCAGCCTCATGATCGGATCCATGTCGCATGGGAGACCGAAGAGGTGCGTCGGCACCACCGCGCGCGTTCGTGGACCGATCGCACGCTCGAACGCCCCCGGATCGAGCGCAAACGTGCCGGGATCGATGTCGGCGAAAACGGGCTGCAGTCCCGCGACCCTCGCCATCTCCGGAATCACCCAGAACGTGAGCGCGGGAAAGACGATCTCTGAGCCGGCGGGCAGATCGAGCGCCTTCAGCATCAGGTAGAAAGCCATCCTCCCGTAGGATGTGCCGATGGCCGTGCCGTCGCCGAGGCGCAACGCGAACGCGCGCTCGAAGGCCGCGATGTCAGGGCCCTCGACGAGCTGTCCTCGCCGGTAGCGGGCTTCGATGATCTGTTCGGCGTCGGGTGGCATGCGGACGCCGTAGCGCGATATGGCTTTCAACATACGACGGCCCTCGACATTGCCGCGATTTCCTGGCGCGTGTGGCGCGCCGACACCCGATCGTCCAGCTTGCTCACGTAGTGGCGCACGCGGCTGCTTCCGATGCCGAGGTAGTTCGAGAGCCAGGACGGCCGCATGTAGAAGCGCGTGTACGCGGCGCCGATCAGAAATGTCAGCTCGGAAGGCGTCAGCGACGGGTGGTGAAACGTCGGCGTGAACCCGTCGAACTTCTGCCAGTCGGTTTCGAAGATCCGGGGCGCCATCTGTTTCCAGAGAGGCGTGCCTGGATACGGCGTGAGCAGCTTGAACTGCGCGAACGTGGACCCGAGCGACGCCGAGTAATCGATCGTCACGCCAATCGACGTCCAGTCGTCCTCGAGGAACCCGAGGACGTAGAACGCCGCCGTCACGATGCCCAGTCTCTGGCAGTGATCGACGATCGTCCGCTGCTGCGCGGTTGGAATCGGCCGACGCCCGGCTTTCTTGAGGGTGCTCGGCGAGACGGATTCCACGCCGAAGCTCATGGCGCGAAGTCCCGCGGCGTGCAGCCGGTCGAGCAGCGCCGTGTCGAGCCGATCGAGTCGCGTTTCGCACTCGAATCGCAGCGTCAGCTTCCGCCGCTCGATCTGCGAGCACAAGGCGATTGAGCGCTCACGGTCCTGGCTGAACAGCGGATCCCGAAAGATGACGTACGGCCGTGCGTGCCGCTCGCACAGATACTGCAACTCGTCGGCAATGCTCTCGACCGAGCGGCTGCGATACGTCGAGAGGATGCGATGCGGACAGTAGGTGCAGAATTCCGGGCAGCTGCGGCTCGCGAGCACCGGGTAGCCGCCGTGCAGCGGCCGCACCGAGCCCGGCACCTCGCGATCGTGCCGGCGCGACACCAGCAGATCCCATCGGGGAAATGGCAGGGTGTCGAGGTCGTCCACTTCGCCGCTGGCGACGATTCCCGACAGCGACTCGCCGCGCGCAAGCCGTGAAAATGCTTCCTCGGGCTCGCCGGTGATGACGAAGTCGGCGTGATCGACGAAGAGCTCGGGCATCTTCGACGCGGTCAGCCCGACGAAGCCAACCCGCACGCCGAGCGCGCGCATCTCGTCGGCCCACGCCGCTTCGTGGCGGTAGTCGACGAGCGACGACAGCACGATCGCCACGTCGCCGGGAATCTGGTCGCCGTGCGTGAACACGACCTCGTGTCCCGCGTCGGCCGCGATCGCGGCAAGGTAGGCCATCTGCACGCTCGGCGGGTCGTGGAGCTGGGTCTTGATCCGGCAGAGAACGCTGGTCGTGCGTGAGAACGGCTGCAGGCGGGATCCGTAGCCGGCTGCGACGGTGTCTTTGCTCACGAAACCGCGCAGGCCTTTCAAGTCCGCAAGGACGATTCGCATGTCGCACCTCGAGTCGAGTCGATCGCTGCCACGCGCCGCACGTCGTCGTTCGATGCGGACGCCGGTGCAGCTACTGGACGGCCCTCCGGCGGCGAGCGGCCAGGCACGCTCGACGCGGCGATTCCGTCATGACGATCGAAAGAGGTTTATGCGGGGGGTGCGCGCGACGGGCTGGAGCGTTCGTAGCCGAAATGCAGGTGAGACGAGGTAGAGACGTGAAACCGGGGGCCTGCACAGGTGCAGGCGCCGGCGCGCGTGTTTGTGTCGACGACGCCGGGCGAGTCGTCGGTGCCGGCGGAGTCGATCGACGTGTCGTCGGACTTGTTGCGAGACGGATCGTGAAGCGCCTCGGCGGTGGCTGCCGGAACCCGCAGCCGGATCTTGCGCGCAGCCAGATGGCGCGGGACGCTCTTGAAGCTCGACCCAGGACGGTTGCGCCAGAAGAACAGACCCTTCGATCGCGACGTGCCGACGAGATCGACGCGGCCATCCGAATCGATGTCGGCGGCGGCGAGCGACAGCGGCCGCTCCGGAATGACGAGCCGCAGCGTGCGATGGAGTCCCGAAAGCGTGACGCTGATGACCGGCGGCGAGCCAGGTTCGAGCGATGCAGTGTCAAGGACGCCGTCGCCGTTGAAGTCTGCGTGGACCGCCGCGCGGGCGGGTAGGGACCACCCGGAGAACGTCAGGAGGAGGGCTGCGACGAGGAGTCGGCGACAGGCGAACATGCGAGCTGTCGAAAGACCTGCTGATCATTCTACGCCTGAGGCCGGTATCCCGTTGACGCCGCTCGGGCTTCAGTCCCGCGAGCCGACGCTATCTCCCGGCGGACGTTAGGCTTCCCGTGCTCTAATCTCTGCAAGCGCCTCTGGCCGGAGCCGGCGTGATAGTGGGGGGAAGGTCGTGAAACACATGAAACGCGCGCTGATCGCGGCGATGGGTGTGCTCTCCCTGGTGACGGCGTCCGCGCAGTCGCGGCGCCCACTGAGGCCCGACGACATCTTCGAACTCCGCACTGTGGGCGATCCGCGGATCAGCCCCGACGGCGGCTGGGTGGCGTACACCGTTTCGGCCATGGATCGGAAGGAAGACAACTCCGACACCGACATCTATATGGTGCCGGCTGCTGGCGGCGCCGCGATCCGGCTCACGAGCGGCAGGAGGCCCGAGACCTCACCGCGCTGGAGTCCCGACGGCAAGTACCTCGCGTTCAGCTCCGCCCGCGACGGCGGCAAGTCGCAAATCTACCTGCTCGATCGCCGCGGCGGTGAGGCCGTCGTCCTCACCGAGTACAAGACCGGCGCGTCCTCGTTTGCGTGGTCGCCCGACAGTTCACGCCTCGCCGTCCTGGTCACCGATCAGGATCCGAAGGACACAGACGCCGCGAAGGCCGACGCCGACAAGAAGCCGAAGCCGCGCGTGATCACGCGGCTGCAGTTCATGCGCGATGGCGACGGCTATCTCGACGACATCAAGCGCCATCTCCACGTCTTCGACGTGGCGACGAAAAAGGACATCGAGATCGGGCACGGCCGCTTCGACGATGGCTCGCCGGTGTGGTCGCCGGATGGCAGCCTCGTCGCGTTCAGCGCGAACCGCACCGACAACCCCGACTCGAACGAGAACTCCGACATCTTCGTCGTCGAGCCGCGCGAAGGCGCGGAGCCGCGCAGACTGACCACGTCGCCCGGATCGGACGGATCGCCGACGTTCAGTCCCGACGGCAAGTCGATCGCGTACCTCCAGGGCGGCGATCCGAAGGACATCTGGTATGCGACGAACAACGTGGCCGTCGTGCCGGTCACTGGCGGCACGCCGAGGGTGCTTACGCAGGCACTCGACCGGAACCTGCGATCGCCGCAGTTCACGCCGGACGGATCGCACGTGTTCTTCACGCTCGAGGAAGGCGGCAATGTGCACCTGGCGCGCGCGCCGTCCGCGGGCGGACCGGTCGAGCGCGTCCTCGACGGCGAGCGGGAGATCAACGCGTTCGATCTCGGCAAGACGGGAGACATTGCGCTTCTCGAGAGCCGCCCGCAGCAGCCGGGTGAGGTGTCGTTCCTGGCGCGGACGGCAACGGCCGCGAAGCGCCTCACGCACACAACTGATGATTTTCTCGCAACGATCGCGCTCGGCTCGGTGGAGCGGTTCAAGGCAAGGAGCACCGACGGCACGATGATCGACGCGTATCTCACGCGTCCGCCGGCTGCACCGGCCGGGCGGCTGCCGACGATCCTGCGCATTCACGGCGGCCCCGTCAGCCAGTACTCGACCGGCTTCAATCTGGAATGGCAGATTCTCGCGGCTCAGGGCTTTGCCGTGGTTGCGGCGAATCCGCGCGGCTCGTCCGGCTACGGCCGCGCGTTCAGCCGCGCGATCTGGGCCGACTGGGGCAACAAGGACTACGAGGACGTGATGGCGGCAGTCGACGCCGCGATCGCCATGGGCGCCGCCGATCCCGATCGACTCGGTGTCGGCGGCTGGAGCTATGGCGGCATCCTCACCGATCACGTCATCGCGAAGACGACGCGCTTCAAGGCCGCCATCTCGGGCGCGAGCGAGTTCAACTACGTCGCCAACTACGGGAACGATCACTATCAGCGGCAGTGGGAGGCGGAACTCGGACTGCCGTGGCAGAACCCACAGGTCTGGATGCGCATCTCACCGTTCTTCCAGATGGACAAGATCGTGACGCCCACGCTCGTCCTCGGCGGGGATCAGGACATGAACGTGCCGATCATCGGAGGACAGCAGCTGTACCAGGGGCTGAAGCGTCTCGGACGCGACACGGAGCTGATCGTCTATCCCGGCGAAACCCACAGCATCCGTCGTCCCAGCTTTCAGAAGGATCGATACGAGCGTTACATCGCCTGGTATTCGAAGTATCTAATGCACCTGAACTAACAGTCCGCGGCCCGCGAATCCCGTCAGGCGATCGATCCGGTCGAAGTACCGGTCGCGCAGCAGCGGCGTGTCCTGCAGCGTCCACAGCACTTCCGCGTTCGTCCACGCCGTTGCCCGCGCCTCGCGCACGCTCCACATCGCCTTCACGTCATCGAGGCGTCCGGCGAGACGATCGAGATCGCCGACCAAGCCGATCGCAAAATCGCGTTTGGCATCTTCCTCGACGCGCTCGAGCAGATCGTTGACGCGGTCGAAATCCCGTCGCCGCGGCGCGCTCGTGAGCGGCGAGTCTCCCAGCTGGCGAAACGCGCGGACCAGCGCCTCCGGCAGATCGCGGTTGATGTGCGCGTTCATGCCCGCCAGCGCGAACTGCAGCCGCGCGATGCCGCCGGCGTTCCGCATGTCGAAGAGCGGCCGCCACGCCCGCGGCGGTGCAGGCGGCCGTGCATCGGCGCCGGCGACCGCGGCGAAATACAGATTCGCGAAGACGACGTCGAGCGCCATCATGAACGGTTTGTCCTCGAACGGTGCACTATCGACGGCCGCGCGGACGCTCAGCGTCACCTGAAGGTACAGCCGGTTGAACCACTTGACGCCGTCAGGGTCGCCGAGCCGCGCGTCGATGGCCGTCATCTTCGCGATCACGTCGTCGATCGTCTGCGCGGGTGTTGCCACGATATCTGCGAGCATCGGTCACCGCTCCCTCTCGAAAACCCTTCGACTGCAGTCTACTGTTCTGGCGGGCACGACGAAACGCCGCGCCGTTTGACGACGGCGGCCGTGTCGAACTGTTGAAGCACGTCGAGCTCTTCGCGCACCCCGCGTGGAAGGGTGGCGAAGTCGGCGATGCCGTACGTCAGCCCTCCCGGCGTGAGCCATCGCGCGATCGCCATGCCGGGTTTGTAAGTGTCGGGATCGAGCGACCGCGTCGTGAGCCGGGGATTGCCGAGAACGGCGAGGTGAAGCCAGTAGGCCGTCTCGTCGAGATCGACGAGATACTCGACGCATGCCGGCGGCACGTGAGCGCGGGCCCATTGGCCCGCCTGCTCGAGCGGGGCGGAGATGGACGGATGCTTCAGCGTCGTGAGCGACCGTGGAGCCCGCCGCAGCGGCCACGAGACCGCGACGATGATCGCAGAAGCCATCAAAAGCACGAGCGCCGACTGGGTGCCTCGACGCCAGCGGAGAGGGACGACTACGGCTCTCCACGCCTCGGCAATGGCGAGGGCCGCCGCGACGGCTTGCGGATAGAGCAGCAGATAAAACATCTTCAGCGCCAGGTACGGCGCTTCAGCGCCTGGTCCGCCGGCGACGAAGTACAGCACGGCAGACTGCAGCAGGACGGCGCCGGCAAAGATGGTCACGACCGAGTATTCGCGGCGTGTCGCAGCGATCACGAGGCCGACACCTGACAACGTGACGAACCAGCGGCCGTATGCGGAGACCTGAGGCCAGGGCGCGGCGCCGCTCGTGCCGGCCATCGCAACCCCCCCCGGGCTTGCGGCGAAGTACAGCACGCCGATCGCCGCCAACGGTCCACACGCGAGCAGGAGACGCGAGGCACGCTCCCCGAGAGGCTTCGCGGTTTGCGTGAGCGCGAGAACTGCTGCCGCTACGACCGGCGGTCCGATCCAGACGGGCCACGTGAGAAACGTCGCCACGCCGGCTGCACCGAAGATCATGGCGCCAGCCAACCCCGTGTCCCAGACGAACAGGCTCCACCACATCACGACGGCGAAGAGCTCGCCGGCGACCTGCGCGACGAACGAGTTCTCCACGAACGACCGCAGGAAGTAGACCTTCGAGGCGAACATCATCGCCACGGCGACACACGCGAAGGCCAGCTGCGCGATTCGGTCCATCTTTGTTCCCATCGCGCGACGTGCGATCAGAAAGATGAAGCCCGACTTGAGGGCGACGGTCGCGGCCAGAACCGGATAGAGCGCGTTCAGTCCACGCGTGCCGCTCCAGGCCCCGGAAGCAGCCGCGAGGATGTGGCTGCCCGGCGTGTAGTTCGTCATCTCGCCAAGAAACCGCTCGACGCCAGGGTCGTGAGCAAGCCGCCAATGGGTCTCGATTAACTGAATGAGCAGCAGATGATGTGTGAGATCCGAGCCGCTTCCAAGCGGAAGAAGGGACGGCGACGCGATCCAGAGCAACCAGATGAAGATCGCTCCGACGATGGCGAACCAGAGCATCAGCTCGTCGAGATGCCAGTCGATGCAGGCGCGGACCGCCCGGAACGCGCCGGCGCCGCCCAGGAGAAACGCGGCGAAAAGCAGGAGCGGCGGGAACGGAAGCCCGATCCGATCGATTAAGCAGGCGCCGACGATAGTCGCGGCAGGCGCGGCGGCGGCGGAGACCGCCAGCGCTTCGGCGCCGGTCAGAAGAGTGGGTCGGGCCACAGCGGTCGCAAGCGGTAAATGTTTTGTATCATTTGCCATCATGGACACGAAACGTTTTCTGGTGACGGGCGGCAGCCAGGGCATCGGCGCGGCGGTCGTCGAACGCGCGCGCCGTGCCGGGCACGAGGTGGTGTTCACCGGCCGCAACAAGGAATTGATCGATCAGCTCGCGCGAAAGACCGGCGCGCACGGGCTGAGGGCGGATGTGTCGGCGGCCGACGACAACGCGAGAGCCGTGGAGGCGTGCCTCGTGCGCATCGGCGGCGTGGACGTGCTCATCAACAACGCCGGCTACGCCTACCGCGCGGAGATGGGCGCGCTCGACGTGGATGCCATGAGGAAGATGTTCGAGACCAACGTCTTCGGCCTCGTCGACATCACCAATCGCGTGGTTCCGCTGATGAAGGCGCAGTCGACCGGCGACATCGTGAACATCGCGTCTACTTCCGGCATGAAGGGCGCGGCCACCGCCACGCCGTACAGCGCGAGCAAGTGGGCGGTGCGCGGCATCAGTCAATGCTGGCAGGCCGAGCTCAGGCCGCACGGCATCCGCGTGACGTGCGTGTGCCCGTCGGAAGTGCAGACCAACTTCGGCGGCAGGTCGGGCCGCAACAATCCCAACAAGCTGTACGCCGACGATATCGCGGCCACCATCATGGCCGCGATCGAGATGCCGAGCCGCGTGCTCTGGCCCGAGGTCGCCATCTTCGCGAACAACCCCTGGAAGGAAAACTGACGGACCCGACGTGCATCTGCTCAGCGTTGCGCTCGGCTTTCTGATCGGGCTGGCTCTGGGCCTGCTCGGCGGCGGCGGATCGATCCTCACGGTTCCGGTCTTCGTGTACGTGCTCGGCTTCGGCCCGAAAGAGTCGATCGCGATGAGCCTCGCCGTCGTCGGCGTGACGAGCCTCGCGGGCGCCGCCGGTCACTGGCGCCAGGGACATGTGAACATCCGCGTCGCGTTGATCTTTGGTCCCGTGGCGATGGTGGGCAGCTATCTCGGCACGCGCCTGGCCGCGCGTCTGACCGGTACCGAGCAGCTCGTCATCTTCGCGAGCGTGATGCTCGTTGCGGCGGGCTTCATGCTTCGCGGCCTTCGGTCGGAGAAGGCGTCGAGCGGCTCGGCATCGTTGCCGGTGGCGATCACGGCGGCCGAAGGCCTGGTCGTTGGCACGCTGACCGGCCTCGTCGGCGTGGGCGGAGGATTTCTCATCGTGCCGGCGCTCGTCTGGGCCGGCCTTCAGATGGTCGACGCCGTCGGCACGTCGCTTCTGACAATCGCCATGAACTGCGCCGTCGGGTTCTACGGCTACATCGGCCAGGTGCAGATCGCGTGGATTCCGATGGCGCTCGTGACCGCGGGCACGCTTCCAGGCATCGCGACCGGCACGTATGCCACGAGATTCGTGCCGCCGCGCACCCTGCGTCGCGGGTTCGCGGTGTTCATCCTCTGTGTCGCGGTTTACATTCTGTATCGCAGTAGGGCGGGTCTTTAGACCCGCCTCTGAACGGCCTACTTTGCTGGGCTCGCTTTGAGCGGAGGCAGACCGAAGAAGGTGTGCAGCGGACGATACAGCGTGCCGAGCGCCGACGCACCGACGAGCGCGCCGGCGAGCGCGGCGAGCGCGTACACCTTGCCCTCGCCCACGTTGACGAAAATCGGCCCCGGACACATCCCCGCCATCGACCATCCGACCCCGAAGAGCAGGCTGCCGACGATGGTGCCTCGATTGAGCGGCTTCAGCTCGACGTGAATCGGAGCGCCCAGCGCGGTGCGGCCGTACCGCTGAATCAACCAGAGACCCGGCGCGGCGAGCACGACGGCCGTGCCCATGATCCCGTACAGCTGAAACTGCTGAAACAGGAACGTCGCCTGGATGAAGTCGTAATCCGCCGCGCCCGATCGGCTCAGCGTGAATCCGAAGATGGTTCCGAGGACGAGATAGAGCGCTGTCATCGACGTCTGTCAGTGAAAGAGCACGCGATAGATCAGGTGCGTCGTGAGAATGCCGCCGCCAAAGAAACTCAGCGTCGCGACAATGCTGGGGATTTCGAAGTTCGACACCCCGAAGACGCCGTGACCGCTCGTGCAGCCGTTGGCGAGCCGCGTGCCGAAGCCGATGAACACGCCGCCCACGAACATCCAGGCGAGCTTGCCCGCCGGGCCGAAGCCAATCACCGTGTCGAACACGCCGAGTGCCCAGGTCGGATGCCATCCGCCGCCAAGCGCCGCCGACAGGAAGCCGCCGAGCGTCAGCCCAATCAGAAATGGCAGACGCCATCCGCGGCCAGACGTGACGGCGCTTCGCTGAAAGTACGGCTGCTCGAGAACGAGGCTGCAGATGTCTTCGAGTCCGGTCGAGAGGCCAAGCCGTCGATTGGCGACAAGAAGGAGACAGAGTGTGACCGCGGCGATCACCGCGCCGGCGATGGCCCAGTGGATCGGCGGCAGGCCATTCAGGATGAGTGTCATGCCTTGATCAATGTATAACACCGTTGTCGGTGATCGCGGTGATGTCCTCGAGGATCTCGCTTCGCGCGTTCCTGTTCCTGCTCGCTCTTGCGGCGGCTGCGTGCGCTCGTCCGCCCGATCAGGCGCCCATCCTCATCCTCGTGTCGTTCGACGGCTGGCGCTGGGATTACACCGACCGCGCAACCGTGCCGAATCTCCGCGCACTCGCGGCGCGCGGCGTCAGAGCCGAAGGATTGATTCCCTCGTTTCCCTCGAATACGTTTCCCAATCACTACACGATCGTCACCGGACTCCTCCCCGACCACCACGGCATCGTCGACAACACCTTCCGCGATCCGGTTTTTCCGGAGCGCTTCAGCATGTCGGCAGACACGGCCAAGGATCCCAAGTGGTGGGGCGGGAAGCCGCTGTGGACGACGGCGACCGAACATGGCCGCCGGTCGGCCGCCATGTTCTGGCCCGGATCCGAGGTGGCGATCGGCGGCGCGCGTCCGGACTACTGGAAGCCGTACGACGGCAAGGTGCCGAACGCAGCGCGCGTCAAGCAGGTGCTCGATTGGCTCGCGCTGCCTTCTCAGGAACGTCCATCCTTTATTACTTTGTATTTCAGCGAGGTCGACACGGCCGGCCACGACTACGGGCCGGAGTCGCAACAAGTGCTCGACGCCGCAGCCCATCTTGATGCGGTCCTCGGCGACCTGCTGTCCGGGATCGAGTCTCTGGGACTGCTTGCACGCACGAGCGTGGTCGTCGTCTCCGATCACGGCATGTCGCAGCAGAGCAGCGATCGCACGATCTTCCTCGACGACTACCTGAATCCGGATTCGGTGGATGTCTTCGAGTGGTCCGGCGCCCTGAAGATCGCGCCGAAGACCGGCTCAGTGGATCAGGCCTACCTCGCGCTGAAAGGAAAACATCCGGCGCTGGCTATCTACAGGCGCGAGGAACTGCCAGCGGATCTCCAGTACGGAAAAAACCCGCGCGTGTCACCAATCGTCGGACTGGTGGACGACGGCTGGATGGTGACGACGAGAGCGCGCCAAGGGCGGGACCGGGCGGAAGGCCGGAAGAGCGCAGGCGGGCATGGCTACGACCCGAAGTATCGGTCAATGCATGGGCTGTTCGTCGCAGCCGGGCCACGCGTGAAGCAGAGCCTGGTGGCCGCGCCGTTTCACAACATCGACGTCTACGATTTTCTGTGCACGGTGCTCGAATTGTCGCCGGATCGGAACGACGGCGATCCGGCCACCACGCGAGCCTTCCTGGAAAACTGATATAAGGTTCCGCCGCAGGAGGCCACTCATGCTGCGACCAGGATCTCGAAATCGAGGACGCGACGGAACGTTCGCCGGGTTCGCTCTCGCGTCGGCCATCATAGTTGCCCTTGCGCTGTCCGCGAGCGCGGACGGACCGGACCACCGATCGTCATGGCGGATGATTGGCCATGACGTGCGGAATACACGCAGTCAGCCCGCCGAGGAAAAAATCGATCGGCGCAACGTGTCGCGCCTGCTGCCGAAGTGGACGCTGACGACGGCCGGCGATGTGTCGGCGACGCCTGCTGTGGTGAACGACGAGGGCAGAGACGACGACGATCACGGCAAGGGCGAGGGCGATCGCGACGACGATCGTGCCCACGGCCGGCAGGCCGTGTACTTCCCCGACTGGGGAGGCATGCTCTGGAAAGTCGACGCCGACACCGGCAAGGTGATCTGGTCGCGACGGATCTCCGACTACACCGGCATCACCGGAGCCATTTCGCGCACGAGCCCGGCGTTCGCGCGCGGGATGATCTTCGTCGGCGATCTGAACGGCAACATGATGAGTGTGAATGCCCGGACGGGCGATCTCGTCTGGCTCACCGAGCTCGATCCGAATCCGAACACGATTGTCACGACATCCCCGATTGTCCTCGGCGATCGCCTCTACATTTCGACCTCGTCGTCGGGCGGCGGTGTGCCGCGCTCGATCTTTCGCGGAAGCATGAGCGCGCTCGACGTGAAGACCGGACAGATTGTGTGGCAGACGTTCATGCTGCCCGACAACGGCGGCGTGCCTGGCGGCTTTGCGGGCGGCGCCTTCGTGAACCCGCCTGCGATCGACCTCGCCAACGGCTTGATCTACGGAGCGGCCGGTCAGTTGTACAACCAGCCCGCGTCGGTCACCGCGTGCCTGGCGGCAGCCCCGGGCGGCTGGGACGAAGCGTGCTTCCCGGCTGGCGCGTACTTCAATTCGGTGGTCGCCCTCGACCTCCGCACCGGTGCACCACGATGGTCGTTTCGCGGCGCAGGCCCTGACGCGAGGAGGCTGGGGTGCGGCGACACGCCGCCTGCGTGGTGTCCGAAGTGGGAGAACAATTTCAGCGTCTGGGACTTTGCGGGTTCGGGAGCCAATGTGTTTCGCGCCCGCATTCACGGCAGGTGGCGCGATCTCGTCGGCATCGGTCAGAAGAGCGGCGTCTACTGGACGCTCGACGCGCGCACGGGCTCGCTCCTATGGGCCACACTCGTCGGACACGGCGGCGATCCCGGCGGCATTCAGTGGGGATCAGCCGTCGACGACGATCGCATCTACGCGGCGATCGGCCACGTGGGGATCGGGACGCCGTACGAGCTGCCGTCGGGTCAGACGATCACGGGCGGATCGTGGGCGGCGCTCGATCAGCAGTCGGGCCGCATCATCTGGCAGGTGGCCGATCCGCTGAACGCACCTGATCTCGGCGCGTTGACCATCGCGAACGGCGTCGTGTACGCGGGCTCGATGGCGCATACGGGCGATCAGATGTACGCGCTCGACAGCAGGACGGGAAACATCCTCTGGCGCTTCGCGGCGGGAGGCTCGGTCGTCGACGGCCCCGCCGTTGTCGGCGGCACGGTGTTCTGGGGATCCGGTTACGCGCGGACCGGGGGAGTCGGCAACGATCAGTTCTACGCGTTCAGCGTCAACGGACGCTGAACCGATTTTCAGATTCGTGTAGCGAACTGCGAAGCTCGCAGAAAATACAAATCACGACGAGAGCACCACGGATTTCACGGGTGCGTCCAGCGCCGCGAAGCGGCGTTCGGACGAGGAGACGGCCGAATTCACAAACCTGGACGCGGAAGGGTTTGTGAGATTCGGTCGTCTCCTCGTCCGAACACGGCCGGCTGTGCCGGCCGCGCTGGTCGCACAACGGAACACGGCCACTGCTGGTTGGCGCCACTGCGGGCGCTGGGGTGTTGACGTGAACCGTGCCCTCCCGTTCGTGTCCGTGTCATCCGTGGTGATCCGTCCGGAAAAACTTCGCAGCCGTTTTTTACAGCCCTCTACACCAAAACGAAAACGGTTCTCGGTTGAGGCGGGCGGCCTTCAGGCGGCCTGTCCGGCCGCCCACGCATCGAGCTTCGTGGACTGCACGCCGAATTCGCGCTCGAGGGCCGCGACGTCGGCGTTGTAGCCCACGCGCTCGAACCACTCGAGCATGAGCGCGAGATCGGCGCTGTTCTTTCGAACTTCCTCGATTGGAATTCCGGCGAACGAGATCTTGCGCTTCAACCCCTTGCTGAGCGCCGCGGCCACCTCCGGCATCGTCGCCACGTCTCCCGCGATGTCGATCTCGCGGAGGTTCAGCCTTGCCGCCTCGATGAACGCGCGCGCGCCGTACTTGCCGATGTCCGCGACGGCGATCATCTGAAGCTTCGTCGTCGGCGCGAGCGCCGCGACGAGCGTGTCACCGTTGAGGAACCACGGCGAGGTCAGGTTTTCCATGAAGAACACCGGGCGAAGAATGACATGCGACGGGAACTTCAGACTCCGGACCGTGTCCTCGATGCGCGCCTTGTTGTCGAAGTGGGGAATGCCCGTCTTTCGATGTGCCGAGCCCACCGACGAGTACACGAAGTGCTGCACACCAGCGTCGCGCGCGAGCGTCGCCAGGCGTTTGCCCTGCACTTCTTCGGTTTCGACGCCAGCCTCCCAGGTATTCTGGACCGAGAACACACCCCAGATGTCCTCGAGCGCAGCCTTCAGCGATGCCGGATCGTCCAGGTCGCCCGCGACGATCTCGGCGCCGCTCTTTCCGACGGCACGGGCGGCGTCGCCGTCGGGCTTCCGCGTCATCGCGCGAATTCGAAACCCCTTGCCGGCCAATTCGCGCGCGACCGCGCCGCCCTGCTTTCCGGTCGCTCCCGTGATGAGCACTCGCCGATCGTTCGACATGTCGAGTTCCTTCTGGAAGGTTCACAGTCGACCGTTCACAGTGGAGAGCCCTGCCAGCCACTGTGAATGAGCGGTGACGACCGTCAACGGTGAACTGTTACGTGTGGACTTTGGTGAATTCCTTGAGTGGCGGCCGGGAGTATCCGCGCTCGATGGCCGCCATGTCGAGATCCATTGTTTCAAGATCGGCGATGGCGACGAGCGGAAACGGCGACAACTCGACGACGTCGACGGACTTCATGTACGAGCGGCACGCGTTGCAGATTTCGACGCGGCGGTGTCTGCGGGATTCCACGAGGGCCGCGTCGACTGACGGCGTCACGAACTTGTCGCCCGTTTCGCCGCAATAGACGCAGCCGCATGACGCCGTTTCCCAGGCAAATGCGCAGAACGAGCATCGCAGCGCGCGGCGGCTGGTGACGACCTCCGCGATCGCGGGCCACGATCCACACGCCGGGCAGTAGCCGTGCGGCCATGCCGACAATGCGGCGCCCAGCGTCGCGTCGCCCGCAGGAACAAAGAGCGCCTGTTGCAGGGCGTAAGCGAACGGGCTGACCGCCAGCTCGGCGACGAGCCAGACGAGATCGGGCGCGAGTCCGCGATGAGCGGCGCCGACGCGTATGGCATGCTGATCGCGTGACAGCGACGCGGTCAGCAACGAACCCGCGTCCATGCGCGTCTCAACGAGCGCAGCTTTGATGTGTTCGGCGGTCTCGCCGGCGCCGCCGGCCGCGAGTTCCTCTCACAGGCGGATGAGCGTCGGCGTCAGCACCGGAACGGGCAGCGGAATGGGCTCTCCGGACAAGGCGGGCACGCCGCGCGTGAGCTTCGCCGCAAGATACTTCGGCGGCAGTGAAAGACGGGGCAACCGCCCCCGGTCGATCACGTCCATCAAATCGATGACGAGACCGAGCAGCTGGCGCTGAAGGTCCACGGCAGGCTCAAGATCGGGCTGCGCCGCCTGCAGCGCGTCCCATCGGCGGGTGGCGTCGGCCAGCCGCGACTGACGGGTGGCCGGGTCCAGTGCGACGGGGGGCATGAACGCCAATGGTATAATGGGCGTTCTCCGAGGAGAAATATCGATGATTAACGTGTCGGAAGTGGCAGCGGCCAAGATCAACGAACTACTGGCGGAAGAGAACAAAGCCGGCAGCGGTTTACGCGTATTCGTGCAGGGCGGCGGATGCTCGGGCTTCCAGTATGGCCTGATGATCGAAGAGAACGGGCAGGGCTCGGCCGATGAGGTGTACGAATCGCACGGCGTAAAGCTGTTCGTGGACCCGATCAGCATCCGGTACCTCAACGGCGCCGAGGTCGATTTCGTCGACACGGTGACGGGCGGCGGCTTCACGATCAAGAACCCGAACGCCACGTCGACCTGCGGCTGCGGCCAGTCGTTCAGCACAGACTAAACAATCGCATCTGGTAGTCGGGTAATCGAGTAATCGGGTAATTGGATTGATGCATTGACGGCCAATCCCCGAATCAATTACCCGATTACCCGATTATCCAATTACCAGATGTTGTGATGGATCGTCCCCTCCCCGACATCGAGAGCTTGCGGCCCGCGGGCGGCAAGCGCTCCAGTAAACGCGATCGCATCCTCAGCATCTTCGTCCGTCAGGAAGGCCACCTGAGCGCGGACGATCTCTGCGATCTCGTCCGGAAAGAAGATCCGGGCATCGGCCGGGCCACCGTTTACCGGACGCTCCAGTGGATGGTCGGCGCCGGCATCGCGCGCAAGGTCGATTTCGGCGAGGGCCGTTCGCGGTTCGAGCCGTCCTACCGGCATCCGCGCCACTTTCATTTCGTCTGCAACACCTGCCACCGCTCGTCGGAATTCCTGAGCTCCGACATCGAATCGATCGTCGAGGAAATCGCCTCGGCCCGGAGCTTCACGCCGGCGCAGACGGTCGTGCAGATTTCCGGGACGTGCGAACAGTGCCGCACCGGCAGGGAATCCGCTCCGATCGACGGTGCCACGACGGCGCTGGTGTTTGCGCGGGACGCGCTGCGCGTGGCGATCGCCACCGAGCGCAGCGGGCTCGAGTTCTACACTCGCGCGTCCAGTCTCACCAGCGACGCGCGCGGGCGCGCCGTGTTCCAGAAACTGGCCGCCGAGGAGGGCGAGCACCTCGGCACGCTCGAGACGCGCTACGCCGAGCTTCTTGCCGAGGATCCGCTGCTCGACACACGGCCCACGTTCCTCTTCTTCAAGGGCGCCGCGCACGGCATCTTCGCCGAGGGCACCGAGACGCTGCGCCGGGGTGTCGACGATCAGCAGGCGCTGCTCATCGGCATCAAGTGCGAGCGGCGGTCGCACAAGTTCTTCAAGCGCTACGGCGAGCGGTTCGAAGACTCGGAAGGCAAACGCATCTTCCTCGAGTTTGCCGACGAGGAGAAGGTGCATCTCGACCTCCTGATCCGCGAGTACCGCGCGCTGCGCGAGCGTCTGGCCGCCCGCGGCGTCCGCCGCACGCACGGCAAGTCGCTTCGGCCGGCTCCTGCACGGCGCCGCGAAGCCCCGGCGCGAACGCGTTGATCGATCTGCACACACACACGACTGCGTCGGACGGACGTCCGTCGCCGGCGGAGCTCGTCGATTGCGCGGCGCAGGCGGGCGTGACCGTACTCGCCGTGACCGATCACGACACCACAGGCGGCCTGGCGGCCGCCAGGTCGGCGTGTCTCGCAGCCGGCGTCGAGTTCGTGCCCGGCATCGAGATCACGGCGGTTGCGGATGGCCGCGACGTCCACGTGCTCGGCTACTTCTTCGATCCGGAATCGGCCGCTCTCCAGACTTTTCTTGCCGAGCAGCGCGAGCGCCGCGTGGATCGCATCCGCCAGATGGTCAGCCGGCTCGCCGAGAACGGCATCAATCTCGACGCGGAAGCGATCCTGGCGCCAGGACTGGCAAGCCGGTCGACGTCAGTCGGCCGTCCCTGGATTGCGCGTGCGCTGATCGCGAAAGGCTACGTGGCCGACGTCAACGAAGCCTTCGCGAAGTGGCTCGATCACGGGCGCCCGGCGTTCGTCCCGAGAATCGGAGCGCCGCCGCCGGAGGTCTTCACCGAGATTCATCGAGCCGGCGGGCTCGCCTCGCTCGCGCATCCAGTGCATCTGAAACACGACGAGTGGCTGGCCGGATACGCCGAGGCCGGCCTCGACGCCATCGAGGTCTACCACAGCGACCACGACGACGCCGCTTCCCGCCGCTACCTCGAATTCGCGAAGAAGCTGAACCTGCTCATCACCGGTGGATCCGACTACCACGGCGACGACTCGCACGGCGGCGGACCCGGCAGCGTCGCTCTTCCTCGCGAAGCGTTCGAGCGGTTGAAGGCGAGGGCGAGTTCGTAACTGTCGACTGTCACGCGTGAACTAGCTGCGAATTGACCTTCGCGCCGCCAGCCGCGCAAGCGCATCGGGCTCGATCGTCTCGTCGTAGAACATCAGCTCGAGTGTTGGGAACTGGTGACGCAGCTCGCCAGGTTTCAGCAGATGATCCGGTGAAGTGGGGCCGCGGCCCCTGGCGCGCTGCGCCTCCGTGAACGTTTCGTACAACAGCACGCCGCCAGGCGCGAGCGCGTCAGCGAGCGCCGACCAGAGATTCCGCTGCAGATAGCGCACGACGACGATCAGATCGAATCGCTGCTGCTGCAGCGGATACATCGTCAGATCGGCGCACCATCCTCCGATCACCAGGCCTGCAGCGGCGCCGGAGTTGACTGCGGTCAGCACACATTCCAGATCGATGTCGACGCCGAATGTCCGAAACCCTTCGGCCGCCATGAGCCGCGCATGACGCCCGCGCCCCATGGCCACGTCGAGCGCACGTCCACGTCTCGTCCCGGCCACACGACGGACCCACTCGCTGATGAACGGCGACGGTGGATCGGATGTGGGAGGATGGGACATACTTCCTGTTTCCCTATGGCTCAGGCACTTGTCACGAGCGTCGGTCTTGGACTCATCGGACTCGTCGTGACCGCGATTTACGGTCTCACGGGCGCCGACGTCGGGCGTCATATCGGCCTTGGATTTTTCTCGAGCCTCGTCGTGCTGCTCGCGCACTCGATGATGATGTTCTACTTCATCGGCAAGGGCAAAGCGGTGAAGGACGCGATGGCCGAAAGCCAGCTCACGGGTGACTACTACCGGCGCATCGCCGTTGCCCGAAAGCCCGTCTTCTCGATGGGCTCGCTCGCCATGATCGTGACCATGATCGCCGCGATTCTCGGAGGCGGCGTCGACACGGGCGTCCTCCCGCCGATGGTTCACGCCACGATCGCCTACGGCGCGATTGCCGCGAACGTCGCGGCCATCAAGATCGAGCTCGACGTCCTCCGCGAGTCGAGCCGCATCGTCGACGAGGTCAACCGCCTGCTGCAGTCGTGACCGCCGCGCTCGAGATTTCCGGCGTCATCAAGGACTACAAAGGTCTTCGCCCGCTGCGCATCGAGCATCTGTCGGCCGAACCAGGCGAGCAGGTCGCCGTGCTCGGCCTCGATGCGGCGTCTGCCGAGATTCTCGTCAACCTCATCACGGGCACGACTCTGCCCGACCTCGGCGAAATCCGCGTGTCGGGCGAGCTGACGTCCGCGATTCGAGACAGCAATGCCTGGATGACGTTTGTCGATCGAATCGGGATCGTCAGCGAACGGGCGGTTCTTCTCGATGCCCTGTCGGTCGTGCAGAACCTCGCGATTCCCTTGTCCCTCGACGTCGAGCCGCTGCCGCCGGATCTGCGATCGCGCGCCGAAGCGCTGGCCGCGGAGGTCGGGCTGCAGCCGTCAGTCTGGGAAGGCCGCGCTGCCGATCTGGATCCGGCGTCCCGCGTGCGGGTGAGGCTTGGGCGGGCGCTTGCGCTGAATCCGGCCCTCGTGCTCATCGAGCATCCGTCCTCGAACCTCGCCCGCGAGCACGTGACGCGGCTTGGACACGACATCCGGAACATTGTCGCCAGACGTGGCGCGGCCGGCATCACGCTGACCGCAGACAAGGACGTAGCGCAGGCCTTCGCCGATCGTCCGCTGAAGCTCGACCCGGCGACCGGACGGCTGACGAACCTCCGACGCACCTGGCTGGACCGATTCACCAACATGTGAGTTGCAAAGAGAAACCCGCACAGACAAGAATGTGCGGGAAGAGGAGTCAAGTGTTATGAAGCTGATCGCGCTGGTAGGTTTATCGCTTGTCAT
>Ga0137452_1000156_pt1 | contig 19797 bp, 16 predicted proteins | sample EasRivERMGT513_2_FD_102312 | JGI IMG/M metagenome (GOLD analysis project Ga0137452, IMG submission 102312) | Soil microbial communities from meander-bound floodplain in the East River, Colorado, USA - East River MetaG ERMGT513_2 | ecosystem: Environmental > Terrestrial > Soil > Floodplain ...
GACGAAGCCCGCCTTCCAGCGCTCGCTGAGATCGAACACGCCGTAGGCGTGGGGGATGAGGGCGAATTGCCCATTATTGCGGGAGTTGTCCGCCGGTATGGGCGAGCCGAAGACCGTCGCCTCGCCTTCGAAATTGACGCTGGGGAAGACGCCGGTTCCGCCGATCTGCGTCTGGGCACCGGAAAGCCAGCTCATGCCTGCGGGATTGTTGAAAACGGTAGCCGCCTCATCGGCGCGCGAGGCATTTCCGGCGAATGCAGTGGCGAGCGAGGCGGCGCTATTTTCGCGCACCATAAAGCCCGAAGCTGCACTCTCACTGCTGCCGGCGGTGATGCCAATCCCCGCCATAATCAGCCAAGTCGGTATGCGCTTCATGCTGATGCTCCCCCGGCATCGGTGCCCGAAAACCGCGATTCTCAAGCAGACACTAGCTGTAACATGGTTAACAAACCCACTAAACCGCCGGGGCAGGGGGGCTGATCGGCTCGGCAAGGCAAAAAAGGCGCGCAAACAGGCTGTCCCTGACTGAACACGGCGTCACTCTCTGTTTACGGGTGAGGGTGTAAATTTTCCTCAAATGGCGGCGCTTAGCTACGGCGAGCTCGGCCGCCAGGGGGAATAGCTCATGCCGGCGTCGATCTTGCTGGACAGACTAGACTGGTTCATCCCGCCCCAGGCGCGGACGGACGAAGCGACCCTTGGTCGCGCCCGGATCTTCGCCTTCAGCCATCTCTTCGGCCCGTTTCTGGGCCATGCGATCTCGGTCTACCTCTATTTCGCGTCGCACCAGCAGGGACTGCCGTTCTGGGTCATCGTCTCCTGCATCACAGCCTTCTGGACGCTGCCCTTCGCGTTGAAGTTGAGCGGCCGGCTCCAGACCCTCGCGCTGCTGTCGGTGATCAACCTCACCTTCGTCACGCTCTACGGCTCTTATTATTACGGCGGCGTCTCGTCGCCCTTCCTTCCCTGGCTGCTGACCGCGCTGCTGCTCGGCTTCTTCTATCTCGGTGAGCGCCCGGTGCTGGTGCTCGGTGTCTTCAGCGTCAACATCGCCGGTTTCTATGTCGCCTATGCCGTGAATGGTTCATTCCCCGAATACATCCCGCTCTCCGAGCTGACCGGCGTCGGCATCGTCTCGGTGGTTTCGGCGACGATCTACGTGTCGATGATGGCGATCTACTACGCCAATGTCGTCACGTCCCAATCCGTGCTCGTGCGCGAGGCGGAACGCCATCGCGACACGGCCGCGCGGATGCGCCGCGCGATGGAAGACGCCGAGCGGGCAAACGGGGCGAAGTCGATCTTTCTCGCCAAGATGAGCCACCAGCTGCGCACGCCGCTGAACGCGGTGATCGGCTACAGCGAAATCCTGCTCGAGGACGCGGAGCTCAAGCGTGACAACGCGCAGATCGAGGATCTCCGCCGCATCAATGCCGCCGGAAAGCATCTTTTATCGCTCGTGACCCAGGTTCTCGATCTTTCGAAGATCGAAGCGGATAAGACCGAGCTGGTCGTGGAGCCTTTCGATGTCGCAAGCTTCATCGATGACGTGGTCGCGACCAGCCGGAGCCTCGTTGTCGCCAACCACAACGAGTTCCTGGTCGAGCGTTCATCCGATCTCGGCATCATGATTTCGGACGCCACCAAGCTTCGTCAAAGCGTGCTCAATCTGCTCAGCAATGCCGGCAAGTTCACAAAGGACGGGCGGGTGACGCTGAACGTGGCGCGTGAACGCGGCACGACGGGCGACTGGATCCGCATCTGCATCGAGGACAACGGCATCGGCATCACCGCCGACAACGTTCAGAAGCTGTTCAAGGACTTCAATCAGGCCGAAGCCTCGACCGCGACGAAATATGGCGGCACCGGTTTGGGGCTTGCCCTGAGCCAGAACCTCTGCCGGATGATGGGCGGTGCGATCACGGTCGAAAGCACCTACGGGCGCGGTTCGCGGTTCACGATTCGTGTCCCCGCCTATATCGAGGACGAAGAAGCCTCCCAGCGAAAGCGCTACCCGGTGACCAGCGAAAAGCGGGCATTGCGTCATGCAGGATAGCGATTCCAACTCTCCACCGCGGGTGCTGATCGTCGATGCCGACCGCGACTGCGCGGAGATATTCGCCGAGCACCTGATGGCGCACGGCTTCGAAATCGCGGTGGCCGCTCCGGAAGAGATGTTCGAGACGCTGAAGGTCTTCGACGCATCGATCGTCCTTTGCGACATCGAAGGTGAGGGTGCAGCGGGCGCCAACCTTCCGGGTCAGCTTCTTGAGGAACGGCCGGATCTTCTGTGCGTCGCGATGGCGCGGCGCGCAGACATGCGCCAAGGCGGCGAGTTCATCGACAAGTCCAAGGGAGTCGACTGTCTGGTCCCAACCATCGAGGGTTGCTTCAAGAAGCGCGAGATGTGGCGCATAGCCGATGGCGGGGTCGAGATCTTGAGGCACGCGGAGCGCGCGACAAAGGAAGCGAGCCGGGTCAAGGTCGAATTTCTCGCCAAGATCAGCCACGAGCTGCGCACGCCGTTAAACGCGATCATCGGCTTTTCCGAGTTGATGATGCACGATCCGCGCGGCCTCGCGAATGAGCAGTATCAAACCTACATTTCGGACATCCACACGAGCGGCCGCCATCTGCTCGACATCATCAACGACATTCTAGACTTCGCCAAAGCCGAGGCCGGCCAGCTGGCCTTGTTCGAAAGCAATGTCGACGTCCAACAGGTCGTTCATGCGATCGAGCGCCTGTTGGCACCGCGCGCCCGCGATACGGGCATTGAGTTCAAGAACAGCATACCGGCCGACCTGCCGCTCGTGTGGTGCGACGAACGCAAGCTGAAGCAGATGCTGCTCAATCTCGTAAACAACGCGGTGAAGTTCACGCCCTCCGGCGGAGCGATCGAAATCGGCGCTCGTCTGGATCCCGAGGGTTTCATTCTTGCCGTGCGGGACAATGGTATCGGCATTGCAGAGGCCGACCTTGACCGCGTGCTGGAGCCCTTTGTTCAGGCCGAAACGACGTTGAGTCGGCGACAGGAAGGCACGGGCCTCGGACTTGCCCTCGTGAAGGCGATGATCGAGATCCATGGCGGACGGTTGCGGCTGGAAAGTCAGCTCGGGAAGGGCACTTCCGCCGAACTCGTGTTCCCCGCCGAACGCATCTCTGCTGCGCGCGAAGACCACGAGCATTCGCCCGAAAGACAACAGAAGCGGCGAGCGTCAAACGCCAGCGGACGCAGGAGCCAAGCGTCATGAGCATGCCCGGAACGCTTGAACACTCGCCTCCAGCTCGGCTCTCGCCGGCGATGATTTATCCCGTGCTCGACTGGTTCATTCCGGCGAGAGTGAGGGAGAACAGCGAGCTCCAGCAGCGCGCGCGCATGTTCCTCATCAGTCATCTCTTCGGACCGTTCCTGGGTCACACCATTACGGTCTATCTCTACGTGATCGATCCCAATCCCAATTACGCGCTTTGGGTGCTTGCGGCTTCGATCTCGCTGTTCCTGTGTTTCCCGTTCGCGCTCAAGTGGTCCGGCTGGTACAACACGCTTGCCGTCCTCTCCGTCCAGAATCTCATCTTCGCGATTCTGTGGGGCTGCTACCACTATGGCGGCCTCAGCTCGCCGTTCCTTCCCTGGCTGCTGACCGTTCCGCTGCTTGCCTTCTTTTATCTCGGATCGGGCGGGCCGCAGCGGCTTCTGGTGCTCAGTCTTATCGCCTTCAATTTCGCGGCGTTTTACGTCGCCTATGCTCAGACGCATTCCTTCCCGCAGCAGATTCCGCTGTCGGAGTTGTCGGGCATTGGCATCATTTCGACGCTTTGCGCCGCGGTCTATGTGTCGATCATGGCGCTGTATTACGGCAATGTCGTCGCTTCGCAGTCCGAGCTCGAACGCGAGGTTCGTCGTCATCTCGCCACGGCACGGCAGCTTCAGGAAGCCAAGGCGGAGGCCGAACGCGCCAACAAGGCGAAGTCCGAGTTTCTCGCGAAGATGAGCCATGAGTTACGCACGCCCTTGAACGCGGTTATCGGCTACAGCGAGATGCTGCTCGAAGAGGCGGTTGAATCGGGCTCCGATGACCAGACCGCCGACATCAAGCGGATCCTTACTGCCGGCAAGCACTTGCTCATACTCGTGAGCAGCGTGCTCGATCTCTCGAAACTCGAAGCCGGCAAGATGGAGCTCTTCCCCGAGCGATTCGAGCTCGGGCGCCTGATCGACGATGTCCGCGCGTCCTCACACGAAGAGGTGGCGGCGCAGGCCAACCGCCTCTTGATCGAATGTCCCGACCCGCGGGTGGTGCTCGAAACGGACATGGCAAAATTGCGCCAGGCGGTGCTGAACATCGTCAACAACGCCGCGAAATTCACGCGCGGAGGATTCGTGGCGATCACCACGCGGATCGTACGTGGCGTCGTCGAGATCGAGGTGCGCGACACCGGAATCGGCATTCGGCGTGAAAACCTCGCCGATCTGTTCCAGAATTTCGGTGAGTCGAAGGGGGCAACCGCCAGCAAATATGGCGGCACGGGGCTGGGATTGGCGCTCAGCCAGAAACTCTGCCGGCTGATGGGCGGCGATATCGTCGTGCAAAGCGAACTCGGCAAGGGCTCGTGCTTCACGATACGAGTGCCGGTGACGCTTCGCTTTGCCCAAGAGCAGGATGTTTTGGACAACCAGGACTCGCCTCATGCGGACTCGGCCGCGGGCAGCAGCACAGTTCTCGTGATCGAGAGCGACAATTCGGCGACGGATGCGCTCCACCAAATTCTCAGCAAGGCAGGCTACCACGCGATCGTTGCCAAGACCGCATCCGAGGGCTTGGAGCTCGCTCGGTCTTCAAGACCAGGCGTGATTCTGCTTGGCGCGCTCGTCCCCGAATCGGACGGGTGGGTGGTGCTGCAGGCACTGAAAGCCAGCAGCATTCTGCGCTCTTGCCCCGTCATCCTGTTGACGGCTCAGCAGGACGCCGGCAAGGGCCGCGCGTTCGGCGCCTCGGGGCATCTGATCAAGCCGGTTGACCGCGATCAATTGCTGCGCGCTTTAAGGAGCGTTCGAACCGGAACCGAACATCAGGATCTCGGCCACACACTCATGGATCAGGCTGCGTCATGACCAAGATACTCCTCATCGAAGACAATGAAATGAACCGCGACATGCTCGGCCGGCGGCTGCAGCGTCAGGGGTTCGCTGTGTGCTTTGCGATCGATGGGCCCAGCGGGGTGAAGATGGCCGCGGACGAGTCGCCCGACCTCATCCTGATGGATGTCGCGCTCGGTGACATGGACGGCTGGGAGGCTACGCGCCTGATCAAAGCCAATCCCGACACACGGCGGATTCCGATCATCGCACTCACCGCGCACGCGCTTGCGAGCGATCGCGACACCAGTATCAAGGTTGGCTGCGCGGACTTCGATACGAAGCCCGTGGATCTGCCACGATTGTTGGGAAAAATCAGAGGTTGTCTGGCGGACGCGGCCTAGTCCGGACGCCCACAAATTCCATCAGTCGCCGTTGGCGACGCGTCGTTCGCCCTCAGCTGAAGCGCTTGCAAGCTGAGTGAGAATTTCGCGCAGGGTCTTGAGATCGACCGGCTTGCACAGATCGTTTGCGACGTTCAGCCCGCGGGCCGAGGCGAGTCGGCTGGCCGTCTTGCGGAACCACTCGTCCTGGCCGCTGATGATCAGAAGATGGCCTGAAAACCCGCTCTTCGTCAGTAAGGACAGCAAGCTAATGCCGTCCTCTTCCGGCATGCAGAGATCGAGTGTCAGCACCTGTGGCTTCCACTCATCCAGGACTTGCCCCAGCATGGACGCGTCCGTCACCGATCGGGCGTCGTAGCCGCACTTCGTAGCCACGCGTGCGATCAGTTCCGCGGAATCGGAATTGTCGTCGACGGCAAGAAGACGGGCCTTGGTCATAACTTGATTCACGCCCTCCTCCAGGCCGTCTGCGGCTGTCCAGTTGTTTTTTCCGCCAGCGTGGCGCGATAGGCCTGATGGTTCGCCTGGACTTCGTCAAGGGCGCTGTAAAGGCGGCCGATAAGATCGTCGATGTTGGCCTTGGTGTGGTTGGCCATGACTTGGAGTCGGAAGCGTGCGCTGCCCTTGGCCACGGCCGGGAACTCGACGAGATTGGCGACCACGCCTAAGGACGGCAGTTTCTGGCTCACCATGCGAGCTAAAGCTTCGTCGCCCACTTTGGCCGAGACGATCGCGGAAGGGTCGCCGATGACTTCCATACCCAGCCGCTTGAGCTCGCTGCGCAGATAGAGGACGTTCTTCATCAGCGAGGCACGCAAGGAGCGGCCTTCTTCCGATTTCACGATATCAAAGGCTTTGAGCACTGTTGCCGCCTGCACCGGGGAAAGGGCGTTGGAGAACGTTCCCGAGCTGCCGAAATACCGGATGTACTCTTTTACCTCCGGTGAAGCGCAAGACACGAACCCGCCGTTCGAGGCGAAGGTCTTGGAGAAGCTGCCCATGACAATGTCGATCTTGCCGAGCATGTTCTGAAGGCCGATGTGGCCGGTGCCGTCTTCGCCGATATTGCCGAGGTCGTGTGCGACATCGACGAGCAGGGTCGCTTTGTACTCGCGGCAGAGGTCCTGCATCGCGGCGATATCGGGAGTGTCCGAGTCCATGGAGAACAGACCTTCGGTGACCACCAAAATTCCGTTTTCCTTGTCGCGGGTGCGGATGCGGTTGAGATGGCGCCGCACGGACTGCAGATTCAGATGTCCGTGAAGGTGAATGTTGCGCGTGGCCGCGATAGCGCCGTCCTGCAGGCAATTATGCGCAAGGCCGTCAATCACGACGTGATCGTCGGGACGGATCAACGCGCGGATCACGCCATATCCGGCCGCCCAGCCCGTGGGATAGAGCATCGTATGTTCGAGCCGGATGAAATCTGAGATCGTCTTCTCGAGCGCGAGTGAATAACGCGTGTTGCCGAGGAACGCCGCGGAGCCGGCGCTGTGCACGCCGTATTCGTCGATGGCGGCTTTCGCCGCCTCCTTGATCGCCGGATGCGACGAGAGGCTGAGATAGTCCTGAGAGGCGAAGTTCACGCCGCGAAAAGCGCGCCCCGCATCGTCCTTGGCGGAGCACGTCGCCTTTGGCGCGTCATCGGTGGATTTTGAGTACGGCCACAGACCGTGCGTGCGGCGCAGATCCTGCCAGCGATAGAAGTCTTTGACGCGCGCAAACAGGTCGACACCGCGCGGATCACGATATTCGCGCAGACTGCCGGTCAATGTTTCGAGCGGAAGATCGTCTTCACGATATTCCGACATCGACCAAGCTCGGAGTTAACGCACTCATTTGCCCCACCACTCCCTCTAACGAGGAGAAGTGCCCAAGCTAGGCCGCAAAAGTGAACAAGTTTGAAACGACTAAGGGAGAGCGCGCGCTTCGTCCAATTAGGGTTACTATTCAGAATGCATTAAGTAAAAATCTAACGATGTTATTATCGCTCGTTGAAGAGCCGACGGGATTTCCACGCTGTTCTGCGCGAAACCAACGACGCGGAGGAGAGCAGGTTGACACCCTTATCGAATGTGAGAGCGTTGCGTCGCCCTGCCGGATCCGCTGCGTCGGCCGGCCGACGCTTTCGTGCGAACTGGCCTGGCGAGCTTCGCGCTGCCGGTGTTCGGATCCCATGCACGGTCATCGATATCTCGAGTGTCGGCGCGTGCCTTCGGCTCGAGGAGGCGCCGCCCAAGAACGAGACGCTTCGTCTTATCATCGCGAACGTCCCGCCGATTGCTGTCACGGCCGCGTGGCGGAGCAATGCCCTCCTTGGCGTCCACTTTGCCGACGAGCAGTTGTGGGTGGTGGAAAGCCAGCGGAAGCGCTTCGATCCGACAGCCTGGATCAAGGACTGAGCAACCGGCGGTCGGGCGAGCCCGGAGATTAGGCCACGCGGACGGTGGTGCGCTCGCGAACGATACGACGCACGGGGAACGTCACTGTGATGGTGGTTCCCACGCCCGGCGCGCTTGCAATGCGGAGCGTCCCGCCATGGAGGTCTACGAGATGCTGCGCGAGCGGCAGTCCGAGACCCGCGCCTTCATGCTTACCGTTCGAGCCGGTGTCCAGTTGTCCGAAACGTTCGAGCGCCTTGGGGATGTCGTTGGCCTCCATGCCGATGCCTGTATCGGCCACAGAGAGCGCCAAACCGTCTCCCTCTCGAAATGCGGACACGGTCACTTCACCGCCGCGAGGCGTAAACCGAACAGCGTTCGATAGGAGATTGATGAGAATCTGGCGGATGCGGTTGACGTCGCCGGCCAACCGAGGAAGGCCTGGCTCGATCGAGACCGAAAGGCGCACACCGGCTTTTTGAGCCTCCTGCTCCACGAGACGAACGGTTGTTTCGACGCTCTCTCCGACATCGAGAAACTCATCGTTGAGTCTCAGTTGCCCGGCATCGAACTGCGAGATGTCGAGGATATCGTTGACGAGGCGCATGAGATGCACGCCACTATCGAGGATGCTCTCGATGCATTCGCGATAACGCTGCTCGCGGGGATCCAGGCTTCCCGTCTTCAGCCGCTCGGCAAAGTCGATGATGGTGTTGAGCGGCGAGCGAAGCTCATCGCTGACGGTGGAAAGAAACTTGGTCTTCGATTTGCTTGCGGCATCGGCGCGGGAGAGCGCCACTTCAAGCTCGCGCTTCGCCGCTTCGATCTCCTGGAGATGCTGATCGACCAGCGTGCCCACGATGCCGAGGCCGACGATCAAGAGCACGACAGCCGTCAATGCAAAGGCAAACCACACAAGGACGAGCGTGTCCTGCGGAATGACGATGCTTGGATCCGGAGTAAAGCTGCGCCCCGCCATCGCGATGAAGTGGGTTCCGAAAATTCCCGCCGTCAGATAGAAGGAGCCCGCGATCCGTCCGCGGATGTCCGGCGTCAGTTGTGCGCGCGCGAGCGCGGCCGCACCAAAGCTCGCGCCAACGATGGTTGCGGTCTCGAAATAGAGCGCGTCCCAGTGAACGCGCGCCTGGAACGTCACGGCCGTCATGCCGATGTAGTGCATCGCTCCGATGGCGAAGCCTACGATCGCGCCGCCGAGCGCCATGCGCTCGGTGCTCCGCGCGACGTAGAAGCCGAGGCCGCATCCAACGACTGCAACCAGACCCGACATCACGAACAGATCGACGTCGTAGGCGGCCGGTACGCCGGGCTTGAAGGCGAGCAGCGTGATCGCTTGGGTCGCCCATGCGCCGCAACCGGTGACGACGGCTGCCGCGACGACCCAGGGATAGCGCGAGTGGTGCGCGTAGAGCCGCGACATCATGCTGAACGCGGTGTAGCAGGCGAGCAGGCAGACCAGGAGCGCGAGCACAACGAATCGCGCGTCGTGCAAAAGAACAATGGTCTCGTAGAATCTCAGCATCGTAAGGCCGAGTATGGCCCGACATCGTTTTACATTTGGCTAACTGTCGACGTTGGGATCGGGGCCGACGGGCGCCGCATCTCTGGCCCTCCAGAATCATTAAAACGTAAGTATTTCATATAATTATATGGTTAATGTCCTACGCGGGAGCAAAACCTTCCTCTTGATGTCTTATTGTCATACAGTATGATAAAGCGCATTTTATCGGCGAGGACCGGGCTTTGCTGTCGGAGCGCGCATTCAGGGCTATTGGGCGGCCGCTGGCCCGCAAGGAAGACGCGCGTCTGATCACCGGCAAGGGCCGGTTCACGGACGATTTCACCCTACCAGGTCAGACCTGGGCGGCGATGGTGCGCTCGCCTTATCCGCATGCGCGCCTCCTCAATATAGATTCGGGCGCTGCGCTCGAGATGCCAGGTGTCCTCGGCGTCTACACCGGCGCCGACTGTGTTGCGGACGGGCTGAAGGACATCCCGCACAGTCCGGTGCCCTCCACTCAGTTCGATGTGAAACTCAGAGGCCGCGGTAACACACCGGTCTTCATCGGCTCGCATATGCTGTTGCCCACCGATAGGGCGCGCTATGTCGGCGAAGCGATCGCCATGGTGGTCGCCGAGTCGCGCCAGCAGGCGTATGCCGCTGCCGAGATGGTCGCTGTCGAGTACGAAGAGCTGCCCTGGGTCGCCGACACGATCAAGGCCACAGCCCACGACGCGCCTCGTTTGTGGGACGAACTCCCCGACAACATCCTTGTCGATTCCGAATTCGGCGATGCGCCCGCAACGGATGCCGCCTTTGCGCGAGCGGCTCATGTCGTCACTGCGACGTATCATATCGGACGGGTGACCGGCGTGCCGCTCGAGCCGCGTGCGGCACTCGGGTTCTACGATGCCGCAACCGACCGCTACACACTTTATGCAGGTAGCGGCGGCGCCGTGCGTCAGAAGCGTGAGATCGCCGAGGTCTTGACCCTCGATCCTGAAAAGGTCCGCGTACTCTCCTTCGACGTCGGCGGCAATTTCGGGACGCGCAACCGCACCTATGTCGAGTTCGGGCTGGTGCTGTGGGCGTCGCGCAAGTTGAACCGCCCGGTCAAATTCCGCGCCGAGCGCAACGAATGCTTCCTCACCGATTATCAGGGCCGCGATCTCGTCACCGAGGTATCTCTCGCAATCGACGGCTCGGGGAGATTCCTCGCGCTGCGCGCCTCCAATCTCAGCAATGTGGGAGCCCGGTGCGTGTCGTTGTCTCCGTTGAGCAAGGGCTCCGGCCTTATCACCGGCAACTACGATATTCCGCACGCCACGCTTCATGCGCGCGCGGTCTATTCGAACACGATGAGCACGCAAGCCTATCGCAGCTCGGGCCGACCCGAAGTGACGTTTGCGATCGAACGCTTGATCGACAAGGCGGCGCGCGAATGCGGCTTCGATCGATTCGAGCTCAGACGGCGCAATCTGATCGCGGCGAAGCAGATGCCGTACACCAACCCGACGGGTTCGATCTATGACAGCGGCGAGTACGAGAACAACATGGACCGCCTGCTGCGCCTCGCCGATTTCGCGGGCGTCGAGAAGCGTCGCGAGGATGCGCACCGGCGGGGCAAGCTTTTCGGTCTGGGGTTCGCCAATTATGTCGAGTCCTCGACCGGCTCGCCGAAGGAACGCGCCGACCTGATCGTGCGGCCCGAGGGCATCGAAGTCGTCATCGGTACGCAGCCTGCCGGACAGGGCCACGAGACCAGCTTCGCGCAGGTCACCGCGGATCTTCTGGGTCTGCCGTTCGAGAAGGTCACCATCACGCTCGGCGACACCGATATCGTCAGCGCGGGCGGCGGCACGCATTCGGGCCGCTCGATGCGTCATGCGAGCGCGGTGATCGCGCTCGGCGCCGAGGACCTGATCGCAAAGGGCTCTCGCCTCGCCGCACATCTTTTCGAGGTGCCGCTCGAACAGGTCGCGTTCAGCGAAGGCATCTTCAGCGCGCAGGCGACCAACCGCACCATCGATTGGTTCGAGCTCGCTGCGAAAGCGAAGGGCGCCGAACTACCCGAGTTCGCAGACGGCCTTTGGGTTCGCCGCGACAACGAAATGCACCGGCAGGTGTTCCCGAACGGCGCCTGCATGTGCGAGATCGAGATCGATCCCGATACTGGAGGCCTGGAGCTGAAGCGTTATACGACCGTCGATGACGTCGGCCGCTGCATCAATCCGCTGATCGTGCACGGCCAGACGCATGGCGGAATCGCGCAAGGCGTGGGTCAGGCGCTGTGGGAAGCCTGCGTCATCGACGAGAATTCCGGGCAACCACTTGCCGGTTCGCTGATGGATTACGGCATGCCCCGGTTCGACAACATGCCGTCGTTCAAGACCGAGATCGCCGAAGTGCTGTCGCCCACCAACCCGTTCGGCGTGAAGGCGGGCGGCGAGGGCGGCACGACACCTGCGCCCGCGGTCATCATGAGCGCGATCAACGATGCGCTCGCGAGCATCGGGGAGCCAGTCGAGATCGCGATGCCGGCAACGCCGGTCAAGATCTGGACCGCCATCCAGCAGATTCGCGCCAACCGCGGCGGCGCGTAGACAGGACGCATTCGCATGATCACGGTATCCTTGACGGTGAATGGCGAGAAAGTCTCGCGCGAGGTCGAGGACGGCACGTTCCTCGCCTTCTATTTGCGCGAGGCGCTTGGACTCACCGGAACGCATGTCGGTTGCGATACGACGCAATGCGGCTGCTGCGTCGTGCTGATGAACGGGATTTCGGTCAAGTCGTGCACGGTGCTCGCGGCGCAGGCCGAAGGGGCAAGCGTCACCACGATCGAAGGCTTGGCCAAGGACGGAAAGCTGCATCCGCTGCAGCGTGCGTTCCACGAATGTCATGCGCTGCAGTGCGGGTTCTGCACGCCCGGCATGATCATGGCGGGTGTCGACCTGATCGACACATATCCGGGCGCGCTGACCGCCGAAGTGGTGCGTCACGAGATGGAAGGCAATCTCTGCCGCTGCACCGGCTACCACAACATTGTCAAGGCGATCCTCAAAGCGGCAGCGGAAATCCGCCCCGCGAGTGTTCAGGCGCCGGTGGAGTAGGGCGCGATGTATCCCTCCAAATATCGCCGCCCCAAGACAGTCGCCGAAGCCAAGCGGATGTTTGCCGATGCCGAGAGCGCGTCGTTCCTCTCCGGAGGTCACACGCTGTTGCCGGCGATGAAGCTGCGGCTTGCAAGCCCCAGCGATCTGATCGATCTCGCAGGCATCCCGGAACTGCGCGGCATCAGGGCCGAAGGCCGAACGCTCACGATCGGCGCCGCCACCATACACGCCGAGGTCGCGGCGTTGCCGCTCGTGCAGCAGCATATTCCCGCGCTCGCCGGGCTTGCGGGCTCGATCGGCGATCGTCATGTGCGCCACCGCGGTACGATGGGCGGTTCGGTGTCCAACAACGATCCCGCGGCGGATTATCCTTCGGCGGTGCTCGGTCTCGGCGCGACGGTGGTCACAGACAAGCGCCGCATCGCGGCCGATGATTTCTTCGTCGGCCTCTATATGACCGCCCGCGAGCCTGATGAGATTCTCACCCGCATCGAGTATCCGATCCCCGAGATCGCAAGCTATGCGAAATTCGTGAGCCCCGCGTCGCGCTTTTCGATCGCGGGCGTGTTCATCGCGAGGACCGGGAAGTCGGTGCGTGTTGCCGTGACGGGTGCGGGCTCTAGCGGCGTGTTTCGCGCGACCGGCTTGGAAGCCGCGCTGGCGGCGGATTTCCGTAGCCAGGCGCTGGCCAAGTGCGCCATCGATCCTGCCGACATGCTGAGCGATCAGAACGGAACGCCGGAATACCGGACCAACCTCGTGATGGTGATGGCGCGCCGCGCCATGGAGAATTTGGGCACCATCAGCGTCTACAAGTGAGATCGAACCGATGTCGTCGGATCGCACGGTGGCAAAGCTCGCGCCTGTCCAGCATCAACCGGCGCCGCTGAGGAACAAGATCATCGCCGCGCTGCGCAGTGCGATCGAGACGGGCGTTCTTGCGCCCGGTACGCGTCTCATCGAGAAGGATCTCTGCGATCAGCTCCATGTCAGCCGAACGTCGCTGCGCGAGGCGCTGCGCGAGTTGCAGGCCGAAGGCATATTCGAGCCGATGTCCGCCCGAGGGCTCACGATCAATACGATCTCGCGCGAGGACGCCGAGAACGCCTATCGCATCCGCTCCGTGCTCGAGGCGCTTGTCGTCGAGCAGTTCATCGAAAAGGCCGGCGAGGCTGCGGTGAGCGACCTCGCGCGCCACGGCGAAGTTTTGAAGCGGGCCTATCAATCAGGCGTGCTGGAAACGATTATCGAAACCAAGCGCGCTTTCTACGACCACATCTGCACCGGCGCGGACAACGCCATCGCCTTCGACATCATCAATCGTCTGGTCTTGCGCACATCGAGCCTTCGCCGCCATTCGCTCTCGCGCAACGAGCGTCAGCTGCAGAGCATCAAGGAGATCGATCGTCTGGTGAACGCCATCCAGAAGCGGGACATCGAGGCCGCGCGTCAAGCCGCGCTTGACCATGTGAAGAACTCGGCGCGTTCCGCCCTCGATGCGACCGGCACGCCGGCCAAACGGCATAAACGAGACGAGGCGATCGCCTAAGTCGTCACTGCATCAAGAACACGGCGGTAGCGGCGACGACTACAACCGCGGCGCCGATCAGCATCCACGGCATGGCGCCCGGCTTCGCCTCGCCCGGCGCCGAGCGAGGAATGGATGCCGTCGCGCTTTTCGGCACCAGCGCCTGAACCTGCTCGGTGAATTTCGTGAAGAACTGATCGGCCATCGATTTCGCCGTAGCGTCGATCAGGCGCGCGCCCAGCTGCGCGATCTTGCCGCCGACTTGGGCTTCCACGGTGTAGGTCAGGAGGGTGCCTTCGGGCGCCGGGGCGAGCCGCACCCTGGCCGCGCCCTTGGCGAAACCTGCAGGCCCTCCTTTGCCCTCGCCGGAGAGCGTGTACCCGTTGGGCGGATCGATATCGGAGAGCTTTACGCGACCCGAGAACTTGGCCGAGATCGGGCCGAGCTTGATCGCGGCAACCGCGGTCATCTCGCTTTCCGATGTCGCTTCAAGGCTTTCGCAACCTGGGATGCAGGCCTTGAGGATCTCAGGGTCGTTCAGCGCGCTCCACACCGTATTCTGCGGTGCCACGATCAGGCGCTCCCCAGCCATATCCATAGTTCGACATATCCGACGGATGCGCCCGGAGGACTACAAGATCAGGGGGCTCCGCGCCAGACGGCGGGGTTTGGCATGGTCTCCCAGGGTCCGGCGACTGCACCCTCGGCGGATCAACTCCCCGACCTTTCCGCCTGAAATCGTTCTGTCGCGGATCGATCATATTCAATTCATGCTCCTGACAATTGCCCTTCACATCCGTCCGAGACCCTAGGCGTCGCGCCGATCGCCATCGCGCATTCGCGCGTCGGATGCCGCTCGCGCGCAATCTACGAACAAGGAGCGATTGAATGACGAAGAAAAACCTGAGCAATGCAACCTCGTGGGGTGACCTGATTTTCGGCAATACCGGTAACGATCATCTCGCCGGGGCTGTCGGACATGATGGCCTCGTCGGCTACGCCGGCAATGACAAGCTTGTCGGGAGCAGCGGCCGCGATCTGCTTTTGGGAGGTCCGGGAAACGACAAGTTGGAAGGTGGCGAGGGAAACGACATCTATCTCGTCCGTGTCGGAACCGGGCTCGACCACATCAAGGGTTTCGAAAGCGGCGATCGCATCGATCTCCGTGCTTTCGGGTTTTCGTCCTATCAAGCAGTTCTCGATGCGGTTAAGGGGACGGATGACGGTGTTCTGATCGACCTCGGGAATCATGACCGGCTGCTCATCCAGAACGTGTCTCTGGCCGATCTGCACCCCGAACAGTTCATCATCTCGAGCGAGATCACCGGCCCTTCCAGCTCAAGCGCGCCCTACGTGATCAGCAGCAACTCCAACATCGTGACGGAGTCGCTTCTGACCGTCGCCGACAGCGTGGGTGGCTATCCGCTCGTCGGCGTTCCCGACGGGCTCGGCGCTTTCGACAACGGCGACGGCACCTTCACGCTCCTGGTCAATCATGAACTGGGTAGCGGCAATGGTGCAGTTCGCGCCCACGGAGCGACCGGGGCGTTTGTGTCCGAGTGGGTAATCGACAAGACGACGCTGGAGGTACTCTCGGGCAAGGATCTGATGCAGCACGCCTGGACCTACAACCCGGCGACCCATGCCTATGAGGATCACAGCGCGGCGCTGGGCAATGGCATTGCCTTTGACCGGTTTTGCGCCGCAGAGCTCGCAGATCAAAGCGCGTTCTACAATCCGGAATCAGGGCTCGGCTACGATGGCGGACTGCTCTACCTGAACGGCGAAGAGTCCGGCACGGAAGGCCGCGCCATGGCGCACGTCGTCGGCGGCCCGCAGGACGGCAACAGCTACGAGCTCGCGTGGCTCGGCAATATGGCGTTTGAGAATGTCGTCGCGAATCCGAACAGCGGCAACAAGACCGTAGTCGCCGAGATGGACGACGGTCAAAACGGCCAAGTGTACTTCTATTACGGCGACAAGAAATCGACAGGAAATGCGGTCGACCAAGCTGGCCTCACCGGCGGTCAGCTGTACGGAGTCAACGTGTCCGACTTCGCAACCACGAGCAACAACGCACCCAACACGACATCCCCGCTCGGTGCGGATAATCAGTCGTCTTTCAGCCTCGTCAGCCTGGGCGACGTAAGCGCAATGACCGGAGCTCAGCTAGACGCTGCAAGCGAAGCTGCAGGCGTGGCCAGTTTCCTCCGTCCGGAGGATGGCGCGTGGGATACGGTCAATCCGGACCGATTCTACTTTGTCACCACGAACGCGTTCAGTGCGCCATCGCAGCTTTGGGCGCTGGACTTTACCGACGCATCCAATCCTGCACTTGGCGGAACGATCAAGCTGCTGCTCGACGGCTCAGAAGGCCAGCACATGTTCGACAATGTTACGATGGATCAACAAGGACACGTTCTTCTTCAGGAGGATCCAGGAAACCAGTCTTATCTCGCCAGGGTATGGGAGTATGACCCGGTAGCCGACTCGCTGACGGAGCTTGCGGTTCACGATCCCGATAGGTTTGTTTCGGGCGGCTCAAACTTCCTCACGCAGGATGAGGAATCGTCGGGTATCATCGACGTGACCAATATCCTCGGCAATGCGGGCGAACAAGTCTTCTTGCTAGGCGTACAGGCTCACTACTCGATACCAGGTGAGCTCGTTCAAGGCGGTCAGCTTCTGGTCATGCACGAATATCTTGTCTGAAACTCGGGCGCGTAAATCGACACGAGGAGCGCCGGTCACTGTCCGGCGCTCCTTTTTTGGGGCGTCAGGGCGTGGGGGCGGGCACACCCATGTTCCGTAGGCATTGAGCCAATCGCTTGAACAATGTCGGATGACCAAGCGGGCGTTCGGGGTCGTTCTTGATGATGATGCGAAGCGAAGGCTCAGCATCGCTCGTTAGCCGGATCGAGCCGTCGCTCTCGAACCAGAATTTGACATTCAGACTGACGCTCCTTCCGTCTTCCCCAACCGGCATGATCGGCCCCAATTCTGTGATTGCCCAAAGTCCCGGCAACGTCTCGCAATGAATGGCGCTGGGCGGATTATGTTATGGATGGGCGCGTTAGAAGCGCCCTGAGGCATTGTGTTCACGTGGGACCGCGCGAATCAATCGCGCGAAACACAAATTTCTTCTGTGGGACATGACGCCGCGCTCAAGCTGAGCGACGCAGACGTCTACTGTGGTTTGACGCAGATCGCGTTGGACTCGAAGGACGATGCACCCGGCGCATCAGAGCCTGCGCTTCTCAATAGCTCTCCGGCTCCTTTGTCATTGAGACTGAACAGGAAATGCTCCAGGGCCCCATCGGGATACGCAACCATCAGATGGACAAGCGCGGGACTCGGCGCCGCGCCAATGACTTGCGCACCTTCTGCTCGGAGGCTGTGCTCATCGCTTTCGTGCCAATTGACCAAAATGTCGAAGCCTTTGTCGTCGCGCCACAGCGCGATCAACGCGTCGTCCTCGATACGCGCCTGCCCACTCAGCGGAATGATGGTGCTCGCGAATCGCCCAGGGGGCAAACGCTCGAAGCTCGCAGATGATTGTGTTGAATTTGCACAGACCGTCAGAATTTCAGCCGATGCAGGTGTCACAATTGAAGCGGCCGTTGTCACAATTGCTGTCACAATCGCTGTCACAAATGACGAACTGCGCAATTTCATTGGATTTTTCCGCTCAACGCCACGATGTGTGCTGCTCGATACAGAATCCGCCTTGTACGCGCGTTTTGTAACAGTCTGATGACATTTTCTGTGCGAGTGTCTCGCGCCGGTGATATAAGTAACGGTGTTCGGTCAAGTTCTTGAGGAGGATCAAATGTCGGGAAGAAGAATCGGGATGGGCTTTCTAGCGGTGGCAGCGCTGTTGATCGGGCTGGAGCCGGCAGGAGCTACGAGCCCGGCGTCTCCGGCTGTTGATGACGTCGCATACCGCGCGATTCTCAATCACGATTGGGGTACGGCTGAACGGCAACTCCTTGCAGGACTGGAAAAGGATCCCACAAACGTTTTCCGGCAACTCAATCTGGCCTGGGTCTATGCGCAGACCGGGCGCAAGGATGAGGCGGCCATGATCTATCGGCGGATCCTGATGTCGGATCAGGACCAGGTTGCAGCCGTCCGGTCAGGTGAGGGTCGCTCCGTCAAGGCGCTCGCCGAACGCGGTCTTAGTCTGGTTCAAGAGCCGAACTGATTTCCAAGAGGTCCAAGTTTTAGGGCAAGCTCGGCTCCGCGTGGAAATGTCGCGCGTGCTATTGTCATTGGATGCCGGTCCGATGGGTCCCGTGACCTCCTGATTAGCGTTCTAGCTGTCATTCATCTGTCATCCAAATCTCATCAATCTGTCATGGTACTGACCGCCAAATGGCAGCCGCGATCACTCTGCGATTGCGGGGGCCTCTTGGAATCGGTGCAACGGAAGTGGCAGACGTCGTTCGGCGACAATTCTGATTGGTTCGGTCGACCGATCATCATGACGAATGTTTTCGAGCGGTTCGAGTCCACGGTGCAGAGCGCGGTCCGCGCGTCGCCGATCGTCTTTGACAAGGCAAGCGGATCGGAGCTCTTCGACGAGCGCGGAAATCGCTACATCGACTTCCATTCGTCTGGAGGAAGTCAGAGCTTTGGTCACTGCAACATCAAGGTCTGCAGCGCGCTCATCGACTATCTGTGCAATGACCGTGTCGTCCAATCCCGCGATCGCAGAAGCGTCGCAAAACGCAACTTTATCCAGACGTTCGCTTCGCGGATTTTGCAACCTCGTGGCTTGGATCACAGGATTCTGATCACCGATCCGGCAAACGGCATGGCGATAGAAATTGCGCTGCGCATCGCACGGCGAAGCAAGGAACGCATCGGCATCGTCGCCTTCACCAATTCGCACCACGGTCTTACCGAAGCGTCCCTTGCGGTTACTAGTGCCGCGCGTGAACCGAATGCGATCGTCGACTTCCGCCGCAACGTCGTATTCATGCCGTACTGCTCGTATCTCGGCGAGGACGTCGACACGATCGCGTATATGAGGCGCTACCTCGAGGATTCGGCGAGCGGTGTTGAGCTCCCTGCCGCTGTTATCGTGGAAACGACCCAAGTACAGGGTGGAGTAAAAGTCGCCTCGGACAGGTGGCTGAAGGGGCTCGAAGCCCTTTGCCGCGAATTTGGCATTCTCCTGATTGTCGATGAGACATACACAGGCTTTGGCCGAACGGGCGGTTTCTTCAGCTTTGAGGCCGCTGGGATCAATCCGGACATGATCGTAGCTTCAAATGCTCTCGCAAGCGGTCTGCCGATCTCCGTTCTTCTTCTTCGGCCCGAGCTTGATCATTGGCAGCAGGGCGATCAAGTCGGGGTCTTTCAGGGCGATAATCTTGCGTTCGTGGCGGCGACCGAAGTGCTTTCTCAATGGAGCGAGATCTTCGCGCAGGAGATCGCCGAGCGAAGCCGGAACCTGGCGGAGGAATTGGCGAAATTGCCGACGCAATTTCCACATCGCAAACTTCGCGTGCGCGGAAAAGGCATGATCTGGGCTTTGGAGTTCGATCGTCCTGCCTCGGCAGCCGTTGTCGCGGCGTGGGCATTGGAGCGAGGACTTATCATCGAGCCCGCGCAGTTGAAAGACGACGTGTTGCTCGTCCTTCCGCCTTTGACAATCGGAGAGGATGTACTGCGCGAAGGATTGGACTATCTCGGCCAAGCTGTCGCGATGTTTCTCAAGCACGCGTGAGCGCCGGTGCTCGGCCCTTTCCTCGCGATTTCCGA
>Ga0137452_1000157_pt1 | contig 19780 bp, 22 predicted proteins | sample EasRivERMGT513_2_FD_102312 | JGI IMG/M metagenome (GOLD analysis project Ga0137452, IMG submission 102312) | Soil microbial communities from meander-bound floodplain in the East River, Colorado, USA - East River MetaG ERMGT513_2 | ecosystem: Environmental > Terrestrial > Soil > Floodplain ...
CCGCGAAATACGTCGTGACCACGACACCTCCGATGACGCATCCCTGCCACTTGGGCAGACCCGCGACCACCTCCAGGATCTGCGAAATGGCGATGAGCTGGCCTGCAAGGATCATCAGCGTTCCGAACCAAAGCAGGACTGCGACCAATCCACGAACACGCCGATCGTAGCGATGGTCCAGAAAGTCGCCCACCGTCCTCCAACCCCATCTGGCGGCGAGTTCCCAGATCTTCGGTCCGACCGTGTTGGCCAGGATCAGCGTACCGATGCCTGCGGACCCCACCCACCACCAGGCTCCCAGACCGTACTGATATCCAAGTCCGGTTGCGCCGACAGTTGAACCGGCGCCAATGTTGGCGGCGAGGAATGTTGTCGCGATCAGGCCCGGTCCGAGGCTGCGCCCCGCGACAAGAAAATCATCGGCTTTTTTGACCCGGCGGGAAATGAACAGTCCGAAGGCGATGAAGAGGATCGAGTAGACGATCAGAATCGCAACGGGATAGTTCATCCGGTCGGCCGCGATTTACTTCGCTACCGTGAAGATCAAAATGTGCTGCCAGGGCAGGAAGTCGATCGACCGCTGAAACCGGAATCCCATCGGTTCGAGTTCCGCCCGAACATCTCCGACGGACATCTTGTGAAGCGGCTGAATAGGCACGTTCGGATCCTCCTTTCGAAACTCGACCAGCACGACACGCCCGTCCGGCTTCATCGCATCCTTGATGTAACGCATCATCGTGACAGGGTCGGAAAACTCGTGGTAGACATCCACCATCAGCACGAGGTCCAGCGCATTTTCCGGCAGTTTCGGATCGGCGGGAGTTCCGTGAATGATCTCGACATTCCGCAGCATGCGGCCTTCGATGTTTTTCCGCATGAGCTGGATCATGCCGTCCTGGATGTCTTCGCCAATGACCTTGCCGGTCGGCCCGACAATCTCCGCGAGACGCCAGACGTGATAGCCCACACCTGCGCCGATATCCGCCACGACGGAACCTTTCTTGATCTCCAGAGCGGCGAGCATCCGGTCCGGGTCTTCTTCTTTAATGCGTTCCGGCCGGATCAGCCAGTCTGCACCCGCCACCCCCATGACCGGTGCGGGCTGCCTGCGGGTCTGTGTCTGCGCCTGGGACGCAGTAACAGAAAGCAGAAAAATGAGGAGCGCAGCTCGAAGTTTTCGCATGTCGGCAGATGTTAAACTGAAACGGCTTTGAAAGCACTCATCCACGAGAATGTGGCGCTGGCGCCATTGACGACATTCCGAATCGGCGGCCCGGCCAGATACTTCGCCGACGCCCTTAAGGAAGACGCTGTTCTGGAAGCAATCCACTTCGCGAAAGACAAAGACCTTCCCGTCTTCATTCTTGGCGGCGGTTCGAACCTGTTGATCGCCGATACGGGTTTTCCGGGGCTGGTCATAAAGGTCGGTATCCGCGGGCTCGATTGGCATCCGGAGAAAGATCGCATGCGCGTCAGCGCAGGCGCGGGCGAGGACTGGGATTGTTTCGTGGCCGCTTCGGTCGAAAGGAATCTGGCTGGAATCGAATGCCTCAGTGGGATTCCCGGCTCGGTTGGAGGAACGCCCGTCCAGAACGTCGGAGCCTATGGGCAGGAAGTGTCCGAAGTCTTGCTGAGCGTCCGCGCATACGATCGGCAGACCGACTCGATCGTGGAGCTTTCACGAGAGGATTGCCGTTTCACCTACCGGTCGAGCGTGTTCAACACGGCCGCGAAGAATCGATACATCGTGTTGAATGTGACCTACTCGCTCATCAATAGCGGAGCACCCGCGATTCGGTATCCCGATGTGAGACACGAATTCGAAGGCAGGACATCACCGCCCACCCTCTCTGAAGTCCGCGACGCGGTGCGGCGGATACGCGCCCGCAAAGCGATGCTGCTCGTGGATGGAGATTCCGATTGCTGCAGCGCCGGATCGTTCTTCAAGAATCCGGTCATCACGGAAACGCAATTCGGGGATCTTCAACGGCGCGCCTCCGCGAACGTGCCGCGTTACCCTGCCTCCGACGGTCATGTCAAAACAGCGGCCGCCTGGCTGATCGAGCAGGCGGGCTTTTCAAAAGGTCACTCAATGGGCGCCGCAGGGCTTTCGACAAAGCACACGCTTGCGCTGGTGAATCGAGGCGGCGCCCGCGCAGACGACATATTGCGCCTTGCTCGCGAAATCCGGTCTCGCGTGCGCGATCGGTTCGGCGTCATGCTCGCGCCTGAGCCCGTGCTGCTCGGTTTCCCCGCCGATGTCCGGGCGGAGTTTGACCTGCAGGAGACGTGAAAAAAACAACGCGGCGAGGTCTGTTACAATTTGTATATGGCTTTTTGGAATAAAGATTCAAAGGATGGCGGCGGCGTGACCAGTGAACAGGTCCTGGACGTCCTGAAGCGCGTTCAGGATCCGGATCTGCACAAGGACATCGTGTCGCTCGGCTTCATCCGAAACATGAAAATCGAGACCGGAAAGGTCTCCTTCGACCTGAACCTCACGACACCGGCATGTCCCGTGAAAGACCAGATGCGCGACGAAGCCGTGGCGCTGGTGAAGGGGTTGCCGGGTGTTGAGAACGTTGAAGTCAAAATGACGAGCGAAGTCCGGCAGGCGCCGCAACTCGACAAGACGGCGCTGGCGAGTGTCCGGAATATCGTCGCGGTCGGCAGCGGAAAAGGCGGAGTGGGGAAGTCCACGATTGCGGTAAATATCGCGGCGTCACTTGCGTTGGCCGGCGCACGAGTCGGCTTGCTGGATGGCGATATTTACGGTCCGACGACGCCGATCATGCTCGGACTCGAAGAACAGCCGAAATCGGTGGGGAATCGAATGATTCCGCAGCAAGCCGCCGGCCTGAAGTTCATCTCGATGGGGTTGCTCGTCAAATCGGACCAGCCGCTGATCTGGCGCGGACCGATGGCGCATAAAGCGCTTCAGCAGTGTCTGTTCGACACGGATTGGGGCGAACTGGATTACTTGATGGTGGATCTTCCGCCCGGCACCGGCGACGTGCATCTCACGCTGGCCCAGGCGGTTCCGCTGACGGGCGCTGTGATCGTGTCGACTCCACAGGATGTCGGACTTCGAATTTCGATGAAAACGCTGCGAATGTTCCAGCAGACGCGCGTGCCGATTCTCGGCATCGTGGAGAACATGAGCTACTACATTTGTCCTCATTGCGATTCCCGCGACCACATCTTCGGCCAGGGAGGCGGCAGCCGTGCTGCTGAACAACTCGGTATTCCGTTTCTTGGCGAAGTTCCCCTCGACCTGGCGATTCGGACTCAATCCGATATCGGCAAGCCCATCGTTATCGCTCAGCCCGACTCGCCGAGCGCGAAGACGCTGCGGGCCATTGCGGAGCGAGTCGCGGAGCAGGTGAGCATCCGCAGCTTCGAGGCGCCGGTTCTCGAGGTCGAGTGAAAGAAAGCACCCCGACCAGAATCAAGAAGGTCAGTCCGGGCGAGTTGATGATCGTCTGGGCCGACGGCACGGAGAGTCATTACATGGCTCCGCGCCTGCGCGGCCTGTGTCCATGCGCGTCGTGTAAGGACGAAATGACCGGCGTCCGCATCATCCTGCCCATTCACATTCCCGACGATCTGGAATTCCGGAAAATCAATATCGTCGGGCAGTATGCGCTGCAGTTCGAATGGAGTGACGGCCATCACACCGGCATTTATACGTTCGAATATCTGCGGGAGTTATCCGGCGGCGGGCTCGACAACCGCGGCCATGGAGCCTAACGATCGGGGGAGCCGCCAGTCGGGTCCGTAGCTGTGAATGAGATCGCGTTTGAGTTCCGCTCTTTCCAGTTCGCAGGTCAAAAGAATCGTCGTGCCCTTCGTATCGACCTCTACCGCATGCGATAACGCCTTCGATTCGGCGAAGCCGAAGATCTTTTGCAGCATTTCAATGACGTAGTCGTACGTGTGATCCTCATCATTGAGAAGAATGACGTGATACAGAGGTTGAAGCTGATCGGAAGTCTCGTCTTCCACTTCCGGAACCGCAACTGAAGACCGCGAAGCCATGCCTACAAGGTAAACCAGTCGAAAAACGGAGGCACAGAGAATTCGAGGTCGGGCCAGTATCGAATTCTGGTTTACCTGAACTATCGCTTTTGTTAGATTCCTGAGTTGCTTTGCGCAGGTTTGTTTCCTACCGGGAGGAATTTAAAAAATGGCCGATGGCAGTGGTCCGGGCCGCATAACCGCCAGCGGAGTCGCCCTGGCGGTTCTCATTGTTATCCTGATTATCGTTTCGCTCTATTTTTTCATCGCGCAGCCCTATTGGTTCCCGAGTCTCGCTTCGGAACACGGTCGTCAGATCGACAGCATCTTCATGGCCGTGCTGATCGTTTCCGGTATTGCTTTCGTTCTTGTTCAAGGCGCCCTGGGCTACTTCGTCGCCCGTTATGGCGAGAACGGCAGCGAGCGCGCGGCGTATTGGCACGACAATCCCAAAGCTGAAGCGCTTCTGCTGCTTGGGACGGCGGTCATTCTTACGGTCCTCGTTTTCATGGGGCAGCGGGTGTGGGCGGCGGTCTATTTCTCGGATCGACCGGCGGATGCCACGATCGTTCAGGTGACCGGTGAGCAGTTCCAGTGGGCATTCCATTATCCCGGCCAGGACGGCGAGTTCGGGCGCACGGATACCAAACTCATCACGAATACGAACACCATCGGTTTAGATCGTGAAGACCCCGTCGCGAAAGACGACGTCGTCACGACGAATGTCATGCACGTGCCGCTGGGCAAGGCCGTCCGTGTACGGCTGCGTTCCAAGGACGTCATCCACAGCTTCTTCCTTCCCAACTTCCGCGTCAAGCAGGATGCGGTTCCCGGTATGGGCATCGAAGTCTGGTTTAACCCGACCGCCGCGGGCACGTACGAGATCGCGTGCGCCGAACTTTGCGGGTTAGGACATTACCGGATGAAAGGATCGATCACGGTCGACGCATCGCAGGATGCGTTCAACAAATGGCTGGAAGAAAACAAGTAGTGAGCTAAGGAGAAAAGGGGAATCATGAGCGAGTCCCACTCAGCCGACCACGCCCACCACGAACTGGGCTTTCTACGTAAATATATTTTCAGTACCGATCATAAAGTCATCGGTGTGCAGTATCTGATCACGGCTATGGCGATGGCTGTGGTCGGCGGCGTGTTGTCCATGTTGATGAGATACCAGCTTGCCTGGCCGACCGACGTGTCGCCGCTTTTGGCGAAGGTCCTTCCGCTCTCCTATAACGGCGGGATCATGGCGCCCGAGTTCTATATCTCGCTCGTGACCATGCATGGAACGCTCATGGTCTTCTTCCTGTTCACCGCCGTGCTGACGGGAGGGTTCGGGAATTTCCTGATACCGCTCCAGATCGGCGCGCGCGACATGGCGTTTCCGTTCCTGAATGCGTTGTCGTACTGGATATTTCTGCTCTCGTGCATCGTTATCTTTGCCGCGCTGTTTGTGACTGGCGGCGCTCCGATGGGTGGCTGGACAGCTTACGCCCCGCTCAGCGCCCTGCCTGGAGCAGCGCCGGGTCAGGGGATGGGCATGACGCTGTGGATTATTGCCATTGCTCTTTTCAGCGCGTCCGGCCTGATGGGTGGTTTGAACTACATCACCACCATTCTCACGATGCGCACGCGCGGCCTTTCGATGATGCGTCTGCCGCTTACGCAATGGTCGCTGCTGATCACTTCGATCCTGGGCCTGCTCGCGTTTCCCGTGTTGCTTGGGGCCGGTATCCTGCTGACCTTCGATCGGCTGGGCGGAACGAGCTTCTTTGTGCCTGCAGGAATCATCATGAACCAGATGCCGCTGGAGCACTCGGGCGGTCATCCACTGCTGTGGCAGCACCTGTTCTGGTTCTTCGGACATCCGGAGGTTTACATCGTCGTTTTGCCGGCGATGGGAATCGCGTCGGATATCCTCTCGACGTTTTGCCGCAAGCCGATCTTCAGCTACCGTATGATGGTCTATTCGATGGTTGCGATCGCGGTCCTGAGCTTTATTGTGTGGGGCCATCATATGTTCGTCAGCGGCATGAATCCTTTCCTCGGATCGGTCTTCACGCTGACCACGCTGCTGATTGCCGTGCCTTCGGCGGTAAAAACATTTAACTGGCTCGGCACGGTCTGGGGGGCCCGGATCCGGTTTACATCGGCCGGCCTGTTTGCGATCGGATTCGTTTCCATGTTTGTCAGCGGCGGTTTGAGCGGAATTTTTCTCGGCACGTCGGCTGCGGACATTCAGCTTCAGGATACGTATTTCGTCGTTGCGCACTTCCATCTGGTCATGGCGATCGCGCCGTTGTTCGCGGCGTTCGGCGGTCTTTATTTCTGGTTCCCGAAGATGTTCGGCCGCTTGATGAATGAAACGCTGGGTAAGGTTCATTTCTGGCTGACGTTTATCGGAGCCTACTGCGTGTTTTTCCCCATGCACATCATCGGTGTTGGCGGCCAGATGCGCCGGCTCTACGATCCGACGGTATACATGTTTCTTCAGTCGCAGCAGCCGGTGAATGTCTTCATCACGATTTCTGCGTTCGTTCTCGGAGCCGCGCAACTGATTTTCCTCGGCAACTTCTTCGTCAGCCTCTTTGCCGGCAAGAAGATGACTGAAAAGAATCCGTGGCACGCGACGACGCTCGAGTGGACCGTCCCATCACCAACGGGACATGGTAATTTTGGAGAAGAGCTGCCGACCGTGTACCGGTGGCCATTCGATTACAGCGTGCCCGGAGAAAAGGAAGATTTTCTGCTGCAGACCACTCCGACTACGGCTCCGGTCACCGCGAAGCATTAAGGCAGGTTGAACAAGTAATATGCCCGTATTAACCGATGAACGACGATCAGGAACGGTCCCACCGCCGCCGGCGCAACCGCCTCGCGGTGGCGGCGACGGTCCTTCGGATTCGAGTTCGTCGACGTTCCCTATATCTAAAGGTCAGATCGGACTCTGGATTCTGCTGACCGCCGTCATCATGTTGTTTGCCGGGCTGTCGAGCGCCTACATCGTATTGCGCGGCGTTCCCACCTGGCAGAACATCGAACTACCGTCGTTGCTTTGGCCGAACACCGCGATCCTGCTCCTGAGCAGTGTCGCAATCGACATTTCCCGGCGCGCCATCCGCCGCGGCGATTCGGCCAGCATGAAGCGCTGGCTTACTGTTGCCGGAGCGCTGGGTATGGCGTTCCTTGTGGGCCAGGTTCTGGCGTGGCGTCAGCTCGTCAATGCCGGCGTCTATGTGCCGTCGACATTGCAGAGCGGCTTCTTCTATATCCTCACAGGACTTCACGGTTTGCACCTGTTTGGCGGAGTTGTGGCCATGAGCTTTGTTCTGGTCAAAGCGCTCAGAAACGAATTGAGTTCCGCCAATCACGAACCGCTGAAGTTGTGCGGCCTGTATTGGCATGTCATGGACGCGCTTTGGGTTTATCTGTTTGTGTTGCTTTCATTGTCTTGATCACGGGAGAACGGAATGGATTCGAGCTTAGCTGAACAACAACGGATACTTGCTTCCGATTGGGGTGGTGGGCGATCGCCTTTCGGCACGTCGTGGAGCAAGTTCATGATGTGGGTTTTCATCATCTCCGACGCCCTGACGTTCGCTGCATTTCTGATTGCGTACGGTTTCATGCGGAGCATATCGCCCCGCTGGCCGGAGCAGACGGAAGTCTTCAGCATGGTCCTGATCACTTTCATGACGTTCGTGCTCATCTCTTCGAGCGCGGTCATGGCAATGGCTGTCGGCGCGGCCCGCGCCGCAAATCCGAAACTCGCAGTTCTGTTCCTTGTATTGACCATCGTCGGCGGTGCCATCTTCATGGGCTGCCAGGCGTATGAATGGTCGCATTTCATCGGAGAGGGCGCGACGCTGACCAACAATCCGTGGGACAAGGCCGTGCCGCAGTTCACATCCAGTTTCTTCGTGATCACGGGTTTCCACGGCTTTCACGTTTTCAGCGGTCTCGTAATTCTGGCAATTGTTGCAATAAGAGCGGCCATGGGTAAGTATTCAGCAGACAGCGTCGAGAACGCCGGGCTGTACTGGCACTTCGTTGACGTGGTCTGGGTTTTCGTTTTTGCGTTCTTTTACCTACTCTGATCGCCGGAGACTTTATGACTGATCATCACGATCATAACGCGCTGACATACAAAACGTATTTCTTCACCTGGTTCCTGTTGCTTGTTCTGACTGCGATCGCTCTCGGAGTCGGTTCCCTCAACATAGATGAAAGACTCAAGGCGTTCCTTCTCGTCGGTACGACTCTCGCAAAAATCCTGGTCATTGCCGCGATGTTTATGCACCTGCGTTATGAACGAAAAAACCTGATTCTCATCACGTTCGCTCCGCTGATACTTGCAGTGATCATGTTCGCGTTCACCTATCCCGAAACCCTGGGCAACCCCACTCACCTTCTTGAAGTGCGGCCGGAGTCGGCGAAAGAAGCACCCAAAGCTGTACCGGAGCACAAATGATCGATATCAATCCAGAACTGTGGGCTCAGGGATGCGCGATGTGTCGCGCAACTCTGGAGTCGTCTCCTGAGGGAAAGACGATCGCCGCAGGACTTGCGCGCGGCATCCTGCTGATGCTGGTTCTACCTTACGGGTTGATGATGACTTTCGGAGTTATCATTTACCGCGCTTACCGCAGGAAATCGAAAGAGCAACAACAGAATCCGGTATCCTAGCCCCATTGTGGTCTTCGAGATCGATCCCGTCTGCCACATGAACGTGATGCCGGAAACAGCCGCCGGCAAATACGACTACAAAGGCAAGACCTACTACTTCTGCAATCCCCGCTGTCTCGAACGCTTTCGCGCCAATCCCGAACAGTTTTTGAAAGGGGTCGGGCACTTGCCTCATCAGTCTGATGTGCCTGACCCCGAATTCCGCGCGTCCATGGTCCCCTACACATGCCCGATGCATCCCGACGTTCGGCAACTGGGCCCGGGGACATGTCCGAAATGCGGGATGGCTCTGGAACCGGAGGTTGTCTCGCTCGAGGAGGAGGAGAATCCGGAACTCGTCGACATGACGCGTCGGTTCTGGATAGCCGTGGCGCTCACGGTACCGATCGTCGTGCTCGGCATGATCGAGCTCAATCCGCTGGCGCAGGCGATCCTGTCAACGCCTGTCGTTATTTGGGCCGGATGGCCGATTCTCGAACGTGGTTGCGCTTCAGTTCTGAATCGCAGCCCGAACATGTTCACGCTGATCAGCATCGGCACGATCACGGCTTATGTCTACAGTTGCATCGCTGTTTTTGAGGATCTCCCGGTTTATTTCGAGACGGCGGCGGTCATTACCGCGCTGGTTCTTCTGGGGCAGGTCCTCGAACTGCGAGCACGCAGCCGGACAGGAGCTGCAATCAAGGCGTTGTTGGGTCTGGTTCCGAAAACCGCTCGCCGAATTGAATCCGACAGCAGCGAGCGCGATGTCCCTCTGGAACAGATTCAGGCCGGCGACAGGCTGCGCGTGCGGCCGGGCGAAAAGATTCCCGTCGATGGCATCGTTCTGGAAGGTTACAGCTCTGTTGATGAGTCGATGATCTCGGGCGAGCCGATCCCGGTCGAGAAGACGAAAGGCATGAAGGTCATCGGCGGCACGATTAACGGAACCGGCGGCCTTGTCATCCGAGCGGAACGTGTAGGCCGCGATATGCTGCTTTCGCAGATCGTGGCGATGGTGACGCAGGCACAGCGGAGCCGCGCGCCGATTCAAAGGCTCGCCGATGTGGTTTCGAGCTATTTCGTTCCTTCCGTGTTGATCATCGCCGTCGCGACATTCATTATCTGGTTCGTCTTCTCAGGCGCGGAGAACCGGTTTTCGATTGCGATCCTCAATACAGTGGCCGTGCTCATTATTGCCTGTCCCTGCGCTCTGGGTCTCGCCACGCCGATGTCGATCATGGTCGGCATTGGGCGAGGAGCAACGGCGGGTGTACTGATCAGGAATGCGGAGGCGCTGGAGATCATGGAGCGAGTCGACACGCTGGTCGTCGATAAGACCGGCACTTTGACCGAAGGCAAGCCGGTCATCGCAACGATCGCGGCAACTTCCGGTATGTCTGAGGATGAGCTTCTGCGGCTCGCGGCCAGTCTTGAACAAGCAAGCGAGCATCCGCTTGCCGGCGCTATCGTTCGTTCGGCGGCAGCGCGCCGGCTGCAGCTTTCCTCTGCGTCAAATGTTCGGGCTATTGCGGGCAAGGGCGTGGAGGGTCATGTTGGCGGTCGAGTTGAGGCCAGATCGATCGCTGTCGGAAACCGCGCGCTTCTGGAAGCGAAAGGGATTGACGCAGGCCCTTTCGATAAACAGGCCGAAGGGCTGCGAAACGACGGGCAGACGGTCATGTTCGTCGTTATCGATGGAACGATCGCCGGATTGATCGGCGTCACGGATCCGATCAAGGAATCCACTCCGGAAGCCATCCGAAAACTGCATGAGGCAAGGATCCGGATCGTGATGCTTACCGGCGACAACCGCACGACGGCCGCCGCCGTCGCGAAGAAGCTCGGGATCGATGAGGTTCAGGCGGAGGTTCTGCCCGCCGCCAAAGTTGAAGTTGTAAAGCGGCTCCAGCACGAAGGACATGTCGTCGCGATGGCCGGCGACGGTATCAATGATGCGCCGGCGCTCGCTCAGGCCGATGTCGGCATCGCCATGGGGACCGGAACCGATGTCGCCATGAAAACGGCAGAGATCACCCTGATCAAAGGAGATCTTCGCGGCATTCTTCGCGCACGGACACTCAGCCGCGCAACGATGAAAAACATCCGGCAGAATCTGTTTCTCGCATTCATCTACAACGCTCTGGGGATACCGATTGCAGCGGGTGTCCTGTATCCGTTTATCGGTTTGCTGCTCAATCCGATGATCGCGAGCGCTGCGATGACTTTCAGTTCGGTGTCGGTTATTACGAATGCCCTGAGGCTGCGTCGAGTCCGGTAAGTCACCGTTCAAACACTTCCGAATCGACCTCGCTGAACAAATCCGCGTGCAGTTTCTGGATTGCCGTTGTAGCGTCTTTCTCGTCGACGAGAAAGCTGAAATTGATGTTGGACGCGCCCATGGACACCATCAGCACGTTGATGTCGGCGAGGCAGCCGAAAGCGCGACGCGCGATGCCGGGCGTGTACTTGATATTGCTTCCGACCAGGCAGATCAAAGCCGTTTTCGGGCTCACCTGCACGTCACCTAATTGTTTGAGTTCGACGAGAATATTGTTGAGCGAAGACGTATCGTCGAGTGTGAGCGAGACCGAGACTTCCGAGGTCGCAACCATATCCACAGGCGTGTGATGCCTGTCGAACACGTCAAACAGGGCACGAAGAAATCCGTGCGCCATCAGCATTCGTGAGGACGAAACGGTTACGATCGTGATGCCGCGCTTGCACGCGATCGACTTGATCAGATTTTTGCAGGGGCGGGCGTCCCGCGTGATTCGCGTGCCGCTGCCTTGTGGCTTCCTCGAATTCAGGATGTAGACCGGAATGTTTTTCTCGACGGCCGGCAGCACGGTCAACGGATGAAGGACTTTCGCGCCAAAGTAGGCAAGCTCCGACGCTTCGTCGAACGAGATCTCACGCACCTTCCACGCTCCCGGTACGGTCCGCGGATCCGCCGTCAACATGCCGTCCACATCCGTCCAGATCTGAATCTCTTCGGCGTTGAGGGCCGTTCCGGCGATTGCGGCCGAATAGTCGGAGCCTCCGCGGCCGAGAGTCGTGATCACGCCGGACAGCGTTGAGCCGATATACCCTCCCATGACAACGACTCTTCCCGCGTTCAGGTGGGATCGCGCGGCTTCCTCGAGGCGGGATGCCGTGATGTCGATGATCGGCGATGCCTTTCCAAACCGGTCGTCCGTGACTATGCACTGGCGGGCATCGATATGGGCCGCATCGAAGCCCAGCTGCTTCATCCGGTCGACGAAGATCAACGACGACAGGGCCTCTCCGTACGACGCAATGAGATCCTGAGTCCGGGGAGAGAATTCCCCGATCGCCGCAAGTGCCTTCAGCAACTCGCGCAGCCGGACGAATTGCTCAGCGGCAGAGGGCAGCAGTTCGATATGGCGGTATTCCAGCCGGTCGGCAATGGTCATGGCTTTGTTGAGTTCGCCACGCGCGGCGAAACTGCCGGCTTCGAGAAGTCCGTTCGTAGCGCCTCCCAGAGCGGAAACGACTACGAAAGGTTTTCGCGTAAGACGCTCTCCAACGATCTGACACGAACGATCGATTGCGGCCGCGTCCTCCACCGACGTGCCGCCGAATTTCATCACAATCATTTCGGGAGAATAGCAGGAAATTCTCGATGCTGCGTAAAACCCTTATTTCCTTTGGAGCAACTTACCGGGCCGCTCGGGAATACTTGCTAGGGCTTGACTCCGTATCACGGTACCGGCTGTAGATTGTTGTCATGCGCGATGCTAAAAAGCCAATGACCATCGGCCAGGTCGCGAAGCTGGCAAGCGTCGGAGTGGAGACGATCCGGTTTTACGAAAGAGAAGGACTTCTCATCAAGCCGAAGCGAAAGGAATCCGGATACCGGATGTTTGACGCGGACGTGGTGACCCGAATCCGGTTCATCAAAAGCGTCAAAGAGCTCGGATTTTCACTGAAGGAAATCCGTGAGCTTCTTTTCCTCCGGGTCGATTCACGCGGTACTGCGACGGAAGTGAAAAAGCGAGTCGATTCGAAAATCGATCAGATCGACCGCCGTATTCATGACCTTAAAAAAGTTCGCAACGCTCTGGCGCAGCTTTCACGGTCTGTTGGCAAACGCCCCCTGAGCGAGTGCCCGCTGCTCGACGTTCTCGAAAACACGAGAAAGTAGGCCGCTCGCACCCTTCCCGACTCATGCGCCCGAAGTGTGTCCATCCTTATACTTTGACCGGCCGGTCAAGATGTGATTTACTCCCGCACAATACCTAGATAATCGAGGCTAAAACAATGGCGATGAAGGACATCGATCTGCTCCAGGGGACTCTGGACCTGCTGATCCTGAAAACACTCAGCAGCGAATCCATGCACGGCTACCGGATCGCCGCACGAATCAAGCAGCTTTCGGATGAGGTGCTGCGGATCGAAGAAGGGTCGTTGTATCCGGCGTTGTATCGCCTCGAACAGAAGGGTCTCATCCAATCCGAGTGGGGAATGACCGACAACAACCGCAAAGCAAAGTTCTACAAGCTGACCCGCCGGGGCCGTTCAGAACTGGACGCCGAGACCGAAAGCTGGCAGCGCCTCTCCCGCGCCGTCGGGCGCGTCATCAGGGCCATCGAACAGGGCGCCTGATAAACGCGTCAACCGAGAAGATCGTCGACCTTAAAAAGAATCTCCGGGAATGCAGCAACCGACGCCGAGTCGCCGCGGCGAAGCGTGAGAGTAGTTTTGTAGGTGCCGCCCGAAGGATCTCGATACACAAGGAGCTCATCGGAATTCAGGTTCTCGATCCAGACTTCGGGCACGCCGGCTGCTGCGTACCTCGGCATTTTTGTATTCACGTCAAATCGAAGCGAACTCTCAGACACCTCGAGCACCAGGAGCGTGTCTTCTGCCGTGACCATTCCGCGCGACTTATAGAAGTCGGAACGATACTTCAACAGTACAAGATCGGGTTGCAGTTCGGAGTAGTCGTTTAGAACGAGCGGGCATTGCGCGTTTATCGTTGCCTTTCCTTGTAACGCCGTGATGAACAGGTGCATCGCGCGGCTTACGGACATGGCATGCCGATGGCCGATTGGGCTCATCTGGATGATTTCTCCGTCAATGAGTTCCGTTCGGTCCTCGGGGCCAAGAATTCCGGCTTCCGACATTCGGTGATAATCCTGGACCGAAAACAGCTTCTTGATGACTTCCGACTGCATCGCTGTATTCCTTTTGAAAGCATCATACTCCGATGCATCGCAAGGCAGTTATGCGTCCACTTGTCGAATTCTTAGGAATCAGCAGGTTTCGTCGAGGCGTTCAGAAAAAGTCGCTGAATTCACGGATTAGCACCAGACTTCATCCGAATAAAGTCGCGTCTCGAAGAAGATGTCGTCAGGAGCAGGACCCTGGAAGGTGATCTCAAATCCAAGCCGGTCTCGGTAAAACGAAAGCGATGGTACGTGGCTCACGATCCGTGCTTTACGCCCAACGGCCTGGGCTACGCCGACCTATGGGATGAGTTCTTGCGCCCGGTCCGGAGCTTGTTGGCGACTTCACGTTTCACGCGTGCGGCTACAGTTGCGCTATGTGTTTTCAGGAACTCGGCCACCGCCTCGGAATTCCACTGGACCAGCGAGCGCAGCGCCCATGACATGGCCTTGACGACCATGTCGTCGCGATCGCCGACTATGCGACGGCATACATCGAGCGTTCTCGCAACATCTCCGGATCCTCCGCGCGCCCGCACGTTGAGAGCGACTGTACAGACGACGGCAGTCTGGCGTTCCCATCGGTTTGGCGCCCGAAGCCAGGCGTGCACATGTCGGGTTGATACCTTGCCCTCCCGCCATGCGGGGCCGGCAAGATAACAAGCGAACGTATCGACGCTCCCCCAGTCCGCCAGGCCACGACCGAGGCCCCCAAGGGACTCCACTGTAAGCGCGGCGACTCCAGAGGGGTGACATGCGATCAGCTCATACGCTGTGAGTCGGCCCCAGGGATTGACGTCGATCAGTTCCAGGCCGAGGTCAATCACCCGCCTCGCCGGCCAGGACTTCACCGCTCGTGACCAGTTGCGACGCAGAGCGCGCCACTCAGCCACATTGCGCGGAGGCGAAGTCCGCAAGACGTCCCGGATGGTCTCCGCTGTCAGGTTTGCTATCGTCTGACTTCGTTGGTCCGTTGGTTTCGTCATAACGGCTTAACGTTCAGCCGCGAGCGGCGCGAGATCCGTGTTTAAGTCTGCCACCGCCGCGGCCCGCCGCTCGTCGGTCTGCAGCGCCGTGATGGACCGCCATTTGTGGACGGATCAGCGCTTTTGTTTTGCGTTCAGCATTAACAGTTCATCCACCACGTTGGCAGCAAGAGTTTCGTGCAACGATATAAAACCGTCTTCACTGTAAATGACGTACTGATCATTTCGGCGGTATGAATTCTGCACTACGCTCCCATCTTTCACAGTGAAGGCTCCAAGAATGTTTCGTAATGGGACAACGCTTGTCGACGATTTTGTGCGCCCATCGATCACATATAACCAACCGTTCTGAATCTGTTTCGCTTGAGTTTGATAGTCGGCAACATCCGGCGCAGATCTCGCGACGACCTCGTGTAGCAAATTGATGAAGGCCGGGTTGCCGATGACGTCTTCAGGACCGAACCCGGCATCTACTTCATTGCCAGTGGCCTCAAAGTTGGATGCTAGTTTTCTTCAACCTTCCAACCACGGCTTCACGCACAAGGCCCTGCGTGAAAGTCACCTCCGGAATTGGCGTGAGCACATCAAAAGGGGATGCACCCGGCGGTTGAATCCGCACAACAGCAACTGAAAGCTGCTTCATTGGAAAATTGGAGTTCGCTTTGACACTGTCGAAGGACGGAGTGTTCATGTGTTCCTGTTCAGCACATGAAACCATGCTTAGCAACAATGAAAAAGAGAGTGCGAACTGTTTCATAAACCGAGCGACGCATTGTTGGTCGTTTGTCACTCTAGTCGGCCCAGCGGCCTGCGGCTGAGCGGCCGCGCTTTTCAGCAGTCCGCTCCAGCCGCTTGTTGCGCGGCCATCGGCGAGGCTAATATGGACTCAATGACGAAAGCCACTGAATCCGTACTCGCTGATGCCTTACGACTGGATGCGAAGGCGCGGGCCGAACTGGCTGCCGAATTACTCGCCAGCCTTGACGGACCCGCTGATCCGGATGCTGCTACTGCTTGGGACGAGGAAATCCGGCGCCGAGTCGATGCGCTTGAGGCTGGTACCGCGAAACTCGAGTCGTGGGACAGCGTTAAGCGTCGGATTGCGCGCGACATTCTGGGCCGGTGACTCGGACACTGCGTAACCTCAAAGAGGCAAGCGAAGAGTTTGCTGCCGCTGTCCGTTGGTACGAAGAGCAGCGTCCCGGCTTGGGCGGTGAGTTCTTCGATGCTGTCGTTCATGCAATATCCCTCATTCAAGCTCAGCCCGAGATTGGCGCGCTATCACGGGATCGGCGAACACGGCGTGTGCTGGTGCAACGATTTCCGTATCAAGTCGTATACCGTCTATCGGTGGACGAGATTGTGATCGTCGCGATCGCTCACTTGAAACGGCGGCCCGGCTACTGGAAGAAGCGGAAATAGCCGAATTCAGGCCGCCCAACGGCTCAACGTTCAGCCGCCGCCGAGCGCGTTTTTCAGCGCGAGGGCACGCTGCAGTACGCGTCAGCGGCTGCAGCGCGGTCGGCTGCAACGCTTTGTTTAATTTGTTATGCGTCCGGCGGATCAGCGCGCTGCGAAATGAACACCTCATTCAATACCTCGACGACCGCGAACGCAACAATATGGTATGCATCGCATTCGGCTTGGTGCATTTTCGCCGTCGGCAAGTCCCGTTCGAAGTCGTATGCCACGACGTACGACTCGCCGCCAACGACTTCCCAATCGAAAGCCCAATGTGCGAAACCATTCCGCAGAAGCCTGAAAAGCCGATCGTTCAAGAAGTCTCTTGCAGAAGTGAGCAGAGGGTAGTTGGTACCAAACCACGGTCGTAGCGGGGAATCCTCACCGTAAAAGAAGCGACCAATAGGTCCGTCCACGATCAAAAAGGTTGGCACCCATCTGCCAAGGAACCAGCCACGAGCTCTGACGGCTCGATATTGAACGGGAGCATCCTGCCACTTCGCGTTGGCCGACATCGCAATGAAGGTGAACAACATTGTGATAGCCCGATGTAGGCCGGTGTGCGTCCGGAGATACGACTCAAGAGCTTGCTTGAACTCCGCGTTGGCCATCAAGACGCGACATTCAACTTCGATTTCCGAGTAGGGATTCTGAGCCGTGGCCCAGGAGGATGAAACCCCTCGTGCCTTCAGCTTGGCGAACGCTTCCCGCAGGATTTTGTCTTTTTCGTCAGCGGTATGCATGGACAGTCTCGACTCTCAGGTACGCATAACGGCCTGGGCATGAGCCGCGGCGCGTTTTCTGCGCCGTCGGCTCCATGCCCTTGTTTGCGCGGCAAGAATCCTTAATTTGTTAGGCGGCTTGCCAGTTAAGTGGTCTTGAGAAGCCGATAGTTCTGTGCCCCGAGCCTACTCTTAGTCACAAGCTCCTGGGAAAGTGCATCTTGCCGAAGAGAAGCGACGAATTCTGCAAAGGCTCTTTCTCTCTCCGCAGCTGACGTACCCGCGGCAGTATGCACGGAATCGAGAAACGCATAGGCCTTGCTAATCACTTCATCGGATGCATGAAGCCAGCACAGCTGTAATTCGTCCAAGAATGCTTGCCTAAGGAGTGGCGCTTCAGGCTGTCCTTCGTTAAACCCCTTACTATTCTCAAGCAGCCGTCGGTAACTCTTTTCCTTTCTTTGATACTGCTCCGCAAATCGTCGCTCATGCTCGGCTTGGCGCCGACTCCGTTCGTTCACAAGCCAGCCAATCACGACGGTAAGCACCGGCCCCATGATCTTCCAAAACTCAATATCGCTTAGGATTCGCCGAACAGTTTCCAAGACTGATCACCTGTCATCTTTCTATTTTCCAACTGACTCGGGACAACTGGGATTCCGTACCCGCCTAACGGCCTGCGCCTCAGCCGCCGCGCTGGAGCAGCGATAGCTGCGAAGCGCCGTCGGCCGCAGGCGCGCGTTATGCGGCTGTTGCGGGTGATACTCATGGGAAGTAGGTACGCACGACAGCACCTGCGACCAGAACAGCCAGAGCCGCAGTGGCTAGAATGCTCCACGCAAGCAAGAACCAAAAGAAACCGTCTCTTGAACTACGTTCCTTCGTTCCAAGAAGCGCAGCTGGAAACATATCGGGACCAAAGTGCCTGCGAAGCCAGCGGCGAGGATGAAGGTCATCCGGATCCACAACGTGAGGATACTCAGTGCTCACCGACACGTTTGCTTCCATGCCGTGAGCGAATCTGGATTCCAACATTCTCTTCAGGAGCGTCGTGCTGTGCTTCCGCACCAAAGCTACACTCTCGAAGAAGTCAGAATAACTTGAGAAGACCCCTACTGCAGCAACGGTCGCCGCGAAAAACGCTACGATGCTCCCCGGCCTAGTCGTTATGAAACGAGCTGAGACCTTCAGGCCATAGATTTCACCAAGTTCTCGCGGCAAGTCGGACTCGACCACATGCCGAATAGACCGATCGATCTCCCCAGGCTCGGCATCGACGCCGTCAACGTCCTCCAGATTGTAGGAATTGGGTGACACTTGACGCCTACGCTGAAACCGGATGGTGGCGGAAAACACAATCTCCCTCGAACGCAGCATGCCCCTCCTTTCATGCAAAACCACGAATGGCTCCACTTCGTGCCCGCATAATGATTATCCCAAGCCATGCTCCCACCCTTAGCGACCACAAGCGGCGGCATATCATTAATCCTGGGAACAGAGTTCATGGCTTGCAACAGTTTGACGCGAGCGATTTTAGGCCAAGTCCAAGAGTCCGACAACGCTTGTGAAGCGAAGCGCAAAAACTGGTTTTTGGCGGGATATTGCTAAGAACCCGTCAGGCTACGTCGGCGGGGCTGACAGCCGAGCCCGCCGCGGTTCAAGACGTGTATAGATCATGTTGGCATTCACGTGGCGAAAATCGCGAGATTCCCAGAATTGTGTGCGAATTCCAGACTTACGGCAGGTCGCTCTGACCCATCAGATACTTGTCGATGGATTTGGCTGCCACGCGGCCTTCGCGGATCGCCCACACAACCAGCGACTGACCGCGCGCCATGTCGCCGGCTGCAAAGATGCCGGGGACGCTGGTCATCCTTTCGGCGTCGGTGGTGACGTTGCCTCTTTCGTTGATCGCGACGCCCAGTTGATCCAGCATGCCTTTGCGTTCGGGGCCGAGGAAACCCATCGCGAGCAGGACGAGATCGACGTCGAGGGTGAATTCGGAACCGGGGACTTCCTTCAGATTGCGGCCTTCGAATTCCACGCGGACGGCCTGCAACTGGGTTACGTGACCGTCGCGGCCTATGAAGCTTTTGGTCATCACGCAGAATTCGCGGTCGCCGCCTTCTTCGTGCGCGGATGAAGTGCGGAAAATGTTCGGCCAGTTCGGCCATGGATTTTCCGCGGCACGATCGGCCGGAGGTTTCGGCAGCAGTTCGAATTGCACAATGGATTTCGCGCCCTGCCGGTGAGCCGTTCCGAGACAGTCCGCGCCCGTGTCGCCGCCGCCGATTATGACAACGCGCTTGTCTTTTGCTGAGAGGAATTCGGAATCTGCGATCGTGTCGCCTTCGCAGCGTTTGTTCTGCAAAGGCAGATAATCCATGGCGAAGTGGATGCCCTTCAGGTCGCGGCCTGGAACCGGCAGATCGCGGGGAGCTGTCGAGCCGCCCGCCAGAAGAATGGAATCGAAATCGCGCTTCAGTTCGTCCACGGAGACGTTTACTCCGACGTTGGCGTTCGTGCGGAACATGATGCCTTCCTCCCTCATCATGTTCAGGCGCCGGTCGACAACGAACTTCTCCATCTTGAATTCCGGAATGCCGTAGCGCAGCAGACCGCCGATGCGATCGGCGCGTTCAAAAACGGTGACCCAGTGTCCCGCCTGATTCAGCTGAGCCGCGGCCGCCAGACCTGCCGGTCCCGAACCGACGACGGCGACAGCTTTACCTGTACG
>Ga0137452_1000158_pt1 | contig 19729 bp, 19 predicted proteins | sample EasRivERMGT513_2_FD_102312 | JGI IMG/M metagenome (GOLD analysis project Ga0137452, IMG submission 102312) | Soil microbial communities from meander-bound floodplain in the East River, Colorado, USA - East River MetaG ERMGT513_2 | ecosystem: Environmental > Terrestrial > Soil > Floodplain ...
CCACACCGTTGCTCGCCGTGCCGCCGGCGCCACCGACAGACCCGGCCACGTTGCCCGCGCCAGTCCCAGCCGCCCCGCCACCGCCCCCGGCGCCGCCTGTGCCGCTGCTCGAGCCCGCTCCGGCGCTGCCACCTGGCAGTTGCAAATGAATCGTGCTGGACGGCACACGGAACTCTGAGGTGCCTCCCGCGGTCCCAGTCACGCCAGCCGCACCGCCACTGCCAGCGATACCGACCTTGCCGGTGTAGGTTGTGGTGGCGATCGCCACCGTGATCCCGGTCGCGTTGATGGCGCCCGCCCCTCCAGCGCCTCCGCCGCCACCCCCGGCTGCGCCGCGTCCACCGCCACCACCGCCACCACCCGCTGCGCCGCGCACGACGACAGAGTTGCCGGTCTTGTTGAACACAAAGGTGTAATCACCAGCGTCAGACACCACAAGCGGTGCCACGTCGAGGTCATGCACTTGCGTCCCAACCGGCCCGGTGTAGCTCACCAGCAACCGTTCCGGCCACGCGGGAATCAGCCCCCACGTGACCGTGAGGTCTTTGAGCCCACGACACTCCATGTCGACTTCGTGAATGAAGTAGCCCGTCCCCGCGGCCAGACCCGAGACGGTTTCGGCAACCCCGATGTGGTCGCCAATTTCGCGCGTCAGCGCCTGCGTCATGGTCGCGTCATCGTGATTCGCGGCCAGGGTCATGCGCTGCGGTCGTGTCGTCGGCTGTCCGTAGATTTCGGCCACGGCGGTGGCGAGGCTCTGCGCAATGCCGATGTTCTGCTGATACGGCATGTCGAGGTCAAGTGTCGCGGTGCCGTATTTCTGGATGCTCTCCTGGTCCAAGGCGATCGCGGGCGCTGCCTGATAGCGGTAGATGCCTTTCCCGCGCAGTTGCAGTTTGGTCAGATACACCGTATCGAAGTGCGCGTTGGTGATGACGATCCGTCGCGCGGTCGATCCGGACGCGGCCACAACCGTCAGGCTGGACGTGCGATCGACCCCGCTGCCATCCGCCGCAGAATTGCCGGTGTAGTCCGTGGTGGCAACGGGAGTGACCATCGCCGTGCCGCCGATCTCGGATGGCCGATCGTTCGGATCGGTGAACGGCGCGTCGATAGTGATTGAGCCTCCCGGTGGGATTGGATGAGAGACCGAGCTTGAGGTGATCAGCGAGAACAGCACCGACGTCGCCGCGGCATCGACCGTCGGCGGATAACAGGTGGCGCGGATTTCATTGAGGATGCCGTCGGATGATTCGGACAGGTCCAACGCGCTCATGGAATCCGTGAACGTCGCGTCGAGTGTCACATCCGCAGAACGGCCGAAGCGCGTGTCAACGACAAACGTCATGCCGTCCGTGTCGTTCCCGCGCATGTAGCAATACATCATCTCGGACGGCGCCAGCCGGTTCATCTCCGAGAGGATGGTGTCGCGATCGCCACGCCCCTGATCGAGCGCAAAGCCGAAGACCTGCGTGCCGGTGGCAATGCTCACATTCCCAGGCGACTGATCCGCGAAGTTCATCAGGTATTTCAGGACATCGGTCGAGAGCTGCGAGACTTGCGTTTCCGCGCCGATGAACCGACTGCGCGCGGCCACATCAATCCAGTCGGCTGCCGTGACGCGCACGCCTCGCTGTCGCCGCACGCCGCCATCAGGCGCAATCGAAACGATCCGGCCTTGGAACTTGTAGCGGGTCGTGGTGACATAGGTGAACGACACACGCACAGGAATGCCCAGCCCAAAGCCTGGACGACAGTTTGCGTGGTTCGGTGAGTAATAGCCGGTGACCAGCGCGGAATTGCCGATCGAGTTATCCAGCACGAAACTGCAGGTGCCCGTGGAGGCCACCCAATCCGTGGCCAAGAGTCCGGTGCTGCCGTAGCGTATGCGTAGGCCCTCGTTCACCCGCACATCGGCGGCCACGTTGGTCCAGATGCGAGCTGCCTGCAGCTGTGCGGCCAGTGTCAGGTTGCCCTCACGGCCGATGTCGACGAAGGCCAGCGTGCCGATAAACCCCGAGGCGCCACCGGGATCGCCGCCCATAATCTTGACGCCGACCCCAATGTATTGCGGGTCGGTATTGGTGGTGGCGACGGTCAGCCCGCTCTGCGCGCCGTCGATAAAGATGCGCGCTTCCTGCGTCGGCGGGTCGTAATAGCAGTGCACCACATGCCACGCGCTGTCCGCCGGTAATGCGCGCGTAAAGTTGAACACGTCGACGCCACCAGTTGTCCGCAGCCGGAATCGGATCCCCCCACTGATCAACCCGACATACCAGCCATGCGAGGACGCATTGCGGTTCGTGACGATCAGTCGCTCTGTGGCATCGTTGGTGGCCATCTTGATCAGGAACGCGACATCAATCGACCCGCCGACTAAATTCACCCCGCCAGTCGTGATGCCATCGTCGGCCACCGTGAGCACCACACTCCCGGCCGACGAGAGGCCCATCGCCTGCTCTGGCAACCCCGTCGGCACACCGCGCGTCTCTCCTGACCCGCTGAACGTGGCGTGATTGCGGTTGCCGGAGACATCACGGAAGGTCGTTGAGAAGAGCTCAGACAGTGGCCAGCAGCCTTGGGTAAATCCCGCCGCAATCATGATGTCGCGCACGCGGCCACCCAGCCCGAGCTCGATGCCGACACTCGTCAGCCCGCCCGACACCACAAACGGAATCAGGGTGGCCGAGACCGTATCGGTGACTCGGGCATATTCGTCTTTCCCGAGTTGCGCCCATGAGTCGTCCGCATCAACGACCTTGATGGTTTCCTGCAGGGAGGTAGAGAGTGCTCCTCCGCCTCCGCCCAGTAACGCCGTGATCGTGTCGCGGACTCGGATCGCGCCAACGCCAATCTGGGCTCGGCCCTGCCCGCTGTCGTCAACTTCGATGTTCTCGGTCAGTGACGCGGAGATGTCGGCGACGGCACCGGCCGAATAGCCGATCTGCTCAGAGCCGGTGAGATACGCCCCCTTGTTGATGTTCGCGCCACCGATGACACCGCCCACCCTGCCCGTATTCAGACAGGGTGATCCGCCACCGAGCGTGAGATTCAGCGATCCAAGATTCGTAAAGACCGGGCTGCCGCTCGAGGCATGCGTATCAAAGACCGCTTGCCACGCCGTGAGGTCGGCATAGTCCGTAGCGCCGTAACGGAAGTTGAGGGTGGCGTCTGAGTAGTGGTTGTAATCGCACAGCCCGCCACCGCCGAAGATGGCGGTATACGCCGCCATGTTCCTCGACGCCGTCGGGCTATAGAAAATGTTGTTGTAGAACTTCGCGCCATCGTCCGTGGCCGGCGCATAGACCATCCCATCGTCGGAGCCAGGCGCGACGGACCCCTGCTGCACGACGATGGTGTTGTTGTAGCACTCGTAATCCGACAGCAGACCGGACTCGTGCGTGAAGGCCCGGCCGTTGTAGTTCCCGAGGATGATGACGTTCTGATGGAATTTCGTGCCTGTCGCGCCAGACGCGCCGCTCGAGGACTGGTTCTGGATCCGCGGTCCAGTGCTGACGTCCTCAAACCAATTAAAGCGATGCGTGTTGCGGATGCTGTCCTGTTTGTCGTCGAGGCAGCCCGCCTGCGAATACCCCACGACACGCTTGACCGTGTTGTATTCGGTGATGGTATCGATGCAGGAGAACAGTTTGATACCTGTCATCGAGGACAGGTTGTTGCAGTTCCCCGTGTTGTTGATGTCGTGGATATAATTGTTCCGAATCAGCGCGAACGTCTGGCCGCAGCCGTAGATGCCGGCCCAATTCCCGTCGCCGCCTGACGCGATCGTCTCCCAGCCTTCGATGATCTCGCAGTTCTTGATGATGTTCCCGGTCGAGCCGCCGGTCATCGTAGTGCCAGTGATCGACCAGACGCCCCCGTTCTGATCGGTGAACATGTAGATCGCGCCGTCGACCTTGATGCCGTCGATGGTGATATAGCTGTGCGCGCCGAAGGTGATCGTGGGGAACCGGAAATAGGCCGATGAGCCGCTGGGCCGATTCGACAGCGTCGGCACGGCATCGCCGGGATACGGCTTCAGGGTGATCGGGTTGCCGCTGGTGCCGGAGTTGCCGAAGTGGAAACCGGAGTTGATGCGGACTTCGCTGACGCCCGTGGTGTCGTTGGTGGTTTGGTAGTAACCGGCTCTGACGAGGATGTTGTCGCCAGCAACAGCCGCAGCTAAGGCGGTATTGAGCTGCGCGACTGTGGTGACGACATGGTCAGCCATCGCTCATCGCGCCAGGAGCACAGCATCTCGCATCGCGATCGGCAGCACGCGCATGAACGCCTTGATCGAATTATTCACATCGCGCATCTCATCGAGCAGCGCCGGATCGCTGCCGCCGAAGCTGCGATTCTCCCCACTGAAGGCGAAGTCTTCTGGGCCTTTCACGCCAGCCATGAACAACGTCGGCTGCGTGACACGACCTCGGCCACCTTCAGCCATTTGGAGCGGCGCAGGTCCGAGATCAGGTTGTGTATATTTATTGGGGTCCACAATGGATGATGGAACCGTGGGCAAGTCGGTGATGGCCTTGCCGACTCCGCCAATGCGGTCAATCAGTTCACCCATCTTGTCGATCAGCCGCTGGATCGATTCCTCAATCGGTGGCGCAAATTTGATTTGACTGAGGTCCTCCAATTTGGTTCCACTCGCATCCGTGAGACTGCCCTGCTCCAGTAGCTTCTGAAGGACGGGCTTCATCGCGTCCGGGAGTGCAATTCCGAAATCGATCGACTGCTTCACCAGCGCCTGCATCTCGTCGGTCATGCCTGCCAGCACACCGTTGACGTCCGCGCCTGAGTCGATGAGGAAATTGAAATCCTTGATGGTCTCGTTCGCCGAGAAGCCGAGTTTGGCTTCTTGGAACCGTGGGCCGAGCGCGGAAATCTCAATGCCGTATTTCTTGGCGACATCCTCCATGCGCTGGAAATCGACGGTGGTTGAATCGGCAAGGCCTAGCAGCATGCGCGCTTGTTCATCCGTGACCCGGCCCATCTCGGCCAGTTGTTTCACGACCGACGCCAGCGCAGGCGTCATCTCTTCACCAGCCTTGACGCCAGCTAACGCCAGGTCGAGATAGGCTTGCTCTTGTTTTTTCAGTGCCCCTTCATGTGACAGGCCTGCCGCTTCGAGCGTCTTGGTATCACCGACGAGTGTCTCGATCTCCTCGCCAAACTGCTTCGCGCGCTCAGTGCCCTCGAAGTCTTGCCACGATACGGAGTATTTCTGGAGCACAGCTTGAGACGCTTCAATACTCTTCGTGATGCGATCGAACCCCGCCTCAAAATCTTTCGTTTTAGACGTGCTTAAGAGCCGGTCCACCTCGCCAGCGGCGACACCAGCCGCATCGGCCATTTCGCGGAACTTGTCTTGTGACGCACCCTTATCTCCAGTGATGCCGGTGAAGTCTGAGATCGCCGCATCGCGTGATCGGTTGGTTTGCTTGCCTTCAGCGCCGAATAGTTTGCTGATGCCTTTCGTGAGCAGCCCAATGCCACCGGAGATGAGGCTGCTCAGCCCACCCGACAACACATTGCCCAGCGACCCTGTCAGCATGTTGCTGAGGCCGCTCAGGCCCTTGCCACCACCGAACAGCCCACCCGTGATACGGCTCAAGAACCCACCGCCGCCGCCACTGGTGCCACCTCCGCCACCACCGAAGAGGCCAGCCAGCGCACCGGGCCCCATCCCGATGCCGGCCGGCAGGCCTTGTGCGCTGCCAGAAATGTCGCGCGGCCCGAACATCAGCGACCGCGGATCTAGTGCCCCGAGGATGCCGTGGAACAGTGGATTCTTCGGAGCCGCCGTGAACTTGCCCATCAGGCTGCTCCCGAGCATCGACCCTGTGCCACTCATGTCGGTCGCGATGCTCTCGACGGTAAACGCCAAATCGCGGAAGCTGTCGTCGGCCTTCTTGATGGCCGTCTCCAGATGGTCATTGGATTGAAGCAGGGTGCCAATCCCGCTACCCTGAATCAAATCCGCCGCCGTGGAGTTGAGGGTGATATTTCGTGGCGCACGCCGCGCTGGTCCAGTCCGAGGCGTAATGTTCGGACTAGTCGTCGGTGTCCCGAAGTCGCTCGTGCGGTCCTCGCGCATCGCTCGGCCCACGTCTTCCGCCGCTTGCAGTAATTGGTCGAGGCCCTTGCTGACGAAATCAATCGCCGTCACCGCCGCGGCTTGGAAACGTTTCCACCCGTGCTCCCACATCTCCCCGAATCGATCCGCCTTTTGCAAGATTTCACGGTCGATGATCGGACCAGTCTCCTCAGCCGTCTTGATGATTTGGCGCAGACTGCCGTCCATGAGCCGCCCGAGTTGCTGGCCAGATCGCCCGAATAAATCCGTCAGGATGCGCGCGCGGTCCATCGAATTGCCAACCCCGACCAGCGCCTCGTCGATTTGAAACATCACCTCGTCGAGGTCTTGTTGCTTGAGCTGTTCTCCGGAGAGGTGCAGTTTTTTCAGGGCGTCATTCACGGACTTGTCGTCACCGCCAAGACGCTTGGCGAGTTGATCCGCACTGGTGGTGATGTCCTCGATGGTGAGATCAACATCGCCGCCCACGAAATCAAACGCTTGCAATCGACTGGTGGTGATCCGTGTCTGCGCTTCGAGGTCCAGCATCTTGCCGCTGAAATCGGCAATGCCCTTGCTGAACGAGACAATGCCTCCCACAGAAAACGCCAACCCAAGCGCAGGGCCAATCTGTTTCAGCGCACCCAGAATCGACGAGAATCCGCTAGTGACAGGCTTGGTCGCATCGGCAATGGCGGTCAGATGCTTCGGCGCATCCTGACCGAGCGCCTTGTATTTACTGATCGCTTCCCCGACGATGCCGTTCAGCCGCGATTGCTCGTTCGCGGTCAGCTTCGACACACCGCCCAATCCCTCGACGGCCTTGGACGCGAGCTCCGCATCAGCGAAAATCTTCTTACCGCTGAACGAATCGCCCATCCGCGTGAGTTGCTTCTCGACCCGGCCAGACTCCGAGCGCAGATCGGTCAGCTTCAGTTCGGCCCGATCAACGGCTTGGGCAAACTGTGTGAAGTCCGCGACGAATTTAGCCGAGATCAATTAATCAATTCCTTCCGATGGCTTTGTTTCGATCAACCAGTTGACCAATTCCGGATACAGGTAGTCCGGCATGTCCATCAGGTCGCCGTAGCTGCAGCGCATCACGCGGCAGATGGCGAAGTCGCTACGGACTTGTTCTCGCCATCCTTCCCGTTTTTTAGTGCGGCCAGTTCGGCTTCCACAGCGGCCACGTGCGCCTCCAGCGCCTTCTCGATCTCATTGAACGAGACGGCGTCGAGCTGCTTAATGGCGGTTACAGAGACTGGGACTGGGAGATCCTGCGCGTCACGGAACGACCACCGCACGATGTAGGCGACCATCTCCGCGATGCCCACCATCTCGACGTTCGGCCGCCGCCAGCCTGTGGCTTGATTGACTTCACCGACGATGGCCTGAAATGCCGCGCGCTCCTCGCCAACGGTGAGGCGCTTCTTGACGTCGACCCAGTCGCCGTCACTGAGCTCGAGCCGGACGATCTCCGGCTGCACGAATCGATTGCGTCCCATGGTGCCTCACTGTCGCACCAGACTCGCGGTGAGTGTGGTGCCGGAGATCTGCAAGTCCGTTACAGCCCAACTCCATTCGGAGCGGCCGACCGGCACGACGGCCACGAGTGGACGCTGTCTCGTCCGATACTCGTCGCAACTGACAACTTGCGCGGTTAACGTGCCACTGCCCTTCTCGCCGTGATACGACCAAGGGCCGAAGACGATGGCGCTTAAGTAGACCCACCTGATTTCGCCTTGATGACCCTTGATCGATACCGTGCCCATAAACTACTGATAACAAATGACTTGCTACGGTTTCCTGCCCCAACTGCCATTAGCGACGATGTTGGCTGTCACACCGACGGCGCCACTGACGGGGACGTTGATCGATGCATCCACCCACGCAGGGCCGTAGAAGTAGACCGTGGGCGCGAGGTTGTTCGGATACAGGTAGACCTTGACGCCGTCTGACGAATCGGCCGCGTCAAACAGCGCATCCTGCGAGTCTTCCCAGAAGCCTGAGAGTGCTCCGCTGATGTCCTTCAGGCCTTGGACATAGGTCTTGTTGGCGTCGAGAAACGACGTCACTTCGACTTTGTCGGTGGCCATGTTTAGCGACCACTCGGACAGACTGGCGACTGAGACCGCCGCGCCAGAGCCTGTGGCCGACATATACACAACGCCGCCCTTACCGTGGTATCGACTCACTGTGCCACCCTCCTATGGCGGCGTTTAGATGCGCGCGCCATCAGACGGCCATAGCCGTCACGTTGCGGTCTAACCCAAGGGTGGACCGCACGTCACCGATGACACAGGCCGCACGCTGGACCCATGACGACTCGGCCACACAGGCCGGAAGTTGCGCGGCAATGCGCGCCCGTCCGACATCGTCGGACAACCACTTGCGAATCAAGAAGGAAGCATCATCCGGTGTCGTGAACACCGGCACCAGATCGCCAAAGACCTCTTCGACTTCAGGGCGGTAATCGCTCAGGTGAAACACACCGCATGCGGCAAACTCATAGGCGCGAGGATTCAGCGATTCAGCGGTATGAATCTGTGGAGCGTGCTTGCCCCATCCCTTAGAGCGTCGATACAGGTTCAGGCCAATCTTGGCGCGACGATAGACACCCGCTGCGGCGGCGTTGTCGATGGCGTCGGCCATGACGCGGTCTGCGAGTGCTGGCGAGAGCCCCACATCGTCCCAGCTGCCATAGAGGCCCAGGTCAATGCCCGTCCAATCCACCGCGTTGAACCACTTGGCCCGCTCATGGAAGCCACTACCGACAAACACCACATCGTGCGCAGCGACGTCGGCGACTTCGAGATCAGGCCGATGCCGTTGCGGGTGGTAGGCATGAGGCAGATACCGAACGTTGGGATTCAGCTTGCGGAAGTCCTCGAGCACCGTGCGTTCATTCGTCCAGCAGCCATCAACGATCGGCGCGATCTTGGCTTCCTGCTCCATGTCATATGGCGACTCCGTGAACAACACGAAGACTCTAAGCCCTGCGCGCTTCATCAGGATGATCACGTCTGGATGCAGCAACATCGCCGATACGACAATCACCGCATCGACCTGATGCCGCAGCGCCATCGCCAGCGCCCCTTCGCCAGCGTGGTAGACCATGTCCGCGTCATTTGGCTTCTGAATGTTGGGATTGGTCTTGCGAGCCAATCGCCAATTCGCGTGGAGCCACCGCGCCGAGCGAATCAGCCGCGTGTCGAGGCGGTAGCGGATGACCTCCACGCCGTGCAACTCCAGTCCGTAGCGCAGGCCGGCCTCGACGTCCGCCGTGGCCCAACTCGCACCGGGATGAATGAGCAGCAGCTTCACGCGGCCTTCCTCGCCGTGCATAGATAGCCGGTGGTCGCGCACGTCTGGGACATAAACCCCATGCACTCGAAGCGGCGCATGATGTCGTACCCAGCCTGCGCTTCGGGCGTCCATTCGCAGGGGATGATGTCGACGTTCGCGAAAGCCTCCAGCAGCAACGCCCAGCCCTCATGCGTGAAGCGCCAGTAATCGTGATAGGCGTCGGTGCCATGCCACGGCCACAAGAATGGCGAGGTCACCAGCAGCAACCCACCTGGCCGGAGCACGCGATGCACTTCCTTCATCGCCGCAAAGGGGTTCTTGCAGTGTTCGAGGACTTCCGTCAGCACCACCCCATCGAAGCTGTTATCAGCGAATGGCATCGCGCAGAGGTCGCCGCGCACATCCTCTTCGTATTCGCCAAACGTCACGTAGCCCTTGCCGAAATAGGCGCGCGGGATCACGACACCGACATCGAGCACATCCGTCCCGAGTGCTTCGCGATGTGACCAGACCCAGTGTTCCAGCTGCAGCCGATGCGGGTCCGGCGCAGGGAAGGCGACACCTTCCGTATTCTGGGACCATGCCAGCAACGCCGCGAAATCAGGCGATTGACTCAGCCCGTAGAGGAGCACGTCTCTCATTGGTCGCCGATCTGAAAACCCTTTGATCGCAGCAAGTCCACCATCCGCCGCGCCATACGCGCACGGCGTCTCCGAGCGACAGGCACTACCACTGGCGGCGCGGCGGCAGACATGCGTCCACGATTGGCACCCTTGAACGTCTTGCGCGCCTTCGTGCCGAACTCATACAGATGCGCGTGAGGTGCGCGACTCTCGACGATGCCGACCAGAATCGTTGACGAGGGATAGACAGTCCTGACCCGTCGCGCGAGCGTGCCAGTCTTGCGCGGATACTGCTGCGCGATTTCCACCGCCGCGCCTTCGGTTTCCTCGCGCAGAATGTCCATCCCTTGGGCGTTCAACTCCTGAGGAATGGCGCCGAACTCGCGCAAGAACTCGTCGAGCCCCGTCCAATACACACGCGCGCTCATGGCGTGACCACCTCTTCGCAGAGCAAAAACATCTGCCGGTTCTGCTCGTCGACGTTTTGAATCCCGCGCACGTACAGATACCGATCGCGATGCTTGATGCGCGTGTTGAACGTGACCTGTGGGTGATGGCGCATCTCCACGATGTGCGTGACCCGTTGCTCGTCGAAGGCGCCAGGTGGCGCCGGCCGAATCGCCGCCCATGCGTGACTCGGCGCGAACACTACTGGCGTCCCGTCCTCGATGGGATCCTCTAACAGCACGAAATGGCGCGCGGGTCCGATGTTCATTTTGGCCAATGGCACATACAACGGAACTCTCTGTGTCTATCTATAAAATCCAGTAAGGCTGTCATGCGTAGCTCATAGCAGGGATCGCAAAGCCCCTTATCCAGCCATGCGTCACCTTTGGCATAGAAACTATTCTTGCAGCCACTACACACATGCTCCACCCAATACACCAAGTCAGGTGTCTCGTTGGTTTGTTGACCGAACTTAAGCACGTTCCTCATGCCAGCGCCGGATCCCGATAGCTGACCAGCAGCCCGTTGATCACGTTCCAATCAATCGGCTGGTGCTCATAGAGGTATTCCACGATCAGTAGCACCGCGGCTTCCACCCGTCCCGGCACCGCCACCGAACCGTCATCCCACCCCGCCACGGCTTGGCTTTTCAGGTGGTTCATGACAATCGCGCTGGCCTGATCGACCTTCATGCCAAGATCCGCATTGCTCGCGTCGTCGGTGATGCGCAGATGGTCTTTGGCCTGCTGAATCGTCACCATCGCCATTAGCGTGTCCTCACCACTGGGACCGCGCCCTGCGCATCAAGGCCGTCCTTGCCGTCACGTCCGCGCTTCACCATCAGGGTCCAGTCTTTGTGACCCTCATCCGGTTTGGTCACGGTCACCACGTTGGCGTGCCACGTCGCACCGGACCACGTCACCACATCACCGCGCTCGTATTGCTTGCCGTGGATATACACGCCTCGATAAATCATCGTGGCGGTCTGGTGCCGGCATTCCTTCACGCGGTCCCCTGATGTGTAGCGCCTGACAATGACCCGCCCGTTGTCAAGCATCTCTTCCTCGAAGTCGTCGAAGCCGAGACCGTTGACCCCGTCGCGGCCATTCGCACCATGGGCGCCAATTGGCCCCTGCGGACCTGGGACCGCGCCACGGACCTCCACGGCGACCAGGCGTTCCCGAAGGCCCTCCACCTGCTTCGTGAGATCAGCGGTATCGCTGTGTGGAGGCAGTGCCTTTAGCGCCGCGTCCACAGTCGCTTGGCGTTCCTGCACCACCTCCACACGCGTTTCGAGTGCGGCGAGTCGTTCGTGTGGCGCTGACGACACCAGGGGCATGGCCGCCTTGGTTTCCAGCGTCACCACCGTGTCGCGGAGATCCTCAAGCGGCTCCAGTCGCGCCTCGATGGCCGCGAGCCGCTCACACAGTGGTGTCAGATCCACCACGGGTATGTCTGGGAACGCTGGCAGCGCTGGCATCGGTTGCGCGGCTTTGGTTTCAACGATCGCCACGCGCTCGATCAGGGCCGTGACCGCCTCTGTCGGCTGCGCAGACGTGGTTTCCAGCGCTACCACACGGTCCCGCAGATCGCCCAACGCCGGGTCTGGCAGTGGCGCCATGGCCGCCTTGGTTTCCACAGCCACCACGCGATCGCGCAAATCGCCGAGCACGGACAGACGCGCCTCAGCGGCGGCCACGCGTTGCGCCACATCCCCTAAGAGCTTCGTGACGTGGTCGCGCACAACCGGCACGATGCCCCCGATAACGGCGGCTAATTCCTGCTCAGTCATGCAGCCTCCAAGAGAGCCATGATCACGGCCGACGCACGCTGACGCAGCGCCTCGATGTCTAAGTGCTTGTCTGGAGAGAGCGTCTGTGCCACCGGAATGGGTTCAGGAGCCGTCGGAGCACGTGTCGGCAACTCACGTCCAGCCAGCATTTTCAGCGGCCAGTTCTGCTCCTGCAGATACGGCGACTCGCCGCCGTCCACAGGGCCGACTGCGAAGTACCGTTTTCGGGCCTCGTTCGGCGACAGCACGCCTGAAGATTTACTCGCCGCTTCGGTTTTAGTGGCGGTGTCCATCCAGATCAGATCGTTGACGTCGAACTCGGTGCCGTATTGCGTCCCGTTGACCTTCTCTGAAATGCCGATACCTTCGTCCAGCGACGTCTCAAAGTTGGTGATGAGGCTTTGCAGGCACTGGCTGTAGTACTGCTGTACCATCGGCTCGACGTTGGCATAGGGAGGCGGAGGCCCAATGCCCACCATGTAGGCCGGCACATGGAAACAACTGCACACCGTTTCGCCGGTCCACTTCAACTGGTCGATCAGCTGCGCATCCACGGCATTGGTCGCCATCTTCTCGAACTTCAGCCCGTCTCCGAGCACCGCCACTTTGCCCACGTTGTCGCCGGTGTAGTTCGCGTCCCAATACGCCTTGAGTCGCGCCGCGGTCTCGTCGGCGATCGCACCTGGCGCGGTCAGGACACCACCAGGGCTCGAACCGTTGCTGAAAAACTTCTGCGAGCTGTTTTGAATCGCCAGCCCTTGCAACGCCGCGACGCCGCAGGCGTAGATCGGTGACACACCCACAAGCGGGTGATACAACGCCACCATCGTGTCGTGGATGATTTCGCTGGCAGGGACGATCAGTTGTTCTGTCTTCAGGCCAGACAGGTCATCGCGCTTCAGGTCGTAATAGACGGCTCCGTCTGTCGTCACGAGCGGCGTCACCCTGGTCGGGTCGAGCACATACAGCGCCACCACCACACCGCGGTTATCGCGCTGCTTCAGGACGTAGGTGTTGCCGTGAATCAGCTTCGAGATGATCCACTGCTCGACAAACTTGATGATGGTTTGGTAACGATTCGGCTTTCTGATGACTGGCGAGTACGCAGGATTGTCGATCTCATTCCAAATGCCGTCTGAGTCTTTCTGGACCAACCGCAGACAGAGCTTCCCAATATCCGCAGCAATCAGCGTGGCGCACGAGAACACGGCCGAATACACCAGCACCGTATCGACACGGATGTCTAGATTGCGTTGCCATGCGCCCAGGAACGGCTCGGCTAACACAGACCACCACCCACCCCTGCCACTCAGTGGCTGCAAGGTCGGCAGTGCCTTCTTCCGAAGCGAAATCTCCCACGGCCCGATCTGCACTAGCCGGGATCCTCCTGATCGACGGGGTCCACACGATGCGCCAATCCTTGCGCCTCCAAGGAATGCACTTGGATCTGCAGTTGTTCCTCGGTCGGCTCATCGACGGTGTAGACGGCCTTTTCGGCATAGGCCACGCCTTTGTAGGTGTGCCACTTCAACGCCCGCACCGTCCACGTCATCCTCGGCCAACTTTCCTCGTCACGGGTGGCGCGTCAGGCGTCGGTGCCTGTTCCACAGGCGCCGCTTTCCCTTGCGCGTGGACGCTGTCGACGAGATCGGACGCAATCTCGTACACGTCTCCCGCCTCATACCAGGCCCCGCTGTAGCTATGCCCCTGCAGCGCCTTGACCGTGACGGTCTTCTGTTCGTCCATCACCGACTCCTTTGCACCGTGCCGTAAACCAACTGAATGCCGCCCACGCACGGCGGATCAGACTGATACCGCGTCAGCGTCAGCCCCGATGTGCGCTCAAAGGCGTCCCACGCACGCTTGACGCCCGGATACCGCGGATGCCCGTAGTCATCACCGGCCACCACGCCGCCGTGCACGACATGCGGCACCCACGCCGTCAAATCTGCCCAGACACCGGCTTCGCTGTGGTCCGCATCGACATACAGAAAATCAATCGGGTCGCGCCAATAGGCCGCCGCCGACACCGTCGTCGCGGGAATCAACCGCACATGGGCACTCACCCCGGCTTCAACCATCGCGCGCGCGCACGACAGCAGCATCAGCGGGGTCTTCCCAGCCGGCGATCCGCCGTCGTCGTTCAACTCTCCGGCCCAGGTGTCGACGCACATGACGACGCCACCCCAGCGACGAACGGATCGCGCCATGGCAATGGCGGAGGCCCCCATCCACGAGCCGAGCTCCACCACGACAGCCGGCCGGTGCTGCTCGAGCAACGCCAGCACTTTCGGGCCGTGGTTGAACCAGCCGTGTGGGAGGTCCGAGAGGTCAGCCGGGACGATCTGGGCATTCAACGCCCGCACGTTCATGCCGCACTGCCTTTCGGCACACTCACCTTCGGCGTTTTCGGCTTCGGTGGGTCAGCCGGCACGAACCCGGCGACCGTGACCATGTGGTCATACATCTCCGGCGTCATCTCTGGTGGCACTGGCCACAGCTCCCCGTTAAACGGAGACTTCAGCCAACGCGTCGGGACAGGTTCGATAGGTGTACGTGCCGACATGTCCAATCGCTTTCGAAAGGTCGTGGTCGATGTAGATGGTGTGTCCGGCCTCGCGGAGTGCGCGGCAGAACATGATGTCCTCGCCGATGTCCCCGCCCTCATCGTTCAGACCGTGCCGAAACCACGGACGCGGCAGGTCCGTCACAATGGATGTCTGCATCAACACGCACCCGAACCCGATCGCGTCGACCGCTTCGAGGCCCTGCGAACGCTCGGTCGTTGGGACTCTGATGCGATCGCGCTGCGCCGTGGGGATCCCTGACGCCTGCCGCACCGAATAATTGCAGCCCACGATCGGCAGTCCATGCAGCATCAACTGCACCGCCGCCGTTCGGGGAACACTCATATCGGTATCGAGCCACAGCACGTGTGTGGCGCCCTGTTTGCGGGAGGCTTCGAGAAACCATTCGCGGCCGACGTGGATGTAGGTCGAGGCCACAAATCCCACGGTGACGGTCGACCACGGTCCACGCTGTTGGGTGTAGGCGTAGAGTTGCGCCAAGTCGACCGCAAACGAGGCCGGCACCGCATCGCGTGTCGGCCCCCCGATCGCCAGGCGCATCAACTCAGACATCCGCCGTAACCAGCAACAACGTCATCGAGCGCGTGGCGTTCACCGCCACTCTGTAGCGATCGGTCCCTGTTTCGGCATCAGCCAGAGCGGCAGTGGTATCCCCATCTGCCGCCCTGACGCAGACCGACTCATACGACACGGTTCCGTCCGGATACGTGTATTGCACCCGATACAGGAACCGCTGCACCGTCTACGTGCCCGCGTAGGCCGCCGCGGTGATGTAGCGCACCGCCGACGTCCGCGCACGAATCCAGGTGATCATCCGCTCCGCTCGAAGGCCGACAAGATTTCTTTGCCACAAACTGATGTAGACCGTGGTCGCATCGACGGTGTCCGTAGGAGCCGAGTCCATCTGAATCGAGGCTTCGCGGCTCACGTCGATCTTCACGCCGCCTTCATCCGCGTACAGAATCGATGGCGCATGCACCAGCACGACACGGGTGCTGACGTTGTTGCTGACGATGACCGGCATCCCGAACAGCGTGCCGCCAGCGGGAGTCACGCCGGGGAACAACGGCTGCCCCAGCGCGTTAAGGGACACACTGAGTCCCCACGCGTTGGAATCGCTCATCAGCCACACGGACCCCGCCAGGGGAATCCCGGCCGCCGTGAACACCGCCACCGACGTCGAGAGATCGAGTTTCGCGGCCGCCGCGGTGACACCGCTCGCCGCCGCCGTGGACGCGCCGACCGTGATGGCCGCCGGGTTCACGTTCGCCACCGCCGTGACTGCCGGATCGGTGAATTGCGTGTCGAGGAATTGCGACATGCCGGCGATCATTTCCTCGCGCACGAGGGCTTCCGCCGACGGGCTCGAGATCTTGACGAGTTCTTCCGTCAACACGATGATGCCGGCCGCCTTCGCAAAGGGAACCGAGATCGTCGCGTAGTCGGCTTTCGTCACCGGCTTGGGCTTGTTCTGACCGACCCACGCGTAGGTGCCACCAGTCGTCTGGCTGGGCACGCTGACGTTGAACGGCACTTGCCGCAACCCGGGAATCTGCCCGAGCAGCGTGCGCGGACGGAGCAGCTCAAGGAATTCATCGACCAGCGGCTGTGCCACGGCCAGCGGTCCGGCCCAGGTCGCGTCTGTCGTCGATCCGGCCGCCACCGCCGCCTTGGTCATCAAGGCGACTTCGGGCATGTCCTTGTAGGACTCGGCCCGCTGCATGGCCTGGTAGGAGTCGCCCTTGCTGGCCGCCATCGAGATACACATGCGGGTGAACGCCGTGCCCTTCGGCTGCATCGACTTCACGGTGATGATCGGCGTGGTCGCCGTTCCACCGCGGAGCTCTGAGGCCGCCACCGCGCTGGGCGTGGTCGTGATCGGCGTCGCCTTGGTGATCGTCATCTTCTCCATGTCGCGGAGATCGACGAGTTCCTTGTCGCACGCCTTCACTTCGGCCATCAGGCCGTCATAGGTCTCGCGCTCGGTCTCGTCTTTCGAGCGGCCTTCGGAGACGACCTTGGTCTGAATCTCGCTGGCGGCCGCGAAACTCGCGGCACGCTTCTGCTCAAACGCGGTGATCTGTTCGGGAATGGTCATGGCTTGCGCCGCTTTCTGGAGGCGCACAACGGTTGACGTGCCCGAGACGCCGGGCGTATGAAGGCCTGACGCGGCCAGGTCGAGTTGCTTGATGCTGTGAATCGTGGCCGACGCATTCGCCGGCACCGTGACCAACGACAGCTCCACCACCTCAGTCTTGAGGAAGTGAATGCCGCCGTCTTTCATGAAGGCTTCTTCGATCGCGCGGAAGCCGATCGAGACACCAGAGACAAGACCCGCCCGCACGCTGTGCCACGCCTCATCGACGCGGTCCTTCAGCGTGCCGGGTTCGTCAATCTTGGCGATCGTCGCTTCGAATGAGATGCCGTCTTTCGTCGGCGTTTTGAATGTGGTTTGGCCGACGGGTTTTTTGCTGTCGTGATACAGCAGGAGCGGGAGAGGATTTTTGAAGGAGACTCCGAGCGGCTCGATAACGTCTCCAACACGATCAGGCTCTGGAGTGGTGGCCGTTCCTGTGATGACACGCCGTTCATCGTCGACGGCTTTGACGTGGAAGAGGGCATAGGCGCGGTTCACCGCCTACCAGTCTGGGGAGACTTCGCCGACCAAGATTAGATTAGTAGGAAAAATGCCTACGGCAGCCGCAGCTTGATCAAATCACTCACCAATCTGGAGACTGATGTGTCCCGCTGATTGGCGAGTTGTACGAGCCTATCGTACTGGCTGGTCTTGACCCATGACATGACTGGCGTGCTCGGTTCTTTCGCCTTGGGCCGGCCGCGTGGCCGCGGAAGGTGGTCAGGATTGGTGGCCATTAGCGTGCCCCTCCAAAGACGAACATCTGAAAGCCGTCCGGCTTGACCACGGCGTTGCGCTCCATCCGGTCAATCGCCATGACCAGCGCTGCCGCACCGTCGATCCGCTCCGTGCTCACCTTTTTCGACAGCTTCAAATTCCCCGTGGCATCGGTCTCCACAGAAATGTTGCCGATGTTCCACCGCAACACCGGATGCCCGTCATGCCGCAGTGTCCGAGCCAAGATGGCCTTCTCCAGCGATTTCGTCGGCGCTGACAACGACGCAAACCCTTGGCGCATCGGCACACAGGTGAACCCGTCCTGCGCCTGCAACCGCGTCACGAGATCGGTGGCGTTCCACGGGTCAAAGGCAATCTCGCGCACGTCGTAATCAGTGGCCCAGTCGCTCAGCTTCTCGCGCACGGCTTCGTAGTCCACCACGTTGCCAGGTGTCGCGATCAGATGCCCCTCGCGCACCCACTGCTCATAGGGCACGCGGTCTCGCGTCGATCGCTCTTTGATGTTCCCAGTCGGCACAAAAAACGTTGAGAGGACGTCGAACCCATCATCATCAGGGAAGACCGCCACCAGCGCCGTCAGGTCTTTCGTGCTTGAGAGGTCCATGCCGACATAGCAGCGCCGGCCGCTCAACGACTCCAGCGCCACCTTGCAGGCATCCCATGCCGTCAGCGACACCCACCGGGCCGATTGTTCGGTCCACTGATTCAGATACAGCCTCCTGAACGTGTTCTCCTGTGCGGGAATCTCCTTCGCCCGCTGACAGGACGTCCGCATCTCCTCGAGGCTGCGGAAATCACCTAAGGCTGGATTGGCCGCGCGCCACACCTGCTCATCCGTCCAGTCCGCATCCTGCGGCGCCTCATACAGAATCGGCAGGAAGGTGGGATCCAGGTCCGGGTGCTCGAGCACCTTTTTGGCGTGGGCGTAGAGCTCGAACAAAATCGAGTGCCGGTCGTACCCCGCCGTGGAGATCGCCAGCATCAGCGGCTGGACCCGAGCACCCTGAGACGTAGACAACACGTCCCAGAGTTCCCTGGTAGGCGCAGCATGTAACTCGTCGTAAATCACCACTGACGCATTGAACCCGTGTTTGGAGTAGGCCTCTGCAGAGATAGCCCGATAAAAGGACCCGCTGTTGCGGTGGACGATGCGCTTCTGTGAGTCCACGATTTCGCATTGGGCGTAGAGCTCCGGGTCATTGCGGACCATCTGGGCGGCCACGTTGAACACCAGCGCCGCCTGGTCCTTGTCCGCAGCGGCGCTGTAGACCTCAGCCCCGATTTCGCCGTCAAAGAGCAGGAAGTAGATCGCCAGCGCCGCGGCCAGTTCGGTCTTGCCGTTCTTCCGAGGCAGCATCAGCAGGCAGGTGCGATACTGGCGCAGCCCATCCTTGCGAGTTTTGAACAGCTGCCGCAGAATCTTGACCTGCCACGGCCGGAGATTGAACGGCTGATCAGCAAAGGCACCCTTCGTGTGGGTCAGGTGATTCACGAGCCGGATCGCTCGAGAGGCCTTAGACTCGCGAGTCACTTCGTTTTGCGCCTTTCTGCCGTGGCCTCAGCGTCTAATCTCCAGTCCTTATCAACACCTCGTCTCAATTTCTCGAATCGCCAGCACAGACGACACCAACGGAATACCAGCCCATTCGGAGCGATGTCCCGGACTATCCCATCCGACTGCCAGTCATGTTCTCCAGCGCAGTCTTCCATTACTTCAGCGCCCCCGCCCACTTGCTCTCCGGCTGATCCTTCGGCTTGGGCACCGAAATCCGCGCCCGACTCGGCGGCGTCATCCCGAAGTAGTCGTAATACGGCCGCAGTGCCGTCGCCGTCTCCCGCTCCACGCGCAGGCAGGGATGTGGGCTCCCGTCCTTCACGTCAAAGTAGGTAAACCCATCCGTATCCTTCATCGCCGACGCCTGCTCAGCCGTCGCTTGCAATTCGCACATCCGCCCAAACGTCGGCACATCCGCCGTCGTCAGCGTGCCCATGTAGAGACAAACCGGCGCGATC
>Ga0137452_1000163_pt1 | contig 19562 bp, 21 predicted proteins | sample EasRivERMGT513_2_FD_102312 | JGI IMG/M metagenome (GOLD analysis project Ga0137452, IMG submission 102312) | Soil microbial communities from meander-bound floodplain in the East River, Colorado, USA - East River MetaG ERMGT513_2 | ecosystem: Environmental > Terrestrial > Soil > Floodplain ...
AGGCCGCCGATGAAGAGCCCGACAACCACCCACGGATCGTTCAGAGAGAAGGTGGGCAGCTCCAGATCCTGGAAGTACGGATAGCTCTCGCTGTTGGCGACGAAATAGCTGATGTCCTCGGTGTAGGCCGCGAACAGCACCAGCGCACCCAATCCGGCCGAGCCGATGGCGTAGCCCTTGGTCACCGCTTTGGTGGTATTGCCGACCGCATCGAGAGCATCGGTCGTCTTGCGCACCTCGCCCTCGAGACCCGCCATCTCGGCGATGCCGCCAGCGTTGTCGGTCACAGGGCCGAACGCATCGAGGGCCACGATCATGCCGGCGAGTGCGAGCATGGTTGTGACCGCTATGGCGATGCCAAACAGACCGGCGAGCAGATAGGTCACGATGATGCCGGCGCAGATCACGAGCGCGGGCAGCGCGGTCGATTCCATCGAGATCGCAAGGCCCTGGATGACGTTCGTGCCGTGACCGGTGACGGACGCTTTCGCGACCTGCTGTACGGGACGGAAGTTCGTGCCCGTATAGTACTCGGTGATCCACACAAGGAGGCCGGTAACGACCAGCCCCGCGACGCCACAGAGATAGAGGTGATACCCCATGAAGCGGGGGCCGTTGAGGATTTCGTACTGGAAATTGAGACCGACGATCCAATAGGTAAGCGGCAAAAGGACCACGAGCGACAACACACCGGCTGCGATCACTCCCTTGTAGAGCGCACCCATGATGCTGCCGTTCTTGCCCAGGCGCACGAAGAACGTGCCGGCAATCGACGTCAGGATGCACGCGCCCGCGATGGCAAGCGGATAGAGCATCATCGCCTCGCGCTGTTCGCCTTGGAAGAAGATGGAGGCGAGCACCATGGTCGCGACGGTCGTGACGACGTAGGTCTCGAACAGGTCCGCTGCCATGCCGGCGCAGTCGCCGACATTGTCGCCGACATTGTCAGCGATGGTTGCGGGATTCCGCGGATCGTCCTCGGGGATGCCGGCTTCCACTTTGCCGACCATGTCGCCGCCGACGTCGGCGCCCTTGGTGAAGATGCCGCCGCCAAGGCGGGCGAAGATCGAGATCAGCGACGCACCGAACCCGAGGCCCACGAGCGAGTTCACGACCGTGCGGCTGGAGGCGGGATCAGTCACTGAAAGCCCGAGCACCCCAGTCAGGATCGCATAATAGCCGGCGACGCCGAGGAGGCCGAATCCAACCACCAGAAATCCCGTGACGGCGCCGGCCTTGAATGCGACCGACAGTCCTTCGCCCACTCCCTTTCGCGCCGCTTCGGCGGTGCGGACATTGGCGCGCACCGAGACGTTCATGCCGACATATCCCGCGGCACCCGAAAGCGTGGCGCCGATCAGATAACCGATGGCGACCTGCCAGCCGAGATAGAACGCGGCGGCGAAAATGACGGCGCCCGCAATGGCAATGGTTGTGTACTGGCGGTTGAGATACGCGCTTGCACCTTCCTGAATCGCCGCGGCGATCTCTTGCATCTCCTTCGTGCCCGGACTGAGCGCGAGAAGCTCGCGCACCAGATAGGCGCCGTAGAGAAGGGCCAGAATGCCACAGGCGAGAACAAGGCCAAGCTGCAAGCTCATTCTTTGCAATCCTTATGTCGTTTAGCGGTGCTGAAAGGGCGGACAGCCCTTTTGGAATGGCACGGAAGGCGGATCGTCCCTGCCCGGGACCTGCCTCTCTTGAGGCGCGCGAACATGCCAAAGTCGCACGGCTGAGGCAACCGCGCTAAACGGTTCGGATGCGGCGGATCAGCGCTGCGCCTGAACCGGCGCGACCACGATAGGTTCGAACTTCAGCTCAGCGACCGTACCGGCGGGAAGGACCTGGTTCATCCGGGCGATAAGACGCGGCTTCAAAGTCGCTTCATCGACGGATTTGGGGTCATCGGCCTTGACGATGGTCGCTCCGTTGAGCTCCCGCAGGAACACGTCCTGGAGGAACGGGACCTTCTCGCGAATGGCAAGCACGCCGGCGGGCGCTGCCGGCTTCAGCACGATGGTTATGTAGGCGTAGTTCTCGATCCGGTTGTCGGCCACCATGGGTGCGAGGATCGTCGGCATCTGAACGTCGACCGGTCCGAGGGTGCTGGTGTCGACGGCGGTCGCCGCAAGCGCTTCAGGAGCGCCAAGCGCGAGGCACAAGAGCGCAACCCAAGCCCGTGTTCTGATCCGATGCATGGGGCAAGCTATGGCAGAGGCGGGCTTAAGGTGGGGTTAGCGGTTGGGGACAGGACCTAGGCGTCCCGGTCTTCACTAGTTGGACCCGGTTGTTGTGGTCGTGCTGTTGTCGTCATCGCCGGTGGCGAGCACGATCAGCAGCGCCAGACCGCCCACGACCGCGAATGGCACGTACGTCCAGATTCGGTTGCGCTGTGCGCCTTGAGCCTGCCTGATGCCGGCAGCTTTGCCTGGGGCGAGTGGACCGGTTGCGGCGGGCGTGGCCGCCTCAGCAGGACGTGCGGATTCCTGCTTCGACATATCGGTCTGAGCCGAAGCCGGGCCCGGCCCCGCGAACACGAATAATCCCAACGCAAGCGCTGTGAATGCCTTACGCAACATATCCTCCGTCTCTAACCCCGTGGAACACACGGTCCATCATCGCACCGGCGCACCCTGAGCCCAAGGTGATACGTCCGAGATCGGCCGTGGCCGGTTATCGGCTAGGCGCAACGTTTTTGTAAAGCTTGCCGCCTTTCATCACGACCATGACGCGCCTCAATGCCGTGATGTCGGTCAGCGGATCGCCATCGACCGCGATCAGGTCCGCTTCCATGCCGGGTCCGAGTGCGCCGATCTGGTTCTGCATGCCGAGCGCCGCCGCATTGAGCGAGGTCGCAGCGATGATGGCATCCATCGGGGGCTGTCCTGCGACTTGCACGCGATAGATGATCTCGCGCGCGTTCTGGCCGTGGGCCCCTGCCCCGCCGTCGGTCCCCATGAGCATCTTCAGGTCCCTGTGCTTCATCGCCATTTTGAACATCGCAAGGGTCTTGGGAATACTCTCTTCCATGAACTTGAAGCCGGTCTCGTTGTAATTGCCGATCCCGAAGAAGCGCGGCTTGTTCTCGATGTAGTTCTGCAAGAGCAGACCGGTTTGCGGCTCGAAATATGTGCCGCGCATCGCCATGAGATTTGCTTCTGCGTCCGTGATCAGAAACCCATGCGTGACCGCGGTGCAGCCCGCGAGCGCAGAAGCGCGGACGGCGGACGCCGCATGCGCGTGCACCCAGATGCGCTTGCCTTGCTTCTTCGCCTCGTCGCACGCGGCGAAGATCTGGTCGTTGCTCAGGGTCTGGCCGCCACCTTCGCGGATGCTCTTCGTGGCGAAGATCTTGATCACGTCGCCACCATCGGCCGCAGTCTTCCTGACGAACTGCCGAATCTGGTCGGGCGTCAGGCTCGCATCCGTGAGCGGCGTGCTGGAGGTGAGCACACGCGGCCCCGGAAGCTGCCCTCTTGCAATCGCGTTCCTGAGCGCAAGCTCTCTCTGCGCGCCGATGCTCTGCACGGTGGTGAACCCACCCATCAGGAGCGTGTAGGCGGTCTCGGCATCGTACAGCGCCGCTTCGCCCGTCGGCTCATCGTTGCCCGCGAGCCGTCCGTCCTTTCCGAAGTGGCTCACGATGTGCACGTGCGTGTCGATCAATCCTGGAAGGACCGTGAGCCGGGAGAAGTCATAGGTGACAGGCTGAGTGTTGGCGCCAAGCCTGGTTATTTTCGAGCCTTCGATCGTGACCACGGCATTGCGCTGCACGCCGCCCTTGCCGTCGATGATCGCTCCCGCGCGGATCGTGATGGGCTGCTGAGCTGCGGCTCCTCCAGCCGCCCCTAGAAGCGCACCGATCACCAGGGTGGCAAGAGTTCGGCTGAACATTCGCATCTCCACTCAGAAATCCGGCTTGGTCGTTTGCGGGATCGGATCTTTCTCGAAGCTGAAGCGGGTTTGCATGTCGGCGCAGTAGCCCTCCTGCAACGGGCCCGCGTCTCCGACGGCCGATGTTCCATCGTCCCGCACGGGGACATCGCGCTCGGCGACGCGCGGCTCGACGCGCTTGTAGCGTTGGACCGCATTCCAAGGCGTCGTGAACGCGCCTTCGTCCTCTACATAGAGGGCCGCTTCCATCCCTTTGCCGCCGTCGATCATGCGGAAGCGCTCGACGACATGCAGCTTGTCCGTGTGGGGCGTTTGATAGTCGTCCACGAACGTGCGCGTCGTGATCCCGATCGTATCGACGACCAGCGTATCTCCCTCATAGTGACCAACGGACTCTCCGAACCAGGAAGGTTTCACGTTCGCCGAATGCGGCACATCGAGATAGATGTGGCGGAGCTGATGGTTGTCCGCCTGCGCGACCATGATCACTTCCTTCGCGCTCTGGATGATGAACATCGGCTGGAAGCCGCCCTCGTTCAGGAATCCGGGAACGCCGCGCGGCCAGCAGCTTTGACGCGGACCGAAAACAGGCTCACCCGCGAGCACGCGCTCATTGCGCTTGCGCAACGCCTCACGCACCCAAGGCTGAAGAATGGGATTGCGAAGGTCGGCAACGGGTAGCGTCGGCTGCTTTCCGGTGAGGCGGAACTGATTGTTGTCGATCGTCGGATGCGCGGGATCGTCCTTCACCGGTCCAGGACCGCTCTTAGGCGGCTTGAGCCCGCCAAGGATGGCAACCCAACCAACGCTGGGATGGGGAGAAAAGACAGGCGGAGCTGCAGCACCCACTGCCGGCGTGTTTGCAATGCACAGCAGACCCAGAGCCACAGACAACGCAGAGAACCTGAACATAGGAACCTCCCTGCTGGTGCAAAGCCGGATTAGAACTGCGGCAGGCGCCAGAGCTCCCATTCGTATTGAGATCGATACTCACCGGGATACAACACTGGGCTGTTGCTCGGGCGCGAGACGCTGCGGTCGTCACGGTAGAGCGCGTAGGGATCGGGAGACGCGCAAGCCGATGCGATCAGTGCGAGCATCACGGCGAACACTCTCCCATCAAGCTTCGTCATCAACATTCCGGCCCTTCGGTCAGAAATCTGGGCTGTTCTGTTGGGGTATCGGATGCAAATTGAGATTGAACCGATCGACGCCATCATCGGCGGCGCAGATGGACTCTTCGATCGCCACATTGTTCCGGCGCCAGATGTTTTTCAGCGTCAGCGGCCCGTTGAACGTGTCGGGGTCTTCGACGGTCACAATCGCGGTCAGGCTTTTCGCATCCGGGGCGATGGTGAAGCGCTCGGTCACGTGCAGCTTGTCGGTGTGCGGCGTTCGGAAATTGTCGATGAAATGGTTCGGCCCGCCCTTCAAACCGATCGTGTCGATGACCAGCGTATCGCCGCCTTCGTAGTGGCCGATGGAGTCGCCGAACCATGAGGGCTTCACGTTCTCCGGATGCTTATCGGCGAGCCAGATGCGGCGGACGAACTGGTTGCGCTGCCAGAGGATGATGACTTCGTTCGGCCGCTGGATGAAATAGACCGGCTCTAGAAACAGGAGTTGCCCCGGCACCCCACCCGGCCAGCAGCGCGATTGAGCGTTGAAGGGAAGCCCGCGCTTCTTGTTCAAGAGCTCGTCGTTGCTCTCCTGGATCTGCGAGGCGGCCCAGGGCTTCAGGACCGGATCCTTGGTGTCCATGATGGACACCGTCAGCTCGCCGTCGCGGAACAGCCCGCCATTTTGAATCTGGCTGTTATAGGGATAGCGAGGATCGGTCTTCATCGGGCCGTGATAGGCGCCCGCCGGCGGATCGAGCTGATAGTCCCAAAAGTTCACGTTCCAGGCGAATTCCCGCCCGCCAAGCTCGGGGATCGCATGCTTTTCCGGCGCGGACCACGTGAGCCCCGTACTCGCCGCGAGGGCCAGGACCACAGCGCCGGCGGCGGTGAAAACGTGCCTTCTCATGCATTCCTCCGCAGCCGTTCCGGCGACCTTCCCGTAGCGCGGACGATAACACTGTTTGTGCGGGCCGGTTAACCCCATCAGCGAAGCGTCGGATAAGCATGTGTGCCGTTCTGAGAGTTTGGTCAGCAACGACCGAATCTCCGATAACTGCCGTTTCGCGATGCGCCCAATGTGCATCAGGCTCCCAGCAGCATGCGCGAACGCGTTCCCATCACGTTTCTCGCGAATCCGCTCAGCATGACTGATCCCATGAGTCCGACGACGAAAGAGAAGGCCCCCATCGCCACTATTGCCAGCCCAGGCAGAACGTGCGGAAAAAACTGCCACTCCAATTGCAGGATTAGTGCCTGAATAGGGACGTGCAGAAAATAGATGGAAAAGGCATAGGTCCCAAGGGTGTTCAGCCATTCAGGTATCCGTCCTTCAAGCGATCGAAGGTGGAGAAGGACAAGCGCCGCGACCGAGAGCTTCTGTACGTAGAAAAGTGTTTCCCTGACCGAGATTGGACCCAACTTATCGTAGTCCAGAAGATAGGCAGCCAAGAGAGCCGCCGAGGTGAGAACGGCAACCAAGAGAAGCGCATTCCTGTGCCGATGGATTATGGAGATGGCCCGCTCATACTGCGTCCCGATGAACACGCCTGCAGCGTAAGCGCCCACAAAATAGATGACCGTCCCCCATGAAAAATCCGGGAACGTACGTGAGAAGGCTAGCGGCGCAACAATGACCGGCCAGATCAGCCAGCGTGTACTGGCATGGGCCAACACCCACGCCAACAATGGAGTTGCCACATACAGGAGCGACAAAATAGGGATGTACCAAAAGTGAAAGATCGCGCCACCAGACAGAACATTCTCGCCGACCTTGGCTAGATAGTCCGTGGCACTGCCGTCGAAAGAGCTGAAGGCCTCTACTTCTCCGCTCAGGACGCTGCCACGCCAATCCCATGCGAACCAAGTGAAAACCAATGTCATCGCGATATAGGGCGACGCGACGTTCAACAGCTTGCTTTTGAAAAACGTCCCCCATCCTCGGGACTGAAGTACAAGGGAGAACAAGAGGCCGGAGATCAATGCGAAATACAACGTACTATCGTGAAAGAGCGTTTCATTGACCGCATTCAGGACTCTCCCGCCAATGGCAGCTTCGTCCCCGCGGAAAAAGAAAATTTGCGCCCACCACGCATGGATCGCGACGATGTTCAGGATTGCAAAGCCACGAAATGCGTGCAGGTGGCCGATGAAGCGCTTGCCGCCGCTTCTGTCCCCGACCGCCACGTGACGGCGAACCGGATCGCCGATTACGTCAGCCATACCCCACCCCCGCGAGCGCGCAGACGATACCATCGCCGCCTTACGGTCGATAAGGGCCTTCCAGCGGCTGATGGCCGAATGGGTCAAACCGTGCCCTCCACTCGAAGAGATGAAATGTCCGCTTCGGCTTGAATGACGGTCATTGCAGCGCGAAAAAACCGGGCCTTCCTGGTGCGATGGGGGGCGCTGGCCGATACGGAAGTCCCGAAAAGGTCAAGCCCGCCCAGCAGACGCACTTCCGAGGGCGCGATGGTCAGAAGTGCGTGAATCCCATGCGCGCCACGGGGATCGCCTTGCCCTTGTCGTCGAGGAGATGAGCGCCCGTCCCCGCCTCCACCCGGCCTATTTCCGTGATCGCAACGCCCGATGTCCGCGACAGCTCCTCGACGCGGGAGCGCGCTGAAGCCGGTGCAGTGAAGGCAATCTCGTAATCGTCGCCGGACGTCGCGGCGCGGACGATGGTTTCCTGACTTTGTCCCCACAGCGCCTGCGTCGCGGGGGAGACGGGGATCTTGGCGGCGTCGATGGCAATCTTCGCGTCGGAGATTTTCGAAATATGTCCGAGATCGGCGAGCAAGCCATCGGAAACGTCGAGCGCCGATGAAGCGATCCCCAACAACTGCCGGCCAAGAGCGACGCGCGGCTCCGGCAACTGATAGCGCGATATGAGCGCAGACCGATTGAAGTCGGAAAGGCCGACGCCCTCCCCTTTCAGCACCGCGAGTCCCGCGCCGGCGTCGCCGATGGTTCCGGTAACAAACACCGCGTCACGCGGACGCGCGCCTTTGCGGCGGATCATGCGCCCCAAGGGCACTGTGCCCAATGCGGTGATCGAGATCGTCAGCGGCCCCGAAGATGCCGTCGTATCGCCGCCGCTGAGTGTGACGGCGAAACGCTTCTGGTCCTCCGCGAGGCCGGCAGCAAACCGGGTGAGCCATTCGTCGCCGATCCAGGACGCGAGCGAAAGTCCGAGCAGATAGTTCCGGGGAGTTGCTCCCTTGGCCGCGAGGTCGGAGAGATTGACGCGCAGCGCCTTCTTCGCGAGCAGCTCCGGCGGATCGTCGCGCAGGAAGTGCACGCCCTCGACCAGCATGTCCTTGGTGACGACGAGCTCCTGGTCGCTCGGCACCTGCACCGTCGCTGCGTCATCGCTCAAGCCGAGCGCGCCGGGATTGCTCGCGGCCAAGGGCGCGAACAGCTTCGCAATCATGGCGAACTCGCCGAGCCGGCGCGGCGGGTTAGAACTGGGGCTCGTCATCGGGCGGCGTCTCGCCGAACTCGGCGGCGCGCTTGCGGTGCGCGAGACGATCCAGCACCGCGTTGACGAAGCCGGGTTCGTCGCCGTCGAAAAAATCGCGCGCGAGCTCGACATATTCGTCGATCACCACTTTCGCCGGGACATCGCGGCGCGCGACCAACTCGTAGGACGCGGCGCGCAGCAGCGCGCGCAAGGTGGAGTCGATCCGCGCCAGCGTCCAACCCTGCGCGAGCACCTTTGCGATCGAGCGATCGATCTCGACCTGGTGCTTCAGCACGCCGTGCACGAGGTCGGAGAAGAACGCCTCGTCGTGTTTCGGCGCGCCGTTGTCCGGAAGGCGTGTGAAGCGATGCTCGATGAACTCCTCTATGACGTCGTCGGGCGTGTTGCCGGTGATCTCGAGTTGATAGAGCGCCTGGAGCGCGGCAAGGCGCGCAGCGCTGCGTTCAACGTGGTCGAACGAGGTGGTCATGGCTTCGCCGCGAAGCGCTGCTTGAGCGCGATCAACGCGAGACAAGCGCGCGCGGCGTCTCCGCCCTTGTCGAGCTCGCCCGCACGCGCGCGATGCAGCGCTTGGGCTTCGTCTTCGACGGTGAGGATCCCGTTGCCGATGCAAAGGCCGTCGCGCAGCATCAGGTCCATGAGCCCGCGCGCGGACTCATTGGCGACGATCTCGAAATGATGCGTCTCGCCGCGGATCACGCAACCAAGCGCGACGAAGCCGTCATAGCGGCCGGCGGCCAGACGGATCGCGCCGGGGATCTCGAGCGCGCCGGGGACGGTGACGCGATCGGTCACGACCTCGCTGCCGAGTGCTGAAACCGCGCCTTCCAAAAGCGCGTTCGAAATCTCCGGATAGAACCGGGCTTCGATGATGAGCACGCGGGTCATTTCACCTTGCCCGGAGTAATGGGTCGCGTCTCGACGATCTTGAGTCCGTAGCCTTCAAGCGCGACCACGCGGCGCCCGGCCGTGTTGGTGAGCAGCACCATGCTCTCGATGCCGAGGTCGATGAGGATCTGCGCGCCCACGCCGTATTCCTTGAGCCGCGAGTGCGCGTGCTCCTCCGATGCCGGGCGCGCGGACTGCGCGAGCACCTCGGACACCGGCGCGATGCGATTGCGGCGGATGAGCACGATCACGCCGCGCCCCGCGGCGCCGATCATGCGCATGGATTCGCCCAGCACGTCGCCCTGTCCCCATTTGGCGCCGAGCGTGTCGTCGAAGAGATTGTAGGCATGCATGCGCACGAGAGGCGGTTCTTCGCCGGAGATGTCGCCCTTCACCAGCGCCACATGTTCCTGGTTCTCGATCGTGTTGAGATAGACATAGAGCCTGAAGAGTCCGCCATTACGGCTCTCGAAGTCCACCTCTTTCGTGCGCCGGACGAAATGATCGTGCTTGCGGCGGTAGGCGATAAGGTCGGCGATGGTGCCGACTTTGAGCCCATGGAGCTGTGCGAATTTCACCAGATCCGGCAGCCGCGCCATCGTGCCGTCGTCGTTCATGATCTCGCAGATGACGCCTGCGGGATAAAGACCCGCGAGACGCGCGATGTCGACGGCGGCCTCCGTGTGCCCTGTGCGCACCAGCACGCCGCCATGACGCGCGACCAATGGGAACACGTGGCCCGGCATGACAATGTCGTCGGGGCCTTTTGTCGGATCGATGGCGACAGAGATGGTGTGCGCGCGGTCGTGCGCGGAGATGCCGGTGGAGATACCCTCCCTCGCTTCGATCGAGACGGTGAACGCCGTCTGATTCCGCGTGCCGTTGTGCGGCGTCATCATCGCCAGCTTCAGCTGATCGGCGCGCTCGTGGGTCATCGCGAGGCAGATGAGCCCCCGTCCGTAACGGGCCATGAAGTTGATCGCCTGAGGCGTGCACATTTGCGCGGGGATGACGAGATCGCCCTCATTCTCGCGATCCTCAGCGTCCACCAGGATGAACATGCGGCCGTTGCGCGCGTCCTCGATGACGTCCGCCAACTCCGAGATGTAATCGTGGAAGACGTTGATCATCGCTTCGCCAATCGCGCGACATAACGCGCCAGGAGATCGACCTCGAGATTGAGCCGCGAGCCCTTCTTGGCGCTGCCGAAGGTCGTCACCTTCAACGTGTGGGGAATGATGTTCACGCCGAACCCGTCGCGCTTGACCTCGTTGACCGTGAGCGAGACGCCATCGAGCGCGACCGATCCTTTGGGTGCGATGAAGCGCAGCAGGTCCTTGGGCGCGGCAAAGAGCATCCGCTTGGACTCGCCTTGGGGCGCGATTCCGGTGACTTCGGCTACGCCGTCGACATGGCCGGCAACGATGTGCCCGCCCAGCTCATCGCCCAGCTTGAGCGGCCGTTCCAGATTGACGGTCTGGCCCTCTTTCCACTTGCCGATCGTGGTCTTCGCCAAGGTCTCACCGGAAGCGGAGACCGCGAACCAGCGATCGCTGCCGGCCCCCTTGTCGGTCACGGTGAGGCAGATCCCAGAGCAGGCAATGGAGGCACCGATATCGATGGCGCCGACATCGTACTGCGTGGCGATGACAATATGCGTGTCGCCGCGCCTTTCGATGCGCTTCACCTTTCCAACGTCAGTGACGATACCCGTGAACATGGCAGGGTTTTAACCCGTGACCTCGTAGCTTTCCAGGACATCGGGCCCGAGCTGTTCACGCGCAAAAACGCGCAATTTCGGCGCTTCGCCAAGCTCGCCGCGGGAAAGCGACCCCAGCGCGGAGCGGCTTCCCGCGCCCAAGAGGATCGGTGCGCGGTAAAGATGCACGATATCGGCCACGCCTTCGTTCAACAGCGATGCGTTCAGCACCGGCCCGCCCTCGACGAGGACGCGCGTCATAGGGGCCAGATGCTCCAGAACGGCAGTGAGTTGCACGCGGCCGTTCGCATCCTTGCCGGCGCGGACGATTTCGACGCCGAGCGCGGCAAGATCGTCACCCCCACTCTCCGCGGCTGTGAACACGATGACTCGGTGTTGTCGCGCGGTGCGCGTAAGCTGCGATGACGGCGAAAGACGCAGACGCGTGTCCAACACAGCCCTGACCGGCGAGCGATGCTCCAACCCCGGCAAGCGGCAGGTGAGCAGAGGATCGTCGGCAAGCACCGTGCCAATGCCGGTCAGGATCGCCTCGTGCCGCGAGCGGAGGAGATGGCCGTGTTGCCGCGCGGTGGCGGACGTGATCCAGCGGCTGTTGCCGCTCGCATCGGCGACGAAGCCGTCGGCGCTTTCGGCGATCTTGAGCGCAACGAGCGGCCGCTTGCGAAGTCTCGCCTGAAAGAAGCCGGCGTTCAGCGTGCGCGCTTCCGTTTCGCACACGCCCTTCGTGACGGAGACGCCCGCCGCTTCCAGCCGTCCGAAGCCCTCGCCGTTCACGCGCGGGTCAGGATCGACGACGGCGCCCACCACGCGCGCGATCCCGGCTGCCACCAGCGCATCCGCGCACGGCGGTGTCTGTCCGTGATGCGCGCACGGTTCAAGCGTGACATAGGCGGTGGCGCCGTGGGCAAGCGCGCCGGCTTGGCCCAGCGCAACCGTCTCGGCGTGCGGGCGACCACCACGTTGCGTCCAGCCGCGGCCGACAATGCGCCCGTCGCGCGAAACGACCACGCATCCGACGGCAGGATTGGGCGCGGACTGTCCAAGTGCGCGCGCAGCCAAGCGCAGTGCGTGCCGCATGTGGCCGATATCTTCACCGTTGTGGTTCGTGGCCATCGCCCCTTGGCGATCGGGGGCTAATCCCGATCGACGCTGGAAAGCTCGCCTACGAAGGCTTCGAAATCCTTCGCTTCGCGGAAATTCTTGTAGACCGAAGCGAAACGAATATAAGCGACCTTATCGAGCGAGGAGAGCGCCTGCATCACGAGTTCGCCGATCACGTTGGACGGGATCTCGTTCTCGCCCATACTTTCCAGACGGCGCACAATCCCCGTGACCATGCGTTCGACGCGCTCGGCTTCCACGGGACGTTTTCTCAGCGCGTGGTGAACCGCGCGCTCGAGCTTCTCGCGATCGAACGGCTCGCGCCGTCCCGCCTTCTTGATCACGGTCAGCTCGCGCAATTGCACACGCTCGAACGTCGTGAAGCGGCCGCCGCACGCCGGACACAGCCGCCGGCGCCGAATGGCTGCGTTGTCGTCCGAAGGTCTGCTGTCCTTCACCTGGGTGTCATCGTGTCCGCAGAACGGGCACCGCATGGCTCATGCCTTTCTATCGATCGGTCCACGGATAAATCGGAAACCGGTTGCAGAGCGAAATCGCCCGCTTCCTCACGCTGTCCTCGACGGCAGGATCGCCCTCTTCGCCCTTGGCGGCGAGCGCATCGACGATCTCGGCGATCATGCAGCCGACCTCGCGGAATTCGCCAACGCCGAAGCCGCGCGTCGTCCCTGCCGGCGAACCGAGCCGTATGCCTGAGGTGATCGCCGGCTTCTCGGTATCAAACGGAATCGCGTTCTTGTTGCAGGTGATGTTGGCGCGATCGAGCGCCTTTTCGGCGGCGCGACCCGTCACCCTCTTGGGGCGCAAATCGACCAGCATCAGATGCGTGTCGGTGCCGCCGGAGACGATGTCGAGGCCGGCCCCCTGCAGGGTCTCGGCGAGCACCTTCGCGTTCTCGACCACCGCGCGCGCGTAGAGCTTGAAGTCCGGGCGCAAAGCCTCGCCGAACGAGACCGCCTTGGCGGCGATGACGTGCATGAGCGGGCCGCCCTGCAGCCCTGGAAACACCGCTGAGTTGATCTTCTTTCCGAGCTCAGGATCGCGCGAAAGGATCATGCCTCCGCGGGGCCCGCGCAACGTCTTGTGCGTTGTCGTGGTCGCAACATGGCAATGATCCAGCGGATTGGGATGCACGCCGCCCGCGACCAGACCGGCGAAGTGCGCCATATCCACCATGAAATAAGCGCCGATCGAGTCGGCGATTTTCCGGAAAGCAGCAAAATCGATGGTCCGGGGATAGGCCGATCCGCCCGCGAGAATCAGTTTGGGCTTGTGCTCTTTGGCAAGCGCGGCGACCTCGTCCATGTCGATGCGATGGTCCTGACGACGGACATTGTAGGGAACGACCTTGAACCACTTCCCGGACAGGTTGACCGGCGAGCCGTGGGTCAAGTGGCCACCGGAGGATAGGTTTAGCCCCATGAAGGTGTCGCCCGGCTGGAGGAGCGCGAAGAAGACGGCTTGGTTGGCCTGAGCGCCGGAGTGGGGCTGCACATTGGCGAAGCTGCAGGCGAACAGCTTGCAGGCGCGTTCGATCGCCAGGCTTTCAGCGACGTCGACGTACTCGCATCCGCCATAGTAGCGCCGGCCGGGATACCCCTCGGCGTACTTGTTGGTCAGAACCGAGCCTTGCGCGGCCAAAACGGCGCGCGAAACGATGTTCTCGGAGGCGATGAGCTCGATCTTCTCTTGCTGCCGCTTGAGCTCGCCCTGAACCGCGGCGGACAGCTCCGGGTCCATCTCCGCCAAACTGCCTGAAAAGAAAGCCGAATTCGGCGCGTACGCCCTGTCTCTGACGGCTGTCATCGCTTAACGCCCCTACCCACCCGCACCTAGTAGTTTGTACAACTGAGGGCCACCTTTACCAAATCTGGGGCAGATGCACGACAAATCGCGGTGTCGCCCCCACAAGAATCCTGGACTAGCGGGGGCGAGGCTTAACCGGCAAGGCATGATCCCCTGTCGGAGTGGCTGACCGGCGAGCCGCGGCAAGGCGGCGCGGGTCTCAGCGGCAAGGGAGCAAAATCTTCGTACGCAACTGCACTTCGGCTATTCAAAACAGAAGCTAGCGTTGACCTGACAGATATTTAACGCTGGGCAATGGTACCAAATGTTCCTGTGTGCTCGACTTGATTTCTCGACGTCGCGATGCAAAGAGGAAGACTCACGAGCAATGTAATGTGACCAACTCCAGGGGGAAAACTTGAGATGGCGCAAGCTTTGGATACTCAAGGACTGAAGTCCGACGACATACTCCGACTGGCGACGGAAATCGTCGCGGCATATGTGAGCAACAATCCCATCCCGCCCGGTGAAGTCCCCGCGATGATCAAGAGCGTGCATGGCACGCTTGGAAGTCTCGCCGGCGTCTCGCAGGGTGAAGTACAGACGACGCAACGGCCCGCGATTCCGATCAAGCGGTCGATCACGCCCGATTACATCATGTGCCTTGAGGACGGAAAGAAGCTCAAGATGTTGAAGCGCTATCTGCGCTCCAACTTCAACATGACGCCCGAGGAATACCGCGCGAAGTGGGGCCTTCCGGCCGATTATCCGATGGTGGCACCGAACTATGCCGCTCAGCGTTCGGAGTTCGCCAAGAAGATCGGATTGGGACGCACCGCATCGTCATCGGGTCGCAGGCGCAAGGGCTGACATCCGTCAGAATTCTGCGATCAAACCCGCGCTTGGCCGCTAGCCTGTTGCGTTCTGTTTGTTCAGGATGAACTGCAATTTCCGGATTGCGGCAGCTTCGAGTGTTGCGCGATCGGCGCTGGCCGGTCCCGTAACGGAGACTTCCGTTCCCGTCGCGGAATCGATAGCGGCCACCTTGGCGTAGGCGCCGATCGTGACGATTTCGATGAGGATTTCGCGCCCGCCTTTCGAGAGGCGCGTGGGCATCAGGCCGCGCGCCGAAGCCTAAGCGCGGTCCACACGGTGTCGATGGCAGCGACCAACTCCTCCATCTGCGCGTCCGTGTGCAACGGCGACGGCGTGATGCGCAGACGCTCGGTGCCGCGCGGCACGGTGGGGAAATTGATCGGTTGCACGTACACGCCGTGCGTGTAGAGCAGCTCATCGGAGACGACCTTGCAGAGCGCAGGATCGCCGACGAGAACGGGCACGATGTGGCTCGGCGACTCGATCAGCGGCACGTTCACGCCGCCCAGCAACCCTTTGAGCTTCGCGGCACGGCTCTGCAGAGCTTCCCGCTCCACATTGCTCGACTTGAGATGGCGGATGGCCGCGAGCGCGCCAGCAGAGATTGCCGGCGGCAGCGAGGTCGTGAAGATGAAGCCAGACGCGAACGAGCGGACGCAATCGATGATGGCGGTCGTTCCGGTGATGTAGCCGCCCATCACGCCGAAGGCTTTCGCAAGCGTGCCTTCGATGACGTCGACGCGATGCATCTGCCCGTCGCGCTCGGCAACGCCGCCGCCACGAGGCCCGTACAGGCCGACGCCGTGCACCTCATCGAGATACGTCATGGCGCTATAGCGCTCGGCGAGGTCGCAGATGGCGCCGATCTTTCCGAAATCGCCTTCCATCGAATAGACGGACTCGAAGCAGATGATCTTCGGCTGGTTCGGTGACGCGGCGCGCAGCAGCTCTTCCAGATGCGCCATGTCGTTGTGGCGATAGATCCGCTTCTCGGCGCCCGAATGGCGCATGCCCTCGATCATCGAGGCATGGTTCAGCTCATCGGAGAAGAATACGCAGCCCGGCAGCAGCCTCGCGAGCGTCGACAGCGTCGCATCGTTCGAGACGTACCCGGACGTGAAAAGAAGCGCTGATTCCTTGCCGTGCAGGTCCGCGAGCTCACGCTCGAGCTCGATATGGAAATGGTTGGTGCCCGAGATGTTCCGCGTCCCGCCCGAGCCTGCGCCCGCGGCCTCGATCGCCTCCTTCATGGCGGCGACGACCTTCGGGTGCTGACCCATGCAAAGATAGTCGTTGCTACACCAAACCGTGATCGGCTTAACGGCGTTCTGGGTATGGTGCGAAGCCGTGGGAAACGCGCCGCGATGGCGGACAATATCCGCGAAGACCCGATATCGGCCTTCCCGCTTCAGCTTCGACAACGCGTCCTTGAACGTCTGGCCGTAAGGGAACGCCATCGTGGTCCAACTCTCCCCGCTCACCCGCCCTTATAATACGGGCGCCGAAAGAGAGAATAGCCCAAGTGGCCGTTCCAGCCACGCAGATGATCACAGAATTCAGACTTGTAGCGTTAAAAAGCCGGCAAGTTGAGAATGATTCGCGACTAGAGCCGGTAACGCACCTGATCGAGCCAGAATCTCTCTAGACGACGGAGGCTGACGTTCATCGCCTCGAAGTCCTGGGCGCTCACGTTTCCGACCGCCTCGATCGATTCGAGATGCCGCTCGAACAGCTTCACGACTATATCGCGGATCGTGCTGCCCTTCTCCGTGAGGCTGACATGCACCGAGCGGCGGTCGACATCCGAACGCTCATGGTTGATGTAGCCCGACTCGACCAGCTTCTTGAGGTTGTACGAGACGTTCGAGCCGAGATAGTGGCCCCGGGTCCGCAACTCGCCGGCGGTCAGTTCCTGATCGCCGATGTTGAACAGCAGCAGCGCCTGAACGCTGTTGACGACCCGCTCGCCGCGGCGATCGAGCTCGTCCTTGATCACGTCAAGCAACTGCCTGTGCAGACGCTCGACGAGGTTGAGGCTTTCGAGATAGCGCGGACGAAGCTTCTGCGATTCGTCGAGCTTCGTCGCCGCCGTCGTTGCTGTTTTAGCTAATGCTGTCATCCTACTTCCCCTCTCTTGGGGCCCCCACGCGTTTCGAAAGGTAACAGCTGGCCGTTAATGCCGACTTAGCGCTATCGAGATTGATTTGTGCCAATTTGGACCGTGAGAATTGCACCGGCGCGAAGAGTGCGGACTTAGAGCGTAAATTCTCGGTCATCGAGAGGCGCAAAATACCGCGCGATTTCTAGTTCGCTAACCATATGAAGATGCGACGGCTGCCAGCGCGGCGATTGATCCTTGTCGATCAACGCCGCACGAACACCCTCATAAAAATCCTGCCCCTCCATCATGCGAGCCATGATGCGGAACTCCATGCGCTGGCAGGATTCGAAATCGAGCGCAGCCCCTTCGCGCATCTGGCGAAACGTCACCTTTAGACTGGTCGGCGAGCGCGTACGAAGAATTGACGCCGTCTCGCCTCCCCAATCACCCTCGAGTTCCAACCGACCGAGAATGTCCTCGATGGACGACGCAGAAAACGCCCGATCGATCGCATCGCGGCGCGTCGCCAGTACGGCGACGTCTGAAGGTTTTCCGCTCAACGCAGCAAGGACTGTGTCAGGCCTTTCGCCGTGCGTGAGCCGGGACAGCACCGCGGCATGCTCGCGCGATGGAACGAAATGGGTGGCGAGCCCGCAATAGAGGGCATCGGCAGCGCTAACCCGTATGCTCGTGAGCGCGAGATAGATGCCGATCTCGCCCGGCAGCTGATTCAGGAAATACGTCGCGCCGATATCGGGAAAGAGACCGATCGCGGTCTCGGGCATGGAAAACACGGCGTTCTCACTTGCCACGCGATGTGAGCCATGGATCGACACGCCACAGCCACCGCCGAACGCAAAGCCATCGATCAGGGCGACATACGGCTTCGGAAGGCACCGGATCGCCGCATTCATGCGGTACTCGGTCCGGAAAAAGCTCATGAGACCTCGGTCGCGTCGCTTTCCGGCGTCGTAGATCGCGCGGACATCGCCGCCGGCGCAGAAGGCCTTTCCCGGTACGGCATCGATGACAACGGCGTGCACGGCGGGATCGGCAGCCCATTGCCTGAGCTGCGATAGCATCGCCGCGCACATGTCTTCCGTAAGCGCGTTCAACGCCTTCGGCCGGCTGAGCGTGATGCGGCCGATCGCGCCTTCGCTCCGAGCAATGAAGTCGTGCTGTGTCATGCCTTAGAGTAAGTCCCGTCCTTCGGACATTGAAGGCCGCGCCCGGATGTCTATAGTGCGCCCCCGATTTCCTACCTGGATTCCTGGCAAATGCCACCAGTCACTTCGTCCTTCCCATCCCTGCGCATGCGGCGGTTGAGACGCCACGACTGGTCGCGGCGGCTGGTGGCCGAGAATGTGCTGACGCCGAACGACTTCATCTGGCCGATCTTTTTGATCGACGGCAAGAACAAGCGCCAGCCTGTACCCTCAATGCCACGCGTGGAGCGCGTGTCGGTCGATCTTGCGGTTGAGGCCGCCGAGGAAGCAGCGGGCCTCGGCATTCCGGCGGTGGCCCTCTTTCCGTATACGGACGAGAAACTGAAGAAGCCGGATGGCCGCGAGGCGCTCAATCCTAAGAACCTCGTCTGCCAGGCCGTCAAGGCAATCAAGAAGCGCGTGCCCAATCTCGGGCTGATGTGCGACGTGGCGCTTGATCCTTACACGAGCCACGGCCATGACGGGCTCCTTGTCGGCGACGTCGTCGTCAACGACGAGACCGTGGACGTATTGGTCCGCCAAGCGGTCATGCAGGCCGATGCCGGCTGCGACATCATCGCGCCTTCCGACATGATGGATGGACGCATCGGCGCGATCCGCACGGCGCTCGAAGCGAAGGGGCACAAGGACGTCCTGATCCTCGCCTACGCGGCGAAATATGCGTCCGGCTTTTATGGGCCGTATCGCGATGCTATCGGTTCCGCGAAGTCGCTCAAGGGCGACAAGCGCACCTATCAGATGGATCCGGCGAACAGTGACGAAGCGCTCCGCGAGGTCGCTCTCGACATCGCCGAAGGCGCCGACATGGTGATGGTGAAACCCGGCATGCCCTACCTCGACATCGTGCGCCGGGTGAAGGACACGTTCGCAATGCCGACGATCGTCTATCAGGTGTCAGGCGAGTACTCGATGCTGATGGCGGCCGTCGAACGCCGCTGGCTGGACGGCGATCGCGTCATTCCTGAAAGTTTGCTGTCGTTCAAGCGCGCCGGCGCCGATGGGATCATCACCTATTTTGCCCGCGACGTGGCGCGCAAGCTGAGAGGCAATTGATCAGGGACTGAGCGCTTCGGTCAATCCGCGCAGGATGATCTCCGCGCGCGAGGGCACAACATCCATGCCCGCCTGAGTCTGGCCGAGATCGATCACATTCTCCAGGATCAGCATCGCGAGCCCGTGGATCGCTGCCCACACAGCAAGACCGGCCGCGGAGTCGCCGATCGCACGGCCCACTTCCTCGCCAATCGCCGCCGTGGCTTCGGTCAGCCCGGGAAATCCGGTGCGGTTTGGAAGCTCCGAGCCGAACATCAAGCGCAGAAGACCGGCGTGCCGAACTGCAAAGCGCATATAG
>Ga0137452_1000164_pt1 | contig 19346 bp, 30 predicted proteins | sample EasRivERMGT513_2_FD_102312 | JGI IMG/M metagenome (GOLD analysis project Ga0137452, IMG submission 102312) | Soil microbial communities from meander-bound floodplain in the East River, Colorado, USA - East River MetaG ERMGT513_2 | ecosystem: Environmental > Terrestrial > Soil > Floodplain ...
GGCGGCGGGATTAATGTCGCACGCGTCTTGCACCGCTGGAAAACCGACGTCACCGCAATATTCCCAGCGGGTGGAATCACGGGCGAGCTACTTAAGCAATTGGTCGACCGTGAAGGGATTCGGCGGTGCGTCGTTGATGTTGCCGGTGACACCCGTGAGGACATTACGATTCTTGAGACGGGCAATGGCAAGCAGTTCCGTTTCGTTTTCCCCGGCGCGTCTTTGAACGATCAGGAGCTTCAAGCCTGCTGCGATGCGCTCATCTCCCTAACACCTGAGCCCACTATTGTTGTGGCAAGCGGTAGCTTGCCCCCGGGGACTCCCACCAATTTCTTCGCCCGCGTTCTCCGATTAGCCAAAGGCCTCGGTGCTAGGCCTGTTATTGACTCTTCAGGGCCCGCCTTGTCCGAAGCCCTCGATGAAGGTGTCTATTTGGCTAAACCTAATCTGCGAGAGTTGGCACACTTGGTAGGCCGAGGTCTGACACAAGAAGCGGAGTGGTTGGAGGCCAGCCGAAATCTCGTTGCGGCCGGAAGAGTGGAGATTTTAACCCTGACGCTTGGAAAAAGAGGTGCTCTGGCAGTGACGCGTGATGGCGCCTGGAGGGCCCACGCCCCTTCGGTCCACGCTGTCAGCACCGTTGGTGCCGGCGATAGTTTTCTCGGTGGAATGATCCTACGCCTAAGCGATGGGGCAGATACCGCCGAAGCGCTTCAGTACGCAGTCGCCGCGGGAACGGCGGCGCTCCTTGCGCCGGGCACCGAGCTGGCTCGGCCAGCGGAAACAGATAACCTCCTGGCGCGCGTGCGCGTGGAGAGGGTCAACTAAAAAAACGGGCGAACCGCATGGAATTTTGGACGACCGTCACTTCCCGGTCTCCGCCTCGGCAATCTTCTGCTTGACCGAGAAGTCGTGCTCGACATCGTCGAACCACGAGACACCTAGGCTCCATTGGGCGATGGCTTCGTCGTTAACGTCCGCATTGCGACCTGGGAGAGTGATAACGAGATTCGGGTGCCTTGGGGCCGTGTTTAGAGTCGATCAATCCTGGGCCGCCTTCGTGATCCGTGATAGCCGCGCCAATCACACTCCCGTTTCGATCGGACAGGTCAATGGCCAGGACACCCAGGTGATCAGCGGGCTTAAGGAGGGGGATCAAGTGATCCTTCATCCCAGCGACCGGATTCGTGACGGCGGACGAATTTCTGAGCGGCCGCGGTAGACACGGCTGAACGGCGGATCTTCGCTTCCTGCCCCCGAACGCACGCCTCGATTGATGTGCATCAATGATGGAATCGACAAAGTCGGGATTACTTGCTTCCCATTTGACTGGAGGTTCGTATGACGCGCAGCAATCTTCTGCCCTGGTATATCGGATTGGCGATTATCATCGTTGCAGATTCAGTTGCCCTGTTGCTCACGGATGAAGGGCCTGCTGAATTTTTCCAACAGACTGCACTAGTTGTAATCCCAGTGGTCGCTTTGGGACTGATGTTCCTAACTTTCAAGAGTCAGCGGTAAGCCAGCGCGATACGTGAAAGGAATGTGTCATGAATCGACTTGTAGCTGGCTATGGCCCAACCGCCAAGTTTCTGCACTGGCTGATCGTTGCATTGCTGGTGCTTCAATACATCGTGGCTTGGAGCATGGAGGGTGACGAAGCAGATATCGCGGGCGTCATCAACCCGATGCATGACCTGCATGCTTCGCTCGGGATCACAATATTTGCACTGGCCTTGCTGCGCCTGATTTGGCGCCAGACGCACCCTATTTCGGATTACCCCGAACTCCCGCAATGGCAACATTTTGCCGCTCGGATCACTCACGCACTCCTGTACTTGTTGATCGTGGCCATGCCGATTTTTGGCATGATCGCGCTCACCGGCGAAACCACTCCTTTTGAACTGTATGGCATTCTGCCTGTACAGCTGCCCGCCCTTCCCAAACCACTCATCGAGTTTTCTGAAGAGGCGCACGAGGTGTTGGGCACTGTTCTACTGGGTGTGATCGCCGTGCACGTGGTCGCTGCACTTTACCACTTTGCGATCAAGGGTGACGCCATCATGCAAAGAATGCTGCCAGGACGCTTCCGCCGCAGCTGAAAACGCGAGGGTCTGCAGATATGACTGCCGTGACGCAGGGGCCCCGAAAAGTCGCTATCATCGGTGGCGGCATCGCTGGATTGTGTGCAGCCGTCTACGCCGCGCAGTCTGGCTACCAGGTCGAGGTCCTTGAACAACACTCGGTCCCCGGCGGACTAGCGACCAGCTGGAGCAGAGGCGAATACACGTTCGAGACGTGTTTGCACTGGTTGGTCGGTTCGAATCCCAAGGGCACGTTGCACGAGCAATGGCGGGAGGTGTTCGATATCGACAAGCTCACCTTTATTCAGCCGGAGGAATACCTCCGGCTGGAGAGCGAGCGCGGCGAGAAGCTCAGCATCTACTCCGATGTCACCAGGCTGGAGCCAGAACTTCTGAAGACTGCGCCCGAGGACCGTGTCGAGATCCGGCGCTTTGCATCCGCGATCCAGCGCCTTGCTGATTTTCCATTGCTCGAGGCCGGCGATACATGGTCGCAAAGAGTGTCCGCCTTCCTTCGAATGGCTCTGCGTTTACCGCTGCTAATTCGCTTGGCGCGCATCAGCGGCGAGGAATATGGCCGGCGGTTCAAGCATCCACTGCTGAGACGCTTCTTTACGGAGGGCACTTCCGGGCGAATTTCGGTCGTCGCAATCGTTTTCATGTTGGCCTGGATGAGCAGAGCAAACGCCGCTTATCCGATCGGCGGCTCCAAGGCGATCATCCGGCCCATAGTCGAGAGGCTAACCGCGCTCGGGGGGCGATTGCGTGTCGGCGCGAAGGTCGAAGCCATTCTCGTCGAGAACCTTGCAGCTGTGGGCGTGCGGTTGGTGGGCGGCGAGGTGATCAAAGCCGATTGGGTGATCTCGGCTGCCGATGGGCATGCGACGATCTACGATCTGCTAGGCGACCAGTACAAAGACGACGCGATCGACAAGCTGTATGGCAAGGGGGAGACATTTCCCTCCTATCTGCAGGTCTCGCTTGGCGTTGCATCCGATCTGTCGAGCGCGCCTGGACATCTGATGCAAGTGCTCGAGGCGCCGCTGAAGATCGATCCAGAAACCTCAATGGACGCTGTCACATTCCGCATTTTCCACTTCGATCCGACATTCGCGCCTGCAGGAAAGACCGCCGTCACCTGCTTTCTGCCGACGTACAATTTTGGTTATTGGGTCGATCTGCAGCGGAGCGATCCCGTCCGCTACGAAAACGAGAAACGGCGCATCGCCGACGCTGTGGTCGCCATCCTCGAGCGGCGACTTCCGGGTATTCGCGAACGGATAGAGGCGACCGACATATCGACGCCAGTGAGCGTGGTCCAGTTCACGGGTAATTGGAAAGGCAGCATGGAGGGCTGGCTGCCGACACCGCGTGCCGGCTTTGGAAAGCGCCGGCAAACACTTCCCGGGCTCCGACGCTTCCTTATGGTGGGCCAATGGGTCCAGCCTGGAGGCGGTCTACCCACTGGGCTAACGACGGCGCGTGCGGCCATCCAGTCAGTCTGTAAACAAGACGGCCTGCCGTTCTCGCCGGGACGGGTTCATTCGGATGCTTCCGTCCGATAGCGGATATGTCGATTTCGAAGGGGACGCCTTCCCAGATTTCGATTGATCTGTGTCAAATCTCCAATATGGCGTGCGAATTACCCTCTCCCTCAGCTAAGAGCAGGAGAAGCGACGATGAATGCAGCCCTCAAGGGATGTCTGTTGTTGGTAATCGCGGCAACACCGCTCTACGCACAGACCTCAGAGAACCAGCAAGCCGCCAAGCCTTTGAACTGCCCCATGATGACCGATGTCGATCAGATGCAAAAGCAGATGAGCGGCATGATGACCGACATGTGGGCGATGATGGATGGCACGAACGATCCAGCAGTGAAGTCACGCATGCAGACAATGCATGAGCACATGAGCGCGATGATGGCCAACATGCAGAGAATGCATGGCGCTCCCGCCGCAGCAAACGCAAAAGCTGCTGAGCCGCCGACGACTCCGGCTCCAAATTCGACAAAGCAAAATCACGAGGAACACCACCCCTGAAATGGCGGACGAATGAATCCGAACGCTCTAACTGGCGATCCGTCCACGAGAGAACGGCACAACCAAGTTGTTCAAGTCAGGCACTTCGGTGGCCCCGACGGGCTTGAGATCGTCGACGCTCCCATGCCGACCGCCGGGCGGGGAGAGGTGCGAGTCCACGTGCTCGCCTCGGGTCTAGAGTACACCGACGTCACGATACGACGTCATCTCTACCCACAAACTGCGGCACACAAACCGCCATTCGTGTTGGGCTACGATGTCGTCGGGGAAATCGATCAGCTCGGCGAAGGCGTGAGCGGCTTTCAGCTCGGCGAACGTGTGGCCGACATGACGGTTCTTGGATCGAACGCCACGTATCGCACGTTAACGGCCAGCCATTTGACGCGCGTGCCGGTGGGTGTCGACGCGACGGAGGCGGCCGCTCTGATCCTGAGCTGGACGACCGCATACCAACTCCTCCACCGCGCGGCACGAGTGCAACGCGGACAGCGCGTGCTTGTCCACGGAGCCGCGGGCGCTGTCGGCCAAGCGCTGCTCTCGCTCGGCAGAAAGGCTGGCCTCGAACTATGGGGCACCGCGCGTGGCGCGCACGCGCGACTGATCCGCGAGCTTGGCGCAACGCCTATTGATTATCAACGCGAAGACTTCACGCGCGTAGTACCTGGGGGATTCGATGTTGTGTTCGATGGTATCGGCGAGGATGATTATCGCCGCTCGTTCGCGGCACTCAAGCCCGGCGGCCTCGTGTGCGCATATGGCTTCACCGCGCGCGTCGGACCACAGAGCCGGCTGCGCAGCATCTTGATGTTGATTGGGCGCGTGTATCTGTGGCGGCGATTGTTGAGTTGGTTGCCTGGCGGCAAGCGCGTTCGCCTTTACTCCATCAACGCGATGCGGGCACGTCATCCGGCATGGTTTAGGGAGGACCTGGAGCGGCTTTTCGACCTCTTAGCAACTCGCACCATTCGGCCGCGCGTTGCCGAGCGAATCTCCTTCGATGAGGTCCCCGAGGGACACCGACGGCTCGAGGAGGGCGGTCTCGACGGCAAGCTCGTCCTGTGCCCGGACATCCCACCGCGACACGATCGACTGCCGCCTCAGTGCGCCCCGTATCCTATGTCGTGGCCTGAGCGCGAGCGGGGGCCGGCATGACCCGCGCTGTTGGTCCGTTATCGAACGATTGACCGATCCACAAAAGGCCAGAACCCGTTCTCGGCCTTTCCTGGCGAACGGACTTCAATTCCTCAAGTGATTCAGGAACGGCCGGCTGAAGTTCAGATCGCTACTGGTCCTTACTCGGTGCGGAGTAAGCGTCCACAATTAGCGCCCCCCCGATCGTTAGCAAAGCAATTACGGTTGCAAGAACCAAGATTGCCGATCCCGAAATCATCATAGCCCCGTAATAGTTAGGTTGAGTAAGCATGAATATGCGGCCGACCGTGTGGAACGACTTTGATCTAGGTCAAATCCGTTTGTGGGCGAGCCAGACGGGTGACGCGTCTCGACTGCTTCCGTTAGCGACAACAGCGCGCGCGAGCCCCGTGACATACCGTCACTGAGTGGTAGCCGTATTCAGCTCGAGATCGGGTCCCAGCGTTCGACTACGTACTATTACGTAGTTCCGTTCCTACGGTGGTACATGGCTACATGTCCAAACAAAATCGATCGACATTGGCGAGGTCGCGCAAACAGCGGAATGGCGCAATGAGGCAAGCACATGTCAGAGCAAGTTAATTGTGACAAAGAGGATTGCATGGAATGTGCGCGCATTGTCGTTCGGACCTATCGCGAATTGAGGAAGGCGGACTACAGCGACCGCGACGCGTTCATTTCGGCGGTTCGCGTGCTGGAACTCCGCCATCCAGGACATGACCAGTGGTTCTACTTTCGGAATGTTGCACGAGCACTGGGCGACGAGCCGTCGGCAGGACCAGCAATTGACCATTAGCCGCGACGAATCCGAGCCGTTGAATGGCGACCGACTTGAATGGCTATCGCTAGGCCAATGCGTACGTATCGCGCTCATTTCGTAAACCACGCCGACGACATTTTCGGGGTCAATCACTTCGAAGCGGAACATGATGAGGCCGCGATAAAGCATGCGTCGGAGATGTTCCCCTCCCGAATCGGCAAAGGTTATGAGATTTGGCAGGGTGCTCGGTTGGTTCACACGAAGCAATACTAGACCCCGCCGGCTAGAAACAAACAGAAGCACCCGCTGAAGACGAGAGCGCAATTCGATTTTCGAATTGTATGCCGCTCTTGAGTCTTGATGTATCGCAGGCCGTTACGTGACAATCTGAGTGACGGTGCCGTCGCGCTCCTTTCCCTGCGCCCGGTACTGACCGATGTTTTGCATCAAGGCAGCGTCCGAGACCGTGTATAGAATTGCATCGCGCTTCCCGGTATTAACGTGGCGCCGCCATAGGAAATTCGGCATGACCATGACGTCATTCTTCTGCCAATCGAAGCGGCACCCACCGACCTCGCTGTAACCCTCCCCTTCCATCACAATCACGAAGATGCTCGACGTCTCGCGCTTGAAGCGCGTTTCTTCACCGGGGCGCAGGAGCTGGGCCCGATAATCCATTGTCGGGTACACCGATTGTCCGGTGAGCGGATTTACGAATTGCATGACGATGCCCTCGTATGCATCGCCCTCCTCATCGCGCAGCCCGTCTAGCGTCTCTCGGATGTCCGTCCCACGAAAGTGAATCATTGGCGTCGGATTATGACCCCAGCCGCGCCGATGTGCTCCGAAACCGGGTTTCAAACCACCCGATCCATAAAGGCGGCTCGAGTAGCCGTCACCGTGCACCGTCTTTTGGATATTGGGCTTGGCATGTGACGCGGCGGGGTAGTCGAGGTCCACCCAAGCAGCATCGAGGTACTCCATCAGCGGCCAGTCCAACATGTCGATCCAGATCCCTGGCTTATCCGAATCGTTGCCGTGGTCGTGCCATGTTCCGTTCGGCGTCCAAACGATGTCGCCGCGGCGGCACTCGCAGCGCTCACCTTCCACATTCGTATAGCCGCCCTTTTCGGTCAGAATCGTACGACTGGCATTTGGGCTGTGGATATGGGCAGGCGCCCTGTCGCCAGGCACGTAGACCGAGATCGCGGTTCGCATCGTCGTCGTGATCTGCAGGCGTCCATCCAATCCTGGATTGGTGAGCAGGATGCTCTGGCGATCGGCGAATTGGATGGGAGAAACGTCCCCCTCGGTTGCGATCTTGGCGAGCCGCTCAAGATAGGGGCCATAGTCCTTCCAGCGCCAAAGGCAAGGAAGCGCCTTATGCTGGTTGGCCGCCACGCGCCCTTTGACCTGTCTCTCCCCTCCCCCAGTGGCCCCACCCGTATCCGCGAACCACGCCCGCTGCGATGGTACGTTCATCTCCGTGCGCAACCAAAAGTTCAACTTTTCGGCTTCAGCGTTCAGATCCTCCATGACCTTCCGCGCGTCGATGCGGGTGCCGCGCGCTGTCCTCGGCATGTGTTGCCCTCCTTTTGAGTTTCGATGGGAAATGGTCGCCGAAACACACCGGCTATTCCTTGACCTAGGTCACGCTGCGTCCGAAATGTCGCAGCCGACTACGTAACTTCCCTGAGTTTCCAATTCCCATGTATTGGGGGATGTTCTGACCTATCGAAGAATGAGGGACCGCGCATGTCGCTTGCCAGGCCGCAATTTCAGGCCGTCGCCGGCCCACCAAATCGCGACGTTCACGACGTATTGGGTGCGCTTGATCGGACGGGGATACCCCTTCTTATTCCACAGAACCAAACCATTTTCAGCGAAGGAGAGCCTGTAGATCACGCGTACAAGATTGTCGGCGGGGTCGTTCGCCTCTGCAAACATTTGCCGGACGGTCGGCGGCAGATCGCTCAATTCCTTTTTCCCGGCGACTATTTCAGCTTCGTCACGATTGGCGATCATGGTTTCTCGGCGGAGGCCGTGGTCGACGTTTCTGTGCTCTCGTTTTCTCAAGAGCGGATTGAACGTCTTTGCCGGGACAATCCAAACTTGCGCAGCCGGTTGTTTCAGATGCTTTCGCAGCGCGTCTGCGATATCCAGAACCATCTAACTGTCGTGGGGCGCCAGACGGCCAAGGAGCGTGTGGCCGCGTTCCTGCTGCTACTCGCCGATCGCTTGGACGCAGGCAGCACGAGCATCACCATCCCAATGAACCGGCAAGATATCGGGGACTATCTCAGTCTAACGATGGAAACCGTCTCTCGCACACTCTCGCGGTTGAAGGCCGCACGTATGATCACAATTCCAGATCAGCACCGATTGGAGCTGCAAAATGTCGATGGGCTACGGGCGCTCGCCGACGGAATAAACTAACGTTCTGGCAAGGCCATGCCCGCCTATGGCGCATGGCAAGGCCTCGATCTCCTCAGTTGCCTCCTGCATGAATAGAAGATCGGGATGATGGACTTCTATGAGCGCCGCCACATCTGTGACGGCCGCCCCCGTCCTACGAAGCAAATTCCAGCTAATGACTTTCAATTGCCTGTCCTTTGGCCGGTGCCTAGGCGTAGCCAAACCTAGGAAGTCAAAAGAATGTTTCAAGGACAAGCCGCATGAAGCTAAGGCCAAGCTGACGAGTATGCTTATCTTACTAGCAGGTTCAGTTCAGACGAAGCCGATGAACCGGCCGCAGATGACGACGCTGATCCAGAACGCGAAGGAGAGACCGCCGGCGAGCCGCACTTGGAGTGGTGGCGTCCCCGCGCGGTCCCAACGGCCGATCCCCCTGCAGCATGTTGAGGCCGGCGAGCAGGATGAGCATGATCTTGGCGTCGAAGAACACGACTTCGACGTACCGGATCGGCTGGCCCACGAAGAGCAGGGCGCCAAAAGTCGTCGCAAGAACAAAGCCCGCCCAAGTCCACGGCAGCATCTCGTGCGAAATCTCGCTGATGGCGCGGTCGCGAGACACAAGCCCCGCCAACCGTAGATCAACCCGGGCAATAGAACCCAGTACGACCGCAATAGCGGCCACATGCGCGATTTCCAAAGTCGGGAAGAGCCACAGCGAGATTCGAATTTCCTCAGCCATTGGGCTCGCATCAATCCACGTCAGTAGGTCCCACATCGAAGTCAGCCCCTTCAAACCGTTATGTCAAAATTCGTCAATCGTGCCGACATAGGCAATCAGCCGGCCCGCAGCGACGATCCCGAGCCAGAGAACGAGCGATACAGAGGCCAACGCATAGGCCAATGTGCGCCGCTCACCCGATCGCTCCCAGTACTTGGCGTCCTTCTTCACCTGCGCTCTGTAGAAGACGGTGATCGCGACCGCGACCAGGAGCATGACGATCTTGATCCGGAACGTGTAGTTCATGAGCTCGCGCGTCGGCTCAGCGATCGTCTGCACAGCGCCCGTGATGAAAAGAACGACCATCGCGCTCCAGATCCACGGCATCCAGCGGGCCGAAAGGTTTGCGAAGCTTTGCCTGGTCACGCGCACGCCCAAGAGCCGCAGGTTAAGCATTCCGATGGCGATCATGACGATCGCAACGCCCAAGATGTGGACCGTTTGCGAGATAGGAATGATGAGCCAGGTCTCGAGGCGAGTCGTGTCCGAAAAGACTTCATGGAGTGGCGTCTGCGTCAACCAGTCCGACAGTGCTTGCAGCATGCGATGTCTCCAACGGCCGGTGAATGGCGTTAGGCGGCCTTCCGTACAGGCTCAGCGTCGTTGTGGTGGCAGCACGGCTTCTCTTGGGTAAAGCTCGCCGGGGTGCGAACCGGGTCGTTTGCATGCCTCGTCGCCCACTCGGCATAGGCGAGAGTCGATGCGAACAGTGCGAGAGCGGAAAGGACGAACGTTACGTACAGGATGGTTTCGAGTGGCATGACGGTCTCCCTTTTTTGCTTTGTCCACTATGCATCCGATCGCTTCATGTCGCTTTGACCTGAATCAAGCTGCCCCCAGGCGTCCGTCGCGGCTGATCCAGATCAAAGCGCAAGTCTTAAGGTCCGACAGAATGGGGCCTGAAGCTCTTTCGTGGGGTGCCAGCTCGTGTGGTCTTCGACTCGAATCTTATGGGATCAGCAGATTCTGCTGCTTTGGATTCTCTTGCCGCCGGTCTTCTTGTTTTGCGGCCTCCTCGTTTTCGCCGCCCCGCTATTTTATCGGGAGAGGGCCGTCCCTAAGGCCGACAACGATCTCGTCGCCGATCGTTCCGAACTCATTGCCGAAAGCCCACGGCGCAACGCTGCCTAGAGTTCAGGTGCCACCTTCTTCTCGGTATTTCGCGATGGTGTCGAACCTTGCCCTCGGCGCGCTCGTCATATCGCTAAATGTGATTGTCCACACGGTGGGGCTGGTCGCGCTCGCGCGCTGGATGTCTTGGATCGTCCACTGGTTCAGCCTCCACCGGCACAGCCTGGGTAAGACGGTTGCCATGGTCACGACCGTGCTAGGTATTTTTTTCGTCCACACGGTCGAGGTATGGATCTGGGCTTTCGCTCACTTGATGACGGGCGTGGTCAGCAGTCTCGAAGATGCCGTCTACTTCTCGACGGTCACGTTCTCAACACTCGGCTACGGAGACATCACGCCGCCGCCTGGCTGGCGTGTGTTCGCCGCTCTGGAGTCCATGAACGGCTTCATCCTAATCGGCTGGTCCATTGCCTACTTGGTCGCGGCGTCCACGCGGCACGGCCCATTCCGCATCGGCGAGCACTTCTAAGGCTTGCACGCAGGCGTCACCGGCGACTTGATCCTTCGCTATGATGTGCTGATGGTGAGCGAAGTGGGCTCTTCTTGCGAAACAACTGCCGGTTATACGCGATGAATTTGCGTATCCAGTCCTCGATGAATGAGCGTTGGCCGCGAATCATGTACCACCAGCCGAATATGCTGATGATCACCGCTCCGATCGCGTCAAACGCCAAGTCCCACATCGTATCCGTTAGACCCGAGGGATCGCCCAATCGTGGTTTCTGCATCTGCAGCCCAAAGGTCTGATCCATGGCGAATTCGAACACCTCCCAAAGCGCGCCGACCGCCATTGAGAAGACAAAGGCAAAGAGGGCCAAGAAGCGCGGACGCAAGTTGATATCGATCCGCTCGTTCTCGTTAAGTACTAAACAAGCAGGAAGCCGACGATCCCGAACATCAGGCCGGAGGAGGCATGCAGGCTGGCGTCCCACCACCAGAGCAGCTAGTAGTATCTCTGAATCTCCCCGAGGAACAGGGACGCGAACACAAACGTGATCGCGAGGATTTGAAACTCGGAGAGAATTTTCACCGGCAATCTGGACCCGAGCGTGACAGGCGCCAGTGTGACCGCCATGATAATCGCAACCTGCAGGGCGGTCGGCCACTGGTCTGAACGTACCAGCACGACCAGCTCGACGAGCATGATCGTTTGCAGAAAGCCGAGCAGCACCCAATATAGTCTGTCGGCAGTGTCGCCTGCGGACACGGTCGCCTGCGCGGTAGAACCAAGTGTCTCCATTGGACAGAGCTATCACGATTGTGCCGGTTGCACGAGTGCGCCTAAAAGCTGGGCTTGATGCTACTCAGGGCACGACGTGCACACTGCAAGGCGCGAGCGCTGCGACATGCTGAGACACGCTCCCGAGCAAAATTCCGGCCAAGCGGCTGCGGCCGCGTTTGCCGAGCACAATTAAGTCCACGGCCTCGCGCTTCGCGACATCCAAGATGAACGCCGCGGCATCTCCGAGGCCCGAAATCGTTTGGACATGTGCGACGCCGAGTCGTTGGGCTTGTTCCTTGGCCCGCAGCAGAATTTCGCGCGAACGGGCATCAAGCATGTCCATAACGCCGTCGCGACTGTCGATCGGTCCCAGATGATGGTCGAAATAGCCTTGCTCGACGTTAACGATGATGAGCGATCCGTCGACTTGTTTCGCGAGGTCGGCAGCAGCCTCGACTGCTCGGTTGGCGCCGTCAGAATTGTCTGTTGCGACTAGGATGCGGTTTATGGCCTTCATAACCCGCTTTTGCTCCGGCGGTTCTGCTTTAAGCTCATGATGTAAGCGATGAGATCGTCCGAGGTCTTCTCCTTCAGCATCAGGTTGGGCATCGAAGGATGCGGCGATTGAAACCATACCCGCAGAGCCATCTCGGACATTCCGCGCGCATTGGCGACCAGTTCAAAGGCCGGCGCTCGTTCGTGCGGGGAGACCCGTTCGCCCTTCTTCACCGCGTGGCATTCCGCACAAACAGCATCGGCATACTCAAGGCCGGCCTTCACGTCGCCAAGTTGCTGGGCGTGTGCGATTTGTGCCGTCGCCGCGATTGAAAGAGCGATAACTAAGTGTTTGAGCAACGATTTCATAATCGTCTCCTTGCCTGCGCAACGCAAATTCAGTGTGTTATTTCGCAGAATTGGACCAAATCCTCATTGAGGCAGATCAATAGCCGATGAGTACTCGCCGAATTGCAGCCTCAGCTCGCGAGTCTCGTGAACACGTAGTCAGGCCATAGCACGCGAAGCTCGCGCGGTAGAACGCTGATCAGCTTGAGTACCTCCTCAGTCGTGATTGACCAGGCGATTGCCGCAAAGCCCGCCCGCACGGCCTCGTAAGGATCAAGCACCGATTTGGGCCCGAGAATGGATTCAACGTAGGCAACGAAGTCGTCGAGCCGCCTTTCGCGTGTAGGGGTTTCGGATGGACGCCATCCCTCATAGAACACGCCGCGCAAAAGGATCGGCAGCTGCGCTCCGAAGTGAACCGCATTTTCCGGTCCGATGCGATCGCGCAGCGCGTGCAGACTCGCGCGAAGGGCCGCATAGGCCTGGTGGCGGTTGGTCGTTTTCAACTCGGCCATGACAATCCGAAGCCACTGATTGGTTTCGTGGACGGTTCGGTCGATGGTGTCCAATCCATTTGCGCTCATGTCGGCCCCGCAAGTTTCATTAATCTAATTTTTGACGACAAAGTGGTCGCTGTAATTGACCTGCATCAACGCCGCAACGAACGCCGCGAGCTAAGTTTTGTTTGTGTTTCGGAAGCGAGAGTTGCATGAAAGCGGCAATCTTTGTCCTAGCAACGATGCTCTGCGCGGAAGGTGTTGCTGCCGCGTCGGCGCCATTGTCGTACGAAATCGAGCGCGGTCGCGCGTTTGCCCAGCGGCATTGCGCCACGTGCCATGCTATCGGCCGGGCGGGATCAAGTCCGTATGCTCCTGCACCTCCCTTTGGGACGTTGCATGAACGCTACGACGTAGAGGCGCTTGCCGAGGCCTTGGCGGAAGGCATCGTTGTCGGCCACGGCGGTGCGCGTCAAATGCCGCAATTTGTGCTGTCACCGGCCGAGATCGATGATCTGCTCGCTTATCTGAAGTCCCTGGAAACTAGCTAGAAACTGGCTAGCGGTTGTTCGATCTTTTGTGCAGCACCTGCGATGCTGGTTCCTTCCAGCGATGGTATTCGCTCGAAGGATTTGGTATTCGCTCGAAGGATTTCATCTGCCGTTGCTTGGAACGTGCTCCTAATTTGTCGGCAGGCTCGATAGATAGGCGATGATGTCGTCGATCTGCTGGCGCGACAGCGAAATATTGGGCATCGGCGGGTGTGGCGACATCAACCAGCCCCGGATCCAAGCCGGTCTTTCTTTGTTTGTCTTTGCGACGGCCGTAAACGGCGGCGCGCCATCAGTCGCTGTTGCCGAAGCTTCGGTCGCGTGACAGGACGAGCACGAGCGCATCACCATTTGACGTCCGGCCTCCGCACTTCCGGCTGCTTCGGCGACGCTCGCATAGCCGATGCAGAGGGTGAACGAGATAAGAGCAGCGATTTTCATCTTTTGTTTCCTTTCGATTTGCTGCCACGTCAGTGGAAGAGAAAGACGGGCAACGGACTTGAATTGAGGACGTGGCGTGTAAACCCACCGAACACGAGCTCGCGCAACCGGCTATGGCCGTAACCGCCCATGACAAGGACATCAGCGCCGCACGCGGCAGCGGTGTCCAGCACGGCGTCGGGAAGGCTGCGTCCACCCGGAATGACAAGGCGTGCTTCGCTTGTGGTTCCATGGCGGCGGAATTGGGCGGCGACGCGTTCGGCGGAGGCGACCCTCGCATTTGTCTTGGTGTCGCCTTCGTCCGCCGCGAGCACGATGACCCTGTCAGCCTTCGCCAGCAGAGGTGCAGCGGCTGTGACGGCGCGCGCCGCTTCTGGACCGTCCTTCCACGCGATTGCGATCGTCGGAGCAATATTCTCGGGAGGCGTCTTGGGTGCGACCAACAGCGGCCGTCCGCCGGCGACGAGCACCGCGCCAATGCCGCCAGTCGATAGAGCCGTGGCCTCCGGTGGACGACCTAGCACCACTAGGTCGTGGAAACGCGCTTCGGCTATGGTGGCTTCAACTTCATCTCCACTGATCTGTTGCCACGTCGCTGACGTGACGTCCCATCTCTTGCAAAACCGATCGAAGGCAAAGCGAGCATTCTTTGTGCGAAGCTCGTTCTCTTTCTGCAGATCGGCAATCAGCTCCGCCGCATTCATCGCTGCCCCAACCTCGAAAGGCGATGCTCCGATGGCGATCTGCGCCGGCGTAGGCCTAGCGCAGATGCAATGGATCTCGGCGTCGAACAGCCGCGCGACAAGATAGGCGGTATCGAGCGCAGCGGTGTCGCTTTCAAAGCCCGTCAGGGAAACGAGAATTTTTCTCATCTTGATCCTCCTAGTGGCGGAATTCCGGCTGCTTTCTGTTGATTTCGGGCTCGAGACCGTATTCTTGCACGATCTTTCCGATCAGCAACGCGCGTGTCTCTGGCGCTAACGCACTCTCGAGCTGAGCTACGATCGGTGCTGCAGCGATGATCACAAGACCGTCATAGGCACGCTCTCGAGCGGCTTCCAACAACACCTGGCCTATGTGCAAAAGGTGTTGACGATAGGGGTTTTGGCTTAGCATCGGCTGACGTTCTGCCTTGAACCAGGCCCTGTATGCCATTACATCCCGGTCGTCAAAGTCCCGTTCGGAAAGCTGGAAATTGGGTGCGGTTATGGGCGTTGCGATGCCGTCCTGGCACGAACATATGCGAGTGCTTCTACCGTCAGTAATCACTACCCAAATCCGTGTTCCGTGAGCGGACATCGCCCTCTTTCCAATAACCATCGGGGGCGACTTGTATCAGCCCCTTTGCGCAGCCGGATTGATCCGTATCAACTGGTTGGAAATCACCGATGACGACCGCGCACTCCACAGACGCGCTGTTTCGGGCGCTGATTGCGACAGCGGTCGACGGCATCATCGTCATCGACGTGAAGGGCACGAGTGGTCGCATCTGGGCGTCGCCGAACCAGGCTGGCGGCGTCGATTTTCGTTTTCGGCTGCCGCTGACGCATTTGGAATGATGAGATGGCCGATCCGATTTTGATCGTGGATGACGACGCAGATGTGCGCGATTCGCTGCGCGCTCTCCTGGAATCGGCGGGGTTCGATGTTCGCGATTTCGACTCGGCCAAGGCCGTTCTCGCAGACGGCAGTCTTACCCAAGGCGCCTGCCTGATCGCCGACATCCGCATGCCGGATATGGATGGTCTCGCGCTGCAGGAAGAGCTCGCCAATCGCAAGATTGGGCTACCGGTGATCATCGTCACCGGGCACGGCGATGTACCGCTCGCGGTGAGGGCAATGAAGGCCGGAGCGGTCGATTTTCTCGAGAAGCCGTTCGACGATGAGCTTCTCCTCCAAAGCATCAAACAGGCGCTTGTGTTCGGCAAGGAGAGTAGAGGTCAGGCATCGCTCGCGCAGATGGCCGCCGCTCGCATCGCCCTTTTGACCGAACGCGAAGGGCAGGTGCTGGAGTGTCTGGTGTCGGGTAAGGCGAATAAGGTTATCGCCTATGAGCTCGACATATCACCGCGTACGGTCGAAATCCATCGCGCCCATGTGATGGAGAAGATGCAAGCGCGAAGCTTGTCCGACGTGGTCCGGCTGGCTCTGGCGGCCAGTCTGAACCCGCCGGCCAAGCACTAAGGGTTATTCCGTATATTCTTCCGAGGGCGAGGCTCCTAGGTTGTCAATGGCCGAGCCGCCTGCGGAGGTTCGTGTGGAGAATTTCACATCATGCGTTGTCCATGTGGTGGACGATGACGAAGCGGTCAGGGATTCCATGCGTGCGCTTCTGGAATCTCACGGTCTCGAGGTGCGCGACTATGCCTCCGCAAGGGCCTTTCTCATTGGCACGCCTCTACAGCTGACCGGCTGTGTCCTGCTGGACCTTCATATGCCGGGAATGAGTGGACTGGAGCTGCTCGATACGCTGCGCGCGCGAGGGTCCAAGCTTCCCGTGATCGCGTTCACGGGTCGAAGCGATTCCGCACTGAAAGCGCGCGTGGTTCGGGCTGGCGCTCTCATGCTCCTGGACAAGCCGGTGGCGGACGACATGCTGCTGGGTTCGCTGGCACGCGCCTTGTCCCTTGCGGAGTGCAGCCAAGGGCTGGGCGCTACGTAGAATCCCCTAAGGGGAATTCCTGAATTTCCGAAAGCATTGATCCGGGTCAACCTGCTGGCGTTCGAAACAAGCAGCGGAGCAACGCCAATGTCAGTCGCCATGGACCCGGTGTACTCAACGACGGCAACGCGCATCACCCAGAACCCGTTCAGCTGGTCGACGCTTGGCGGGGCCGCTGCAGGAGCCTCCAAATCCTCGCCCATCGACGAGGATCTTCGCGCCCTTCAGCAGATTGGTATGAAGGTCCGCTTCGCTCGTAACGAGACGATCTTCAACGATGGCGACGAGGTGACCAACTGCTACAAAGTGATCAGCGGAGCGGTTCGGCTGTGCAAGCACATGGTGGATGGCCGGCGTCAGATCGCCGACTTCCTGCTCGCCGGCGACTTTTTCGGCTTCATGCAGTTCGGTCACTACAAATTCACCGCGGAAGCCGTCGGTGATATCGTTCTGATGTGCTATCCGCAGCGCCAGGTCGCCCGCCTCAGCAGCTCGATGCCGAACCTTCGCGGCCGTCTGCTCGTGCTTCTCTCGCAGCGCCTGCTCGGCATGCAGGATCATCTCGTGATGCTAGGACGGCAGACCGCGAAGGAGCGCATCGCATCCTTCCTGCTGCATATCGCGGAACGCTCCGATGCCGAAGAGGGCCTCGCGTTCGACCTTCCCATGAGCCGCCAGGACATCGCGGACTATCTGGGCCTGACGATCGAAACCGTGTGCCGCATGTTAAGCGAGCTGAAGCGCGACCGAGTTGTCGCCATCCCGAACGTCAACCAGGTCGTCTTGAACGACATGGACGCGTTAAGCGCGCTGGCCGAAGGCGGCGAGTAATCACATCCACATCATCATCATCGAGGAGCAACTTCTATGTCTCTGATGCGCGTACGGCTCGAACTGGCCAGATCGTCTGATTTTCCTCATGGCAGCTCATCGCACGGCTACGAATTCGTCGTGCCGCTGAACCAAGACGGTCACATTGATGCTTCGGCCTGGAAGAAGTTTAAGGACAAATGCCGCGTGACGCGGTTCTGGGGCGACTCGCCGGAGGAGAACGGCACGCTCCGTCATGTCGGCCATGGCTGGAGGTTCGACTACGACAGGACGGACGACGCCGATGATGAGCCCTTCTTCAAGCTCGACAAGCACGCGCTGTCACCGGGCGAATATGTGTCCATCACCGAGCACGACGGTGTTCAACGGCCCTTCCGCGTCATGATGGTCACGCCGGCCAACTGAACCCATCCTTGCCTGGAGGCTTCGATGACCCCGGAATTGCGAGAGGTTGCGGTTCGCATTCTCGATCAGCACCGGATCATGACGCTCGCGACCAATCGCCCGGATGGTTGGCCGCAGGCGACCGTCGTCGGTTATGCCAATGACGGGCTCAAAATGTATTGCTTTGTCTCGCGGCTGAGCCAGAAATACGCAAACATCGCCCGTGATCCTCGCGTCTCGATTGCAATCGCGAGCGACTTTTCTCAACCGCTCCAGATCAAAGGCCTCTCGCTCGCGGGCAAGGCTGTTACCGTCACGCAGGCACCGGAATTCAGTCGCGCGTGTGAGCTCTTCATGAAGCGCTATCCGGAGTACGCCGATTGGCCACGGCCCAATCCTGCATTCGCGCCGATGCTTCGCATAGTGCCCGCGATCATCTCGGTACTCGACTATTCCAAGGGATTCGGCCACAGCGATTTGATCAAAATCGAGGAGGATGAGTTAACGCCCGTCGGCACGAAGTGGGACCGTTGGTTTGGCCGCGCTGGAAGGGAATCCTGAATTTCTGGTTTGAGCCAACGCGGATGCTCCCCTTTACTCGCTATGAGTTCTTCGGCGTCTTCGCTGCCTACAACGCAGCGAACTGGCCAGCCGCGATTGTAGCTTACCCCTTGGCTATTGCTGCGCTGCTGTTCGCCTATAGGGCCACCCAGAAGTTAAGGCACGTCGTCGCGGCTATTCTAGCGCTGATGTGGGGCTGGGTGGGCGTCATGTATCACGGCGTCTACTTCAGCCAGATCAACCCTATAGCCCGCGTCTTTGCGGCCGCGTTCGTGCTGCAAGCGCTCCTGTTTGGCCTGAACACAGTGCGTGATGGTGGGCTGGAGTTCGGGCCTCGAAGCCGCGTTCGCACTGCTGCCGGTGCCATCATGATCGTTTACGCGCTCATCGCGTATCCACTCATCGGGCTGATGGTCGGCGAAACTTATCCCGCTATGCCCCTCTTCGTTGTAACGCCGTGCCCATTATTGATCTTTACCTTCGGGCTGATGCTGTGGGCAACTCGCGCACGTTGGTGGCTGTGGATCGTGCCAATTATGTGGAGCGTAGTCGGCGGTAGTGCTGCATTGCTGCTCTCGGTGCCTCAGGACTGGGCATTGCCTTTCTTCGCCGTAACCGCTCTCACCTTGATCTTAACTGACCGGCCACGTTCCCGTCAGGCCTCGTCTTGAAGTGGACCTCACATCGCCGGTCGACTTTGACCCTAACGCACAAGGAGAACGGTCATGGCCAAGATGAAGGCTGCAATTTTCGCTGAACCCGGACGGATCGTGCTCGATGAAAAGCCGATTCCCGATGTTGGTCCGCTGGACGCATTGTTGCGTGTGACCACGACGACGATCTGCGGTACCGACATCCACATCTTGAAGGGCGAGTATCCCGTGAAGCGTGGCCTCACGATCGGGCACGAGCCCGTCGGGGTGATCGAGAAGTTGGGCACCGCGGTGACCGGGTTCGAGGAAGGCCAGCGCGTGATCGCCGGCGCCATCACACCC
>Ga0137452_1000166_pt1 | contig 19236 bp, 16 predicted proteins | sample EasRivERMGT513_2_FD_102312 | JGI IMG/M metagenome (GOLD analysis project Ga0137452, IMG submission 102312) | Soil microbial communities from meander-bound floodplain in the East River, Colorado, USA - East River MetaG ERMGT513_2 | ecosystem: Environmental > Terrestrial > Soil > Floodplain ...
GCGGTAGCCGAAATCGATGACGAGCTCAGGGTGCCCCATTGCGAACTGGGGATCGTTACCGGTGTGGCCGGTATCGGTGCTTGCCGTTGCGTACCCGGCTCTGAGCGCGTTCGCGAGCGCGGGGTAGGCGATGACGCCCGCGTAACCGCCACCTCCCACTCCCTGGAATTTCCCGTTCCAGCCGGATGCAGGCAACCACACCTCGATGTTGATCGCCGGGGCGACCGTGAGCTGCACGCGGCAGAAGGCGGGCACGGTCGGCGGTGGCCCTCCGCGTCCGCCGGCCGGGGCGGCTGGATTCGCCACGAACGGTCCCGCAGGCACCAGCGTCGCCGCGGTGATCGTCGTCTCAGGGAGCTTTAACGACGAAAGGCTGTCGCACGTCTGAGCGGCCGAGGCCAACGCGGGGCCGGACAGACAGCCTACAAAGGTCACGAGAATTGCCCGCAGTAGCCTGTCGCGCATTGCTTCACTCCCTCCTATCACAGGTCTTCCACTGTCAGCGTTGAATCCGCGTCTTTCCACGCTTCCTTGAACTGACTGTCCACCCATGCAGCATCCGACGTTTTGTTTTGCCGCATGAGGCTTTCGCGAAGGCCGAAGAGCGAACGGGCGTTGCGCGGATGTCGGGCGAGGTCTTCTCGAAACACCTGTTCGGCATCGGCAGGACGCCCGGACTGCAGGAGGGCAGCGCCAAGCGACTCGCGAATCGGATAGAACCATACCGGCGGCTCGTCGTACGCCACTCGGTCCGCGCCCGCGACCGCCTGCCTCCAGAACGTAGTTGCCGCGTCGTTGGTGCCCCGCGCCGCCGCGATGCGCGCTGTAAGCACCAGGCGCGCGATGTCGAGCACGTTCCTCGCGCTCTCCAGACCCGTGCCGCCAAACAGTGCGCTGTCTGGCACCCGTGCGATCGACGCGACGAGTTGGGTCTGCTCGGCCGTGGCTTGGTCGACCTGGCCCTTGCGTGCGAGCGCCACACCGCGCGCGAAATGCCGCCACGCGGTCATGACGGGCCGGTCCGCAGGAGGCGCTGGTTCCTTCAATATGTCGTCGTATCGTCCAAAGCGAAGCAGCACCGACGTCGGTGTGACGACCATCGATTCGATCATCGGCATCATGTTGGCGTGCGGCGTGAGCCGTTCAGCCAGTTCGGCCGCCGACTGGCGTGCGTCGGCGAAGCGCCCGCGCATCATGTTGGAATCGGAGAGGAAGTGCAGGTTGTGAGAATAGTAGGCGAGTCCATAGTAGGCGTCGGGCGGCGCACTCTTCAGGTATGTCCGATCGGCCTCAGCGCCTGCAAGATTCGCCTTGGCCGCCCCCTCGTGATCGCCGGTTCGCGCCAGGATGTGTGCGGGCATGTGCGCCAAATGTCCCGCCGCCGGAGCCAGCGTCTTCAGACGCTCGGCGCTCGGGAGCGCGCGTTCCGGTGCCCGTGATGCCTCCACGCTGTGAATGTAGTAATGATTGGCGCCGACGTGGTTCGGGGCACGGCGCAGGACCGATTCGAGGACTTCGAGGATCCGGGGCGTGTCTTCTCCCGCCTTGCCGTCGAGCGTCCACAGCTTCCATGGATGGAGGTTCATCAGGCTCTCGGCGTACAACGTCGCGGCATCGAGATCGTCCGGGTACTTGCGCATCAACTCGCCCATTGCATGCGAGTACCCCCGGGCCAGCGCGGCGCGATCCGCCTTGAGATCGGCGGCGTAGCGCACCGCCATGGCGGCGACATAGTCCTTCTCAACCTGCGGCGCGTTCGCGCTGAGGCTCTTCGCCTTGTCGATCGCCTCGAGCGCCTGCCGCGCGCGCGGGTCGTCGATGTCGAGGTTGTAGTTCGGTCCGAGTGCCCACGCGAGTCCCCAAAGTGGCATCGGAGAACCAGGATCGAGCTCCGACGCGCGCTGGAACGAGCGTACGGCTTCCTCGTGGTTGAACGCGAACACAAGGGACACGCCCTGATCAAAGAATTTCTGCGCGTCCGCGTTGGACGTCATGATCGGGTGGTGGTGCGTGCCGATGCCGGGGAACAGGGATGGTCCGGGGCGGGTCTCGGTTACGGCCGCCTGTTCGGCGTTTCCCGGGGACGGCGCGCGGCACGCCATGCCCATCCCCGCAAACAGCGCGAGACACCATACTCTTGCTTTCATGTGGTCTCCCAATGCGGCGAAATTGTATTGTGAGGCCGGCCGCAATTACACGAGATTTGCCGTTTGCAAGTACAGCCGTGGCCCCTAACGATCGACGACGGTTCATGAAGACGCTCGCCGCTACCGCGGCAGCCCGCGCCGTTTCCAATTCGCGAGGGTCATCCGCGATGCAGACATCGACCACCAATCCCGAGTCCCGAATCCCGAATCCCGGCCGAATAGGGGCGCTCGTGTTCGACGCGTACGGCACGCTGTTCGACGTTTTTTCGATCACGTCCCTCTGCGATCAGCTCTTTCCAGGCGGCGGCACGGCGCTCGCGGGGATGTGGCGCGCCAAGCAGCTTCAATACAGCGTGCTGCGGAGCCTGATGAACCGCTACAAGGATTTCTGGCAAATCACGCAGGACGGTCTCATGTACTCGGCTCAGAGTCTCAAGCTCGATCTGACCGCCGACAAGCGGACGCGCCTGATGGATGCGTACCTGACGCTCGCCTCGTTTCCCGACGTGAAACCGGGGCTTCAGCGGCTCAAGGCGCAGGGGCTGAGGCTTGCGATCCTCTCGAACGGCGAGCCGAAGATGCTGCAGTCGGCGGCGACGAGCGCCGGGATTGCCGATCTGCTCGATGCGATCATCAGCGTGGACGAGGTCAAGGTCTTCAAGCCGAGCCCGCGGGTCTACGAGCTCGCGTCCGCGCACTTGAACATCGCGAAGAGCGAGATCGGGTTCGTCTCGTCGAACAATTGGGACGTCAATGGCGCCGGCTCGGCGGGTCTCACGTCATTCTGGATTCAGCGTGCGGCAGCGGAACCGCCGGAGGAGCTTGATTACCCGGCCGCGCGCGTCGTGCACGCCATCACCGACCTTCCGGCGCTGGTCCGCGGCTGAGCGGGCAGGCGGACCTGAAGGTCCGCCTCTACGTCGAATATAATCCAAGGTTCCGATCCGAACCACCGAAGCACCGAGGCACCGAGAATTGTTTGCGTGGTCCTCGGTGTCTCAGTGTCTCGGTGGTACGTCTCGCCAAGGTCTCGAGGAGGGTTCCCGTGTTACAGGCCTCATCCGCATCCGTTCGTGCGGATGTTCTCCAGAATTATTCCGAGCTGTTCGGCACCAAGACGATCGATGGCCGCAAGGTGAACGTCGAGGAGTTGGTCGCCCAGCTTACGCGTGACACGCGCGACGAGTTTGCGGCATTGATGAAGGCGAGGCACGAGCTGCACGGCCTCGTTGCCAGCAGGCAGTTCCAGTACGACTTCCTCGATCTGGTGGCCAGCGTCCAGCGCGCCGGCGACGGCCCCGCCAAGGAGACCGCCCGGCGTGCCCTCCGCGCGCACGATTACGTTTACGACGTCTTCGAGTCCGCGGAAGGTGTCGCTGCGTGAATGTCGTCGATGAACGGTTCGTCGCCGAACTGCGAGGATTCTGCGGATCCCACGACGTTCTGACAGACCCGCTCGAGCTGCTCACCTACGAATGCGACGGCCTGCCGCATCTGCACCAGAAGCCTGCCGTCGTGGTGCTTCCCTCGTCGGCCGACCAGGTGCAGGCGGTCGTCCGTCTCTGTCATCAGCATGAGATCCCGTTCGTGGCCCGCGGCCACGGAAGCGGCCTGTCAGGAGGCGCGCTGCCGATTCCAGGCGGCGTCGTCATCGGACTGTCGCGCCTCAATCGTGTGCTCGACGTTGACATTCCAAATCGACGGGTCACCGTGGAACCGGGCGTCACGAACCTGGAGATCACGCGCCAGGTTGCATCCCACGGTTTTTATTACGCCCCTGATCCGTCGAGCCAGCAGGTGTGCTCGATCGGAGGCAACGTTGCCGAGAACTCCGGCGGCGCCCACTGCCTGAAGTACGGATTTACCGTTCATCACGTGCTTGGTCTCGAGGCAGTCCTGCCGAATGGCGACCTCGTGCGCCTCGACGGCGCCATCGCTGACGCACCTGGCCCCGACCTCCTTGGCGTGTTGATCGGATCTGAAGGCACACTCGCGGTCGTCACCAAAGTGATCGTGCGGATCCTGCGCCGTCCCGAAAGCGTCCAGACGCTGCTAGCCGCCTACGGTTCGATCAGCGCAGCGGGGCTGGCGGTGTCGGAGATCATTGCCGCCGGCATCATCCCGGCCGCCGTGGAGATCATGGATTCCCTGTCGATCGTCGCGGTCGAAGCCGCCGTGCACCCGAATTTTCCGCCCGCCGATTCGATCCTGATTGTCGAGCTCGATGGTCCCGTCGCCGAGGTCCGCGAGCAGTTCACCGACGTCGAAGCCATCTGCCGCCGCGCCGGCGCGACCACGGTGGAAGTCGCCCAGGACGAGGCGCACCGGGCACGCATCTGGAAGGGCAGGAAAGGCGCGTTCGCGTCGATGGGGCGCGTGACGCCGAACTACTACGTGCAGGACGGCGTGGTGCCGCGCACGAAGCTGCCGGAGGTGCTCGAGCGCATCCGCCAGCTCGAGGCGCGCTGCGGTCTGCGGATCGGAAACGTGTTTCATGCTGGTGACGGCAACCTTCATCCGCTGATCTGCTACGACGAGAAGATCCCGGGGCAGTCCGCGCTGGCCGCTGAAGTGGGCGCCGAAATCCTCTCGTACTGCGTCGAGGCGGGCGGTTCGATCACCGGCGAACATGGTGTGGGCGCCGACAAGGCGGAGTACATGCCGCGCATGTTCTCGGCAGACGATATCGACGTCATGCAGCTCGTGCGCCGCGCGTTCGATCCAAAGGGGATCTGCAATCCAGGCAAGGTGTTTCCGGCACCGCGTCTCTGCGGCGAAGTGCCCGGTCCCTACCGCGCACATCCGATTGAGAAGGCCGGTCTCGGCGAGCGTTTCTGACCATGGAGCTCAGGTGGGCTGACAATCCGCGGCGGGACCGGAGCTTCGATGCTGCGGCGCGGACCCTACGGGTCCGCGAGGCGAGCCTGAAAGGCTCGCCTCGCTGTTGGCAACCGACGTGAGCTCCATACACATGTCTCTCGGAACACCGGCGAACCAGGCGGACGCGATCGATGGCGTCGTACCCCGTACGGTCATCGAGCCGGCATCAGCGGAGGACCTCGCATCCGTGCTCGCATCAGCCTCGCAGCAGCGCGCGTCAGTGGTCATCCGCGGCGGCGCGACAAAGCTTGCGTGGGGGCGCACGCCGTCGCCGATCGACATCGTCCTCAGCACGAAGCGGCTCAACAGGCTGGTCGCGCACGAACATGCGGATCTCACGGCAACCGCGCAGGCCGGTGCCCGCATTGACGATGTGAACAGGGAGCTGGCGCGGCACGGTCAGTGGCTGCCGATCGAGTCGGCGTTCGAGGGCGCCACAATCGGCGGGGCGATCGCGACCAACGACAGCGGGCCGCTGCGCCACCGGTACGGCACGCCTCGCGACCTGCTGATCGGCATCCGGCTCGCACTCACCGATGGCCGTCTGATCAAGTCGGGCGGCAACGTCGTGAAGAACGTTGCGGGGTATGACCTGGGAAAACTGATCAGCGGCTCGTTTGGAAGCCTTGCCGCCATCGTCAGCGCAACGTTCAAGCTGACGCCGCTGCCGGCGGCGTCGAGCACGTTGATCGCGACCTTCGACAATGCCGCCGGGCTTGTCACGGCCCTCAACGCGATTACCAGCAGCCAGCTGGAGGCGTCGACGTGTGAGGTGCACGCGTCCGCCCTGCATAGTCCGGCTAAAGCCGGACACTACCACTTGTTGCTCAAGTTCGAATCTACGCCGGGCGCGCTGAATGCACACGTCCAGAAGGCGCGCGGGCTCGTCGGTGACGCACAATGCGAGGTCGTAGCCGCGGCCACCGAGTCCGACGCCTGGCGCGACCACGGGCGCGCGCTCTGGACGTCGCCGGGGATGGTCGTCAAGGCCGCGTGGCTGCCCGCGTCGCTCGGCGGCGTGCTCGCGTTCGTCGGCGAGATGCGCGAAAGCGGAACGGACGTGGAGCTGTCAGGTCGCGCGGCGCTCGGGTCCGGGCTGTTCCGCATCGATGGCGATGTTTCGACACAGCGCGCAGCGGTGGAGCGAATGCGCTCGCGGCCGGATCTGTTCAGGCATGTGGTCCTTCTGCGAGCGAGCACTGAGCTGAAACAGACGATTGATGTCTGGGGATCGCTGGGCGATGCCGCGGCTCTTGGCGCGGCGGTGAAGCATGCGCTCGATCCGCAGGGAATCCTGAATGCCGGTCGGGGGCCGGTGTGACTGCAAAGCCTTCCAACTCCCAACCTCCAACTCCCAAGGCGCCTTGGAAGTTGGGAATTGGAAGTTGGGAATTGCTACGCGGATCGGTCGCGAGCTTCGTGGACTTCGTGGTTGATCAGATCTGGAATGACTGAAGTCTTGGAGTCATCGAAGCCCGCGTTTCAGGGCGCAGACCAGCCGTCGAGGGGGCTGATCGACGCGTGTGTCCACTGTGGCTTCTGTCTGCCATCCTGTCCGACGTATGTGCTGTGGGGCGAGGAGATGGATACGCCGCGCGGGCGTGTGTACCTGATGAAGGCCGGGCTCGAAGGCCGCGCCGAGATGTCCTCGACCTTCGTCAGCCACTTCGATGCGTGCCTCGGCTGCATGGCGTGCGTGACCGCGTGCCCCTCGGGCGTTCAGTACGGTCCGCTGATCGAACACACGCGCGCCCAGATCGAGCGCCACTACGACCGGCCGTTCGGTGAGCGGCTGTTCCGCTCGCTGCTGTTCGCGCTGCTTCCATACCCGCGGCGGCTTCGATTCGCGATGGCCCCATTGCTCATCTTTGGCCCTGTCCTCCGCGTCCTCGAGCGAAGCGGAGTCTTCAACCTGCTGCCGCTCCGCATCCGGTCGCTCGTTGCCGTCGCCCCACAGCCGTCGTGGCGTTCGTTGTTCGGGAGTGCGCCCGAACACACACCAGCGTCCGGCACGCCGCGCCTCACCGCAGGCCTGTTGACCGGATGCGTGCAGCGTCTCGCCTTTGCGGACGTCAATCGAGCGACGATCGACGTGCTGGCCGCCGAAGGCTGCAATGTCGACGTGCCCGGCGCGCAGGGTTGCTGCGGCGCGCTGGCGCTCCACGCGGGCAACATCGACCAGGCACGCGAGCTGGCCCGCCACAACATCGAGGTCTTCGAAAAGTCCGGCGTCGATCGGATTGTCGTCAATGCCGCGGGCTGCGGGTCGTCGATGAAGGAGTACGGCGAGCTGTTTGCCGAGGATCCCGCGTGGGCGTCCCGGGCGCGGACGTTCAGCGCCCGTGTGCGCGACGTGTCCGAGGTGCTCACGGAGATCGGCGAGCCTAGAGCGAAGCGGCATCCAATCAAGGCGCGCGTTGTCTACCACGATGCGTGTCACCTTGCGCATGCGCAAGGCGTTCGCGCGCAGCCTCGTGCGCTGCTGGCGTCCATCCCGGGCATCGAACTGCTATCCCCGGACGAAGCGGACCTCTGCTGCGGCAGCGCCGGCATCTACAATCTCGTGCAGCCGGAACCCGCAATGCAACTCGGTGAGCGGAAGGCGCGCAACATTGCCGCGCTGACGCCGGATGTCATCGCGACCGGCAACCCGGGCTGTATTCTTCAGATTGCCGCCGCCGGACGGAGGCTCGGATACGACTGGACAATCGTCCATCCGATCGAGCTGATCGATCGGTCAATCAAGGGCGGGCTGTAGTACTTCGTGTTCTTCGACCCTTCGTGGTTTGTAATAACCTGCGTGGTTTGATTTCACACTAGGAGAGCGACATGTCGTACGGCGCTCCAATCAGTCTCGAGAACGCAAAGAAAGTCGCCGCCGCTGCATTGGCGGAAGTCCGCAAGAACAACTGGACGATGGCGGTGGCCGTTGTGGATCCGGCGGGGGACCTGGTCTATTTCGAGAAGATGGACGACACGGGGGTTGGCAGCACTGTCGTCTGCCAGGACAAAGCGCGCTCGGCCGCGAGGTTCAAGCGGCCGACCAAGGCATTCCATGACATGCTGGCCGCCGGCGGCGAAGGGCTCCGCGTGCTGCGCATCAAAGGTGCGGTGCCGGTCGACGGCGGGCTGCCGATCGTGATGGGCGGGAAGATCGTCGGCGCGATCGGATTATCCGGCGGCACGAGCGCGCAGGACGGGCAGTGCGCGAAAGCGGGCGTCGACGCGGTTAGCTAATCCCAGATCGCAAATCATCAGGTATTTTCGTGGCCTTCGCTTCGACGTGCCACGGAGGCACGGAGACGCGGAGAAAAACATCATGACCTACCTCCGTGCCTCTGTGTCTCCGTGGCCAGTTTCACCAGCCGATAACCATCTCCTTTGAGACGGTATTGAAGCAGACAGGCGTCCGGTAGATCACGTCCATCGTCCGCGTCGTCGGATTCGCGTCGCGAATCGCCAGCGCCGCGGGGTAGTTCGACGCCCACTTCATCGTCCCCTCGCTGTCGTGATGACCGAGGAAGACGGTCGAAGGCTTGAACGTCTTCACCAGGCCCACCAGCGGCGGAAGGCCTGCCTCGAACGCGTAGTACGGAAACATCGCAACGTCGACGGCCGGCGCCTTCTGCGCCAGCGCGCGCTGCGCGTCGGTGATCGGACCGGGACTATCCGCGAACAGGAGCCGGAAACCGCTGCCGAAGGTGAAGAGGTAGTTGATCACCCCGTCGGTCGCGATTTTTGGATCGCGGCTGCCGCGCGCGCGAATCGCATCGTTCTGCTGTTTCTCCGCATCCGTCAGCGGCTCCTGGAGAGACGCCATCTGCAGCGCCGCCGCCTGCTTCTCGAGGAATCCCTCGGGGACCGTCGTGGCAATCACGTTGTGATGGCCGAGCGTGGCCTCCACGTTCATACCGGGATACTGCATCACCTCGCCACCCTTGACCGCCTTGAACTGCTTCGCCGGCACGCCGCCCTTCGTCAAGACTTCGCTGGCGAATGATGCGCCGACGACCTGCGCACCCGTCTGCTTGGCGACGGTTGCCGCATCGGAGATGTGGTCGAAATGCGCGTGCCCGATGAAGATCGCGTTCGCCTTCTTGAAATCCTTCGGCGTCACACCAATCGGATGCATGCGGGGTCCGCGATCGTAGTACGCGTCCAGCAGGAACACATCACCGCGATATGCAAGCTCGTAGTTCGTCCATCCGAGCCAGCGGACGACGAGGGTGTCGGGATCCTTCGGCGCCGGTCCGCCGGCGGAGACCGGCGTGAGGCTTTGGCAGGCAGGATCCTGCTGCATCGCCGCCTTTGCGCCTTGTGCCGAGAGGGAAGGCCCCGCAAGCGCGGCAAGGAGAAGCGCCACCATGCCGAGCGTCGCGAAGCGAGCGCCTTGGGAGTTGGGAGTTGGGACTTGGGAGTTGAACGTTGGGAGTTGGGAGTTGTTCATGATCAATTTCCGAGGTACAGCTCTTTGGTCGCAGTGTTGATGCAGACCGGGGTCCGCAGCAACGGCGCGATCGCCTTCGATGTCGGAAACTGCTCGCGGATGGCGAGGTTGAGCGGCCCCATCGGCATGTCGAGCATGCGATTGCGATGTCCATCGTGATGCGTCGGCAGCATCACGGTGGGCTTGAACAGGCGGATGTATTCCATCGAGATCGGGATGGCGAGCTCGCCGCCGTAGTAGGGGATGAAGCCAAGGTCGATGTTCGTCTTCCCCTGCATGATCTTCTTCTCAGCTTCGGTCGTCGGTCCGGCGCTGTCGGTGTAGAAGGCCTTGAATCCGTTGTCGAATGTGAAGAAGTAGGCGATCGTCCCTTCGGTGATCAGCTTGTCGCGCTCGTCGGCGCCGAGCGGCACCATGCCGCCGAGGCGGCGATCGTGTTCCTGCTCCTGCGGCGTCAGCGGTCCCTTCAGCGCGATGGCCGCAGCCGCCGCCCGATCCTTGCGCATGTACTCATCGGGGACGACATTGTGGTGGCCCTGGACCGCTTCAACCGTGAAGCCGTTGAACTTGAAGCTTTCGCCGCCGAGTCCTTTCACCACGGCCATCTTCTTGTCGCCGACGCGACCCGTTCCGCGAACCCAGCGCATCGAAATCGCGTCGCCGACCACGAGCGCGCCCGTCTTCTCGCCGATGTACGGCGCGTCCCACAGGTGCTCGCCGTGCGCGTGGCCGATGAGGATGGCGTTGACGTGCTTCGTCATCTGCTCGGTGGTGATGTTGTTCGGCGCCCACCACGCCAGCTTGTCGATTGCGGCATCGAGCAGGATGACGTTGTCGCGATACGCCAGCTCGTAGTTCGACACCCCGAGGAACCGCAGGACGACGACGTCCGGATTTTGCGGGAGGGGACCGCCCGCCGCCGCGGGCATCAGCGACTGGCAGGCCGGTTCCTGCTCCAGGCTTGGATACCTGGTCTGGCCGCGCGCGACGGACGAGAAGACAAACAGCGCCACGAGCGCAGCAGCAGCGACACGCATTCTGATCCCCCTTTGGGCGTTTACTGTAACCCAATAGGGGATAGGGGATAGGGGATAGGGGATAGGGGATAGGGGGAAGGGGGAAGGGCTGTACGCCCCAACCCGTTGCCGCGCAATCGTCCCTCGGGTAAACTCGGGCGCCTCGTTCACCCCAGTTTTTCTGACCAAATTCATGGTTGCACTCGTGGAAACCATCTGGCTGTTCGTCCGCGGCTCGGAGTCCGTGCGCGTGATCCGCGCGGCGACCCCCGAGGGGAGGTCACGGCTTCTGGTCTATGGACCCGGCAACGTGCACGTGGTGCGTGAATTCGATGACACCATCGCCTGCTCCACGCAGGAATCCGAGATGGAGCGCCGGCTTGTCGCCGAAGGCTTTGCGCTCTCGCAGTTCACCGACCGACGCGGTGGTGAGGACCGGCGGAGTGTGGCGCGCGGGCCTGACCGTCGAAGATAAATCCCAAAACCCAATCCCGAAACCGGGTCACCACGAAGAACACGAAGGCGCGAAGCACACGAAAACAAGAATCGTGGTTAATAGTGGATCTCGAGCTTGGGTGTTGGGATTTCCCTAAGGCTTGTCGAGAGCCGCGATCTTTCGATCGAGATCCGCGATCGCCTGCTCGAGCATCGAGCGATGTGCGGCCGCGGAGGCGTCCTTGAGATCCGCCTGCGCCCTGGTGCGCGCGAGCGTGAGCGTGGTGCGCGCGGTGCGGCGAGCGGGGTCCTCGTGGATCACGCTCGACTTGGGCGAACCTCGATCCGCAGCCGCATCCTGCTGCGCCTCCACAGACTTACTCTCCCATCCGCGAGCCATGTCTAAATTAAATCCCAAATCCCAAATTCCAAAACCGAAATCCCAACGCAGAGTTTCGCCCAACGCAGAGTCGGATTCGAATGTGTTTAGATTTTGCTTGGGATTTGGGACTTGGGATTTGGGTTTTGGGATTTACTCCGAGCCATCCGCCCGCGAGACCTCAACGTACCGCTCCTCCCCATCGGTCGAGATGCGGAGCTGCCATGGATTGCAGCAGACCTCGCAGTCCTGGACGAGCGTCCCCCGGATCTCAGGCTCGAGATAGATCTCGACCTCCTCGCCACAGTAAGGGCACGTGACGTGGAACTGCGAGTCCATAAGGCGCAATCTTACCGGCTTGTGTGACGCGGATCACGCTCACCGCTGAATTGCGATAGCATGCGAGCCGTTTGCCTACCGCCAAGAAGAAAAAACCCGCGAAGGTCGTCGAGAACACCAGCAGCGTCACGAAAGCCTTCCAGGAACTGCGGGAGCTGATCGTACGCGGCAACCTGCCGCCCGGCGCGTGGATTGTCGAGGCGGAGATCGCCGAGCGGCTGGGCCTCAGCCGGACGCCGATTCGTGGCGCGCTGCAGTGGCTGCATCGCGAAGGGTACGTCGTCGAGCACAAGGGCAACCGCAAAGCGCGGATTGTTGTGGCGCCGCTGACGCGCGAAGACGCGCGCGAGCTCTACTTGATCGTCGGCCACCTGGAGGCCCTTGCGGGGACGATGGCCGTGACGTTTCCGACCAATGTCCGGGCGAAGCTTGCCGACGAATTGGCGGCGTTGAACGAGCAACTGAACGTGATCGCCAGCCAGCGCCCGGTCGATCCGCGGCGCGTCTTCGAGATCGACAAGGAATTCCACGCGCGCATCATCGACGCGGGCGCCGGCAAGCGACTCGCGGCGCTCCACAACTCCGTGCGCCCGCAGGTCGAACGGTATTGGCGCCTATACGCGAGCTCGATCATCAGCGAGTTGCACGTCTCGGTCTCCGAGCACAACGACATCGTTCGGGCCATCCGCAAAGGCGATGCGACCGCCGTCCACGACGCGCTCCAGCGCAACTGGACCGGGGGCTACGACCGCATCAGCCGGCTGATCGAAATCTTCGGCGAACGGGGAAGCTGGTAGGGGCGGACGGGGGATCCGGGATCCGGAACCCGGGAGGTTCGCGCCGGCCTTCGAAATTGTGTACGTTCGTGGGGCCGATGACGCAATCCCGCGCTGAGAAAGCCGTGCCACCCACGCTCGGTCTTCGTCAAGTCGCCAATCAGATGTTCTCGCGCGCGTCCGGGGCGCGGCTGCGGGAGGGAAACCGCATCCGGTTGCTGAAGAACGCCGCCGAGAACTACCCTGCCTGGCTCGACGCGATCCATTCGGCCCGCCGCACGATCCACATCGAGATGTACATCATCCACGAGGACGAGCAGGGGCGGCTGTTCGCCGATGCGCTGATCGCCAAGGCGCGTGACGGCGTGAGCGTGCGCCTGCTCTACGACTGGATGGGAGGATTTCGAAAGACATCGCGGGCGTTCTGGAGCCGGCTCCGCGCCGGCGGCGTCGACGTGCGCTGTTACAACCCTCCACGCTTCGACAGCCCGTTCGGGTGGGTGAGCCGGGATCACCGAAAGATGATCGCCGTGGATCGCTCGGTCGGTTTCGTGACCGGATTGTGTATCGGTCAGATGTGGGTGGGGGATGCCGCGCGTCACCTCGACCCATGGCGGGACACGGGCGTTGAGGTGCGTGGACCGGCCGTCGCCGACATCGAGGACGCCTTTGCGGATGCGTGGGCGGCCGCAGGAGAACCGCTCCTCGAGGATGTTGCGCCGCTGGCGACCGATGTCGGTCACAAACATCTGCGGTATGCAGGCGACGCAGCAGCAGACGTCCCGATGCGTATCGTCGCGACCGTTCCTTACACCGCCGCGTTGTTCCGCGTCGATCAGCTCGTCGCCGCGCTGGCACAGCGCACGCTCTGGCTGACCGACGCCTATTTTGCCGGTACGACGCCGTACGTGCAGGCGCTTCGCGCCGCCGCCCGGGACGGCGTAGACGTTCGGATTCTCGTGCCCGGGTCGAGCGACATTCCGGTACTTCGTCCGCTCTCACGCGCCGGATACCGGCCGCTCCTCGAAGCCGGCGTCCGCGTGTTCGAGTGGAACGGTTCGATGCTCCACGCCAAAACCGCAGTCGCCGACGGAAGGTGGGCGCGCGTCGGCTCGACAAACCTGAATCTCGCGAGCTGGATAGGTAACCGCGAGCTCGACGCGATGGTCGAAGACGAGGCGTTCGCGAGGGATATGGAAGCGATGTACCTCGAGGATCTCGAGAACGCAACGGAGGTCGTGCTGGACGTGCGCAACCGGGTGCGCGCACCAGGCGCACCCCCTCGTCGGCAGCCTGTGCCGGCCAGCGGCGGTAGCGGCGGGCGGGCGGTCGCGGGAGCGATGCGCATCGGCAGCACCGTGTCTGCTGCGGTTACAAACCGGCGGGTGCTCGAACCGGTCGAAGGACACATTGCGTTCGTCGCGGGCGCTGCTCTCAGTGGGCTGGCTCTGGTCGCAGTCTACTTTCCTCGGGCGGTTGCGTATCCGCTCGCCGCCATTGCCGTGTGGCTGGGTACCGCGCTTCTGCTTCGAGGAGCGACGCTGCTTAGGGAACGGAGTCGTCGCAGGCGGAAGGGAAGGAAGGATTCGTGATTGGTAATCTTCGTGTCCTTCGAGTCTTGGTGGTCAATAAATCACTAGTCAGTAATCACTAATCACTAATCGCGAGTCGTCACTCGCTCCGCGATCGACTTCGCCTGCGTGAAGAGCAGCAGGTAATCCGGACCGCCCGCCTTCGAATCGGTTCCCGACATGTTGAAACCGCCGAATGGATGCGCGCCCACCATGGCGCCGGTACATTTCCGGTTGAGGTAGAGATTGCCGACGTGAAAACGCTCGCGCGCGCGATCGAGCTTCGACCGGTTCCTGCTGAAGACCGCGCCGGTGAGACCGTATTCGGTATCGTTGGCGAGATCGATCGCGTGCTCGAAGTTGCGTGCACGCAGGACGGCGAGCACCGGGCCAAAAATCTCTTCCTGGCAGATCCGCGCGTCATTCTCCACGTCGGCGACGATCGTCGGTGCGATGTAGTAACCCTCGGCCGCGGGGGTCAGCGCGCGTCCGCCGAGCAGGATGCGTCCTTCGCGTGCTCCGGTCTCGATGTATTCGAGCACACGTCGATAGGCTGCCTCGTTGATCACGGGTCCGACCGCAGCGTTCGCCGTGGGGTCACCATGCTGCAGCGCTATGCCCGCGGGGACGAGCTTGGCGACGAACTCGTCGTACACCGCCTCGTCCACGATCACCCGGGAGCAGGCCGAGCACTTCTGACCGTTGAAGCCGAACGCCGCGGCGACCACACCCTCGACCGCCTCATCGAGGTCAGCCTCACGGTCGACGATGATCGCGTCCTTGCCGCCCATCTCGAGCACCGTCCGCTTGATCCCCGCCTGGCCGGGACGACGCTGGGCGGCGCGCTGATGGATGTCGAGCCCGGCGGCCTTCGAGCCGGTGAACGCGATGACGCGCGTCTTCGGGTGCTCGACCAGCGCCTTGCCCACGTCAACCCCGCCTTGCAGCAGGTTCACGACGCCATCGGGCAACCCGCAGTGCTCGAGAATCTCCATGAAGATGGCGGCGATCGTCGGCGCTTCTGGCGACGGTTTCACGACCGCGGTGTTGCCGCACACGATCGCGGCCGTCGTCAGGCCCGCGAGGATCGCGAACGGAAAATTCCACGGCGGGAGGACGGCGCAGACGCCGACGGGAATGTAGGCGAGCTGGCCGCGTTCGCCGGGGAACTGAATGGGTGGCGCGCTTTCCGCAAGTCGGATCGCCTCGCGCGCGTAGAACTCGAGGAAGTCGATCGCCTCGGCGACTTCCGCGTCGGCTTCGCGCCAGTTCTTCCCGATCTCGAACGCGAGCCACGCCGAGAGCTCCAGCCTTCGCGCGCGCACCTCTGCCGCCACGCGCAACAGCAGGCCCGCGCGCTCGTCGACAGGCGCGAACCGCCACGTGTCGAACGCGTCGAGCGCCGCGCTCACGGCGCGATCGGCGGTTGTTGCGTCGGCCTCGGCATGGACGCCGACGACCTGCGATGGACGTGCCGGATTGACGGACGAGAGCCGCGTCGCGGTGTGCACGCGCGATCCGCCTATGATCAACGGATATTCGCGCCCGAGATCGGCGCTCACTCGCGCCAGCGCCTGCCGCATGGCCGCCGATTCGGCGTCATCGAAGCGGAGCAGTGGCTCGTTGGCAAACGGGATAGCGAGGCGATCGGCGTATGAGGTCATTGTGGGCATACCGCCAAATTGTATTCTAAACAGTACTCATCTATGAACGACATAAACGTATCTGAATTTGTGTTGACAATGGAACTCCAGCCGGATTATCTATTTCCACCCCGTTTCAAGCCTTGCGAACAGTCGATCTGCAGCGAGACACTGGACGGACACCACGGCACGCCGCCCCAGGAGGCCCCAGGGCCGGTTTGGCCCGGAAGAGGACGTCAGATGAAGCGCATGCTCAGTGCTCTGCTCCCCGCATTCCTCGTTCTCTGCCTGAGTCCGGTGTTGGCGTTTGCGCAGGCGGGATCCACCGCGCAAATCAGCGGCACCGTCAAGGACCAGAGCGGCGGAGTTCTGCCGGGTGTCGACGTCACCGTCACGCAGACCGATACGAGCTTCACACGAAGCGCCGTGTCCGATGAGAACGGCGGGTACGTGATCCCGAACCTCCCGGTCGGCCCGTATCGCCTCGAGGCCAGTCTTCAGGGCTTCCGCGCCTACGTGCAGACCGGCATCGTGCTCACGGTCAACGCCACGCCGGCCATCAACGTGGTCATGGCGCTCGGCGAGGTCTCAGAGCAGATCTCGGTGAGGGCGAACGCGGCGATGGTCGAGACGCGCAGCACAGGTGTCGGCCAGTTGATCGAGAACCAGCGCGTGCTCGAGCTGCCGCTCAACGGCCGGCAGGTGACCGACCTGCTGCTGCTGTCACCGGGCGTGACCGTCAATACCGCCGGTGGTTTCGCCTCGAGCCGGAATTACCCGACCGTGCCGATTTCGGTCGCCGGTGGCTCGCCCGGCAGCACGGTCTACATGATGGATGGCGCCAGCCACAACGACCCGGGAACGAACTTCAACCTGCCGGTGCCGTTCCCCGATGCGTTGCAGGAGTTCCGCATTGAAACGAGCGCGCTGCAGGCGCGCTACGGACACCACGCATCCGCGATCGTGAACGTCGTCACCAAGTCGGGGACCAATGAGCTGCACGGCAGCGCGTTCGAGTTCATCCGCGACGGACGGTTCAACGCGAAGAACGCGTTCGCGCTGTCGAAGGACTCGTTGCGTCGCAACCAGTTCGGCGGCGCGATGGGCGGACCGATCGCGAAGAACAGGCTCTTCTTCTTCGGCGGGTACCAGGGAACGATCATCCACACGGATCCGAGCACGCTGCAGGCGTTCGTTCCGACCGCTGACATGTTACGCGGAGACTTCACCGCCCTTGCGTCCCCGGCGTGCAACAGCGGCCGGCAGATCGCGCTGCGCGCCCCCTTCGTGAACAACCAGGTCAGCGCGTCGCAGCTCGATCCGGTCGCGCTGAAATACCTTCAGTACATCCCCGTGTCCACCGATCCCTGCGGCCGCTACCAATACGGTTATCCCACGCCGAGCAAGGACCATCAGTTTGTCGGCCGCCTCGACTACCAGAAGAGTGCCAAACATTCACTCTACGGCCGGTACATGGACATCAACTACAAGCTGCCGAACTATTACGACGGCAAGAACGCGCTTACGACGCCGAGCGTGGGTGTTGACAACCGTGGCCGCTCGATGGTGTTCGGCGACACGTATTCCCTGAGCAACTCGGTCATCAATTCGTTCCGTGCCACGGGCATCCGCTCGATCAACTACCGGACCCCGTCGAAATTCGTGTCGCCCGTCGAAGTGGGCGCCAAGGTTTACACCACGCCGCTCGCGGGCGCGTTCACGAACCTGAGCGTCACCAACGCCTTCAGCATGGGCGGCGGCGGGAACAACAACGCCAAATACGACTACACCGTCTACGAGATCGCCGATGACGTCGACATGGTGAGAGGTTCCCACCAGCTCACCGTTGGCGTGAACTACCTTCACCAGGTGATGCACGTCTTCAACACCCAGTATTCGAACGGCCAGTTTTCATTTGACGGATCGGTCACCGGCTTGTCTCTGGCGGATTTTCTGGTCGGGCGAGTCGGGCAGTTGCAGCAGGGCGCCGACGTGCATCTGAACGAGCGAGCACCCTATTTCGCGACCTATGTCCAGGACGCATGGAAGGCGAGCTCGAAGCTGACGCTCAACTACGGGCTGCGCTGGGAACCGTACTTTCCGCTGACCAACGACGACGATCAGGTCCTGATCTTCGATCCCGCCCGATTTGCGGCGAATCAGCGCAGCAAGGTCTATGTGAATGCGCCGGCGGGACTCATCTTTCCTGGAGATGACGGGTTCCCGGGGCACGCGTCGAGCAAGGGCAACATGATGGGCCTCGGTCCGCGCCTTGGAATCGTCTACGATCCCCGCGGGCAGGGTCGCGAAGTGATTCGTGGTGGATACTCGGTGGTGTACGACCAGCCGGCGATGTTCCACCATATCCGCAGCGCGAGTGTTCCGCCCTGGGGGTCGCTCATTACACTGAACAACGTGTCGCTCTCTGATCCGTACTCCACCTACCCCGGGGGCAATCCGTTCCCGCTGCCGGTTGACAAAAACGCCACGTTCCCGCTCAACGGGACGTACTGGACTCAGCAACTGGAGGCGGACCCGCCGCGGACACAGCATTTCAACGTGAGCTTCCAGCAGCAGTACGCGGAAAACTGGTCGCTGACCGCGAGCTACTTCGGGAATCGGACCGCGCACGTCTGGAACGGCATCGAGATCAATCCGGCTGTGTACTCCGCTGATGCGACGACGGCGAACACAAACCAGAGGCGGTTGCTGTATCTCCAGAATCCTGACCAGGGGAAATACTTCGCGTCGGTCACACAGCTCAATATGGATGGGTCCGCGAAATATGACGGCCTCCTCCTCGCGGTGCAGAAGCGCCTGAGCAACAATTACAGCCTGACAACGAACTACACCTTGTCGAAGTGCATCAACGACGGCGATCCGCAGCAGTTTCTCGATCCGCTGTATTCGCACCCGGGCGACCCGAAGGCGGATCGCGGTCCGTGCGCGGGCGACCGGCGGCACGTGCTGAACACGACGGTGGTGCTGAATACCCCCACGTTTACGTCGCGCCGGATGAACGCGATTGCGGGCGGCTGGCAGGTATCTGGGCTGTTCCAGGCGCTGAGCGGCGGCCCGCTGAACGTCACGATCGGCCGCGATCAGGCGCTGACGGGCGCGCAGAACCAGCGTCCGAACGTCAGCGGCGACTGGCAGCTCGCGAACCCGACCAACGACATGTTTTTCAACACGGCGGCCTTCTCGCTGCCGGCGCCGGGAACGTATGGGAATCTCGGACGCAATGCACTGAGAGGCCCTGGCACGTGGAGGGTCGACTCGGCGGTGAGCCGCAAGTTCACAGTTTCAGGGAGCCGCCAGTTCGAGTTCCGCGTGGAGGCGTTCAACCTGTTCAACCGTGTTGGACCAGGCGTGACGCAGCAGATCAACGGATTTGGCGGCGTCGGCCTGCCGAACACGACCTTCACGAACACGCTGTTCGGCCGTATCACGACGGCAGCCGACCCGCGCATCATGCAGTTCGCGCTGAAATATTTGTTCTAGGCCGACCTGAAGGTCGCCTCTACGATTCGTAGAGGCCGGTCTTCAGACCGGCCTGCGACCAGTTCGATCCGTAGAGGCCGGTCTTTAGACCGGCCTGCGACC
>Ga0137452_1000167_pt1 | contig 19236 bp, 4 predicted proteins | sample EasRivERMGT513_2_FD_102312 | JGI IMG/M metagenome (GOLD analysis project Ga0137452, IMG submission 102312) | Soil microbial communities from meander-bound floodplain in the East River, Colorado, USA - East River MetaG ERMGT513_2 | ecosystem: Environmental > Terrestrial > Soil > Floodplain ...
CGTGTGATAAACGAAGGCAATGTCCTGACGTTCCGCATCAACGGCGCGGATGTGGGATCGATCACGTATTCGGCGTCGGAGACGCTGACCTTCACGAGTGCCGCGCAGCTCGCCGGCTACTTGAATGGAAAGATCCAGGGCGTCGTGGGACTCGCTGGGGTAGTCGCTGCCGGCTTCGACGCCGGAACGAACCGGCTCAGTTTCTTTACCGTCGCGGACAGGGGGAGCGACATCACGCTTGAACTGCGCTTCGAGGACTTCGACACGCTTGGCTTCGAGCAGGGGCAAAGCGCAAGCGGCACCTCGGACGACAAGCTGTTCTTCACCTCGGCCGAGACCTTGTTCTTTACCACCGGGGCGCTCGGGGAAACATCCGATTTCCTCAACGTGCCGGAAGCGACGCCCAGCGTGGCGGTCAGCGTGCTGGTTGCCGAGGGCGACCTGGATGCGACTGTGGCCGACGTATCCGCGGCGACCGGAGGTGTGGGCAGAGTCGAGCTGCCCAACCTGTCGGGCCTGGCGAAGCCGTTGGACATCACCGAGCGCGTGCGCGAGGCGCTGGCGAACGGGCAGACGCGCCTGACGATCAAGCTAGACGATCTAACGGGCGCGAGCGACGCGACGTTCCGTCTCGATCAGAGCCGCCTCGAGGTCACAACGCGTACCGGCGGAGTGCTCGCAGACCTGTATGACGAGGACGGGGCGCGGCTCGACGCGGCGAAGGCGATCATCGACCTGCGCGCCTTGGAGGCGGGCACCTATTTCCTGCGCGTGTACGACCCGCTGCCCGGCGCCGCCGGAACCGCCGAAGACTTCACCATTGCCGTCAAGGCGCCGCTCCAGGGCGATGCGCACCCGCTGACCGACCGCGACACGATCCGCGGCGGCGACGGCGACGACCTGCTGGTCGGGAACTTCGGCGTCGACCGGGTTTTCGGCGAAAGCGGCGCCGATGCCTACCGCGCGGAGTCGATGGAGGTCCGCGATCGCGACGATGGCGAGAGCATCCGGCTGCCGGCCGCAACCGAAGTCCAGAATCTGAAGCTGCGTCCCGTGGACGTGCGCGTCGACATCCCGGATGCGGGCCTGCGCGCGGCGCTCGGCGAGGCCCTCGGCAAGCCTGTCACAACCGGCTTCGACGGCCGGCCGGTGATGAGGGCGCCGATCTTCGCCAGCGATCTTGCGGAGCTCACGCGCCTCGATCTGGGTTCGCGCGGCATCACGGAGCTCACCGGCCTCGAGTACGCGATCAATCTGCGCGCGCTGAACCTCACCGGTAATCCGGTCGCCGACATCGCCGAGCTGCGGCCCGGACGCGTGATGAGCGGCGAGGCGGTGGGCAACCTGATCGGGTTCTCGCGGCTCGAGGCGCTCGCGCTCGATGCGACCGCGGTGACCGACCTGCTGCCGCTCGATTCGCTGCCGAACCTGCGATCCCTGAGCCTGGATCGCTTCGTCCTCACGACGAGCAGCGCCGGACCGCTGCAGGCGGAGTATTTCGAGCTCACCGACGCCGCAGGTCCGGCACTGTTTCCCGACTGGTCTGCACTGGAGCCCATTGCGACGCGCACCGACTTGCAGGCCTCTCCGGGCAGCTTCGGCGCCGGCCTCGCGGGCTTCACAGAGCTCCAAGGCGTCCTGGGTGCGCGCTGGAGTGGACAACTGCTCGTGGGGACGGCAGGCGAGTTCACCTTCACGCTTACCGGCAGCACGGCGGCGCGCCTGTTCATCAACGACATGGCAACGCCGGTCGGTCCAATGGCGGTTCTCACGGCAACGCGCGATGCGCCCGCGGACGGTCGCCTTGCCGGGGACGTGAGATTCACCCTCAGGCAGGGTGAGGCGACGGTCCTGGTCGAGCTTGCCGCAGTCGATACCGAGGGCCACGCGGATCTGGGGCAGCTGATCGAGGCACTCAACGGGGTCCTGGCGGGCTCAGGGTTCGTCGCGGGACGGGACGGCGAGCGCTTGACGTTCACGAGAACCGGCACCGCGCAGCCGATCGAAGTCGTCGTGGGAGAGGGCGATGTCGGCCCCGCCGAGCTCGGCTTCTCCGGCAAGGAGGCGTCGGTGCTTCTGTCGTCGAGCAACGTGACGCTTTCGCTCGGCGAAGGCCTCCATCGCCTGCGCTACGAGGTTGTGGGACTCGATGCGGACGCGCCCGGCGTGGTCCTCGCCTGGACTTCTCCAACGGGCTCCGCCCGCTTGGTGTTCCCCGATCTGGACGAGGCGCTGGCCCGCGTCGACTCGCTGCGCTTCCTCAGCCTCGCGCACAGCGGCATCGTCGACATCAGCGCGCTGGCGAGGCTCGACGGCCTCGAGCAGCTCTACCTCGAGGGCAATGCGATCCGCGACATCAACCCGCTCGTCGGCCTCGCCATCGTCGACGACGGCCATCCAGGATTTACGGCCAGCGGCGAGTTCCTGCGCAACATCGATCCGGTGCAGGGCGCCTTCGAGCAGGACTACCGGTTTGCGCCGGCCACGACCGCGGGCACGACGGCTGCGACCTGGACCTTCGAGGATCTCAACGACGGCACCTACGCGCTTTCCGTGACATGGCTGCCCCACGCGAACCGCACCGGGCAGGCGGCGTACACGCTATTCGATGTGAATGGGAAGCCGCTTTCCGTCTTCACGGCCGATCAGCGACTGGCGCCCGCGGGCGAGACGGTAGGCGGAAAGATGTGGCAGCAGCTGGGCCAGGTGACGGTGACGGGCGGCGTCCTGCGCGTCACGCTGCACGGCGCGCCCGACGGGTTCGTCGTCGCCGACGCCATGCGCCTCGAGCGGAGCGACGGGCCCGTGCTGCCTGCCCTGCAGAAGCTCGCGCTCAAGGATAACCCGCTCGACAGCCGTGCCCAGACGATCGTCGTGCCACGCCTGGCGGAAACCGTGGAGACACTGAAATTCGACTCGAACCAGGCCCCACAGGTCACGTCGCCCGGACCGCAGACCTCGGCCTCGATTACAGGCGCCCTGCGCTTCAATGGCGACGACCGGATCACGGTGCCGGCGCCGAATTCAGGCAGCCTCGACCTGCGGCGGTTCCTGACGGTGGAAGCAACGTTCACCGTCGAGGACTTCGCCAACGCCTGGATGCCTCTCATCTACAAGGGAGACGGAATAAACACGAACGGCCGGCAGTACACGGTCTGGGTAGGGCGGTCCACCAACGACAGTGGTTTCCTGCACTTCACCTCCGCGGACAGCCGGTTCGGCCAGACCACCGTCAACACTGCCGCAGGGTCGATTCAGGAAGGCACTACCTACCGGTTTACCGGCGTCATGGATCGCGCGACGGGCACCATGTCCGCCTATCTGGATGGGCAGCTCGTTGCGCGGACGAATATCCCATTCGTTCCCGCGAAACCTCCGGTCACCATCACGCTGCCGTTTGGCCTGGGCGAAATCGTCGTGGCTCCGGGCACGCCGCTGCAGCGGTTCGACGCCGTACAGAAGGGGAACACCGTCCTGATCGGCGCCACCTCTGAGGCGAGCACGACGTTTTCGCCGTTCGTCGGAGTGATCGATGAAGTGCGGATCTGGAATGTCGCGCGCTCGGCCGCCCAGATCGGCACTACGCTCAACGCGAATCTGAGCGGGTCGGAACCGGGGCTCGCCGGGCTCTGGAAGTTCGAAGAAGCGGGCGGCAATGCCGTGCTGGATGCCACCGGCCATGGCAACACCGGGACCATCACGTCTACCACGACCGCTGCGCAGCGGGTCGGCAGGCTCAACGTCTCGGTGGTCGAGCCGGATGGGGACAGCGTGTCGCTGAAGGCGGAGAGCGATACACCGCAGGTAAGCGTGGTACTGCAGGGTGGGGCTCTTGAAATCAGCGCTGCCGCGGGTTTCCAAGGCACTGCGAGCATCACATTGACCGCGGAGGACGGCACGCCCGGCGACCCGCTCGGAGGCGTCGGCCTGGTCAGTTTCGATTTCACCGTGGGCGCGAACGCGATCTACGGCACCAAGTACTTCGATGCGAACGAGAACGGCGTACGGGATGCCGGCGAGCCGGGGCTGGACGGGGTTGAACTGTTCCTCGACGCAAATACCAACGGCACGCGCGATGCCGGGGAACGGGCGACCTATACCGACGCCAACGGCGACTACGCCTTCCGCGGCCTGACGGGCGCCACCGGCACGTACGCCGTCGCCGAAACGCATCCGCCCATGCTGCGGCCGCTGGTCGACACCATGCCCCGGGTCGTGCTACTGGGTCTGGGAGAGATCGCCGAGGACGTCGATATTGCCAACGTGGTGAACCGGGCGCCCGTCGCGGGCGGCGATGCCTACAGCCTGAACGAGGACACGGAGCTGGCGGTCGCGGTGGGCCAGGGGCTCCTCTTTAACGACACCGATGCCAATGAGGACGTGCTCGCGGCCGTCCCGGTCGCAGGACCGCAGCATGGCGTGCTCGGCCTCAATGCGGACGGCTCGTTCAGCTACACGCCGGATCGCGATTTCAATGGGCTCGATCAGTTCACCTACCGCGCAAGCGACGGCGAGTTGTTCGGGCTTGCTACCGTGCTGCTTACGGTCAATTCGATCAACGATGCGCCGGTGCATGAGTTCAAACTGCTACAACGCGTCGATGAGGACACGAAGCTCGTCTTCTCGGCTCGGCACGACAACGCACTGACGATCCGCGACGTGGATGCCGGTGCCAATCCGGTGATCGTCACTCTGACGGCGTCCAACGGGACGCTGCGCTTCGATGACCAGCCGCTCGCGGAGTACAGCACGCGGACTATCACCGACACCGTGGCGGCCATCAATAATCTCTTGGAAGGGTTCGTGTTCGTGCCCGCGCCCAACTTCAACGACACGAAAGGCGCGGCCAGCCTGGTCGTCACGACCAATGACCAAGGGCATGGCGGGGCCGGCGGCCCGTTGATCACGACGAATACGATCGCCATCACCGTGACCCCGGTGGACGATCCCACCGTGGCCATCGACGATCAATACGCGATCCTGGAGGACGGATTGCTGGCGGTCGCCGTTCCGGGGGTGGCCGGCAACGACCTCGAGGTGGATGGCGATCCGCTGACGGCCGTTCTCGTTTCGGGCGCGAGCCACGGGGTGCTTACCTTCAACCCGGACGGGTCCTTCAGCTACACACCAGCCGCCGACTTCAATGGCACCGACGGCTTCACCTACCTGGTGAACGACGGCGTCGGCAACAGCAACGTGGCGACGGTGACGCTGCAGATTGCCTCCGTCAACGACGTGCCGGTGTTCGCGAGGGGCCCGGATGTCACGCGCGGCGAGGATGCCGGAGCGCAGGCAATCTCGGACTGGGCGACCGGCATCGCTGCGGGTGCGGCGAACGAAGCGGCGCAGGCCCTCACGTTCCTGGTCGAGACGACCAACCTGGGCCTGTTCGCGGTGTTGCCGGCCATCGCCGCGGACGGCACGCTCACCTTCACCTCCGCGCCCGATGCGCATGGCGTCGCGAACGTGACGGTGCGCCTGATGGACGATGGCGGGACGGCGAACGGTGGCGCGGACACGTCCGCCGCACAGCAATTCAGCATCACCATCCTTTCGGTGAACGATGCGCCGACCTTCACCAAGGGGCCAGACATCGTGGTGGACGAGGACGAGGGCGCGCAGGTCTTCGACCACTGGGCCACCGCGATTTCCGCGGGGCCTGCTGATGAGGCGGGCCAGGCGCACTTCTTCGAGGTCACGAACGACCGGACCGCCTTGTTCGACGCGCAGCCGACCATCGACGCGAACGGCACCCTGCGCTTCACTCCGCGTGCCGACGTATTCGGAACGGCCACGGTGTCGATCGTGCTGCGTGACAGCGGCGGCACGGCCAATGGCGGCAGCGATACCTCGGCAGTCCAGACTTTCACGATCACCATTGCGCAGATCAACGACGCGCCGGTGCCGGTGTCGGCCGAGTACACGCTGGACGAAGACCATGCCTTCCACGGCTTCCTCCAGGCCGCGGACTTGGACAGCGACGACCTGACGTTCAACGTGTTCCTCGCGCCGGGGCAGGGCACGCTCGAGCTGAATGCGGGCACCGGCGAATTCACCTACACGCCGAACGCCAATTACTTCGGCGAGGACGGCTTCGCTTTCACGGTCACCGACGGGTTCGTGACTTCGAACTTCGCCAGCGTCACGTTCACGATCAACCCGGTCAACGATCTGCCACTCGCGGTGAACAACGCGTACCAGGTCGCGGAGGATGAAACACTGCCCATCGCGCAGAGGCCTCTCGGCGTCCTTGGCAATGACACCGATGTGGACAATCTGCAGAGCTCGCTTACGGCCGTGCTGGTCGGCGGTGTGGCGCATGGCTTGCTGACGTTTAACGCCAACGGCACGTTCAGCTACACGCCGGCCGAGAATTTCTTCGGGTCGGACGGCTTCACCTACCAGGCGCGCGATCCCTTCGGGGCACTTTCCAATATCGCCACGGTTACGCTGAACGTCGTAAAAGCGAACGACGCTCCGGTAGCGACGAACGCCACGTTCATTACAAACGAAGACACGCCGCTGGCAGCTGCTCTGCCGGTAGCAGATCCGGACGGCGATACGCTGACTTTCAGCATACTCGGCGGACCCGCGCATGGTGGCCTTCTGGTAAACCCGGACGGCAGCTTCGTCTATACACCGGCAGCCAATTTCTTCGGTCCGGACAGCTTCACCTTTCGCGCCAACGACGCGAGCCTGCCGTCCAGCATCGGCACGGTGTCGATCACCGTCTTGCCGGTGAACGACGCACCGGTGCTCGATCCGGTGGGCGACCGGCAGGTGGACGAGGGCAGCGCGCTGAGCATTGCGGCGACTGCGACCGATGTCGACGTGCCGGCCGATCCACATGTGTTCTCCCTTGGCGCAGGCGCGCCCGCGGGGGCCGCAATCACGGCGGGTGGAATCTTCACCTGGCTGCCAACCGAATCGCAAGGCCCCGGCAGCTACGCGATCACGATCCGCGTGGCGGATGCCGGCAACCCGGTGCTGTTCGACGAAGAGACGATCACTGTCCTCGTGAACGAAGTGAATGCTGCTCCGGTGCTTGCTGCCATCGGCAACCAGGCAGTCGACGAAGGCTCGACGCTCACTTTCGACGCCAACGCGACCGATGATGACCTGCCGCCCGACACGCTGACCTTCAGCCTGCTCGGCGCCCCGGCGGGCGCGTCGATCGACGCCGTGACCGGTATCTTCAGCTGGATGCCGACCGAGGCCCAGGGATCGGGCAATTACACCTTCGATGTGGTGGTAACCGACAACGGCGCCGGCGCACTGAGCGACGCCGAGACGATTACCATCACGGTGAACGAGGTGAACCTCGCGCCCGTGCTCGGACCGGTCGGCGACCGGACCGTCAGCGAAGGCGAGCTGCTGTCCTTCGCCGTCGGCGCCAGCGATCCCGACCTGCCCGCGAATACTCTCCAGTTCAGCGCGACCGGCCTGCCGGCGGGAGCCACTCTTGACCCGGCGACCGGGGTCTTCAGCTGGATGCCGACGGAGGCGCAGGGACCGGCGACCTACAACGGGATCACGTTCCAGGTTTCCGATCTGAAGGGTGGCTTCGACAGCGAGACTATCTCGATCGCCGTCCTCGAGGACGCGAGCCTCGACGCCGGTCCGGCCGCGAACGACGGGGACCCGGACGAGTTCCGGCTGGTCCGCAATGGCGCCAATCTGGAAGGCTACCTGAACGGCGCGCTGGTTTTTGCCCGCTTGTTCGTTGGCCTGCCCCCGATATCAGTCATCGGCTCCACGGACAACGACACGCTGATCATCGACTTCTCCAGTGGTGATCCGGTATCCGCGGCGGGCATCAATTACAACGGCGGCGGCCCGGGCGACCACGACACGCTGACGCTGACGGGCGGCACGGCAGACACGATCATTCATACGGCGATCGACGCGCACTCGGGAATGGTGAGCATCGACGGCGAGCTCGTCGCCTACGCCGGCCTCGAGCCGATCATCGACGATCTCGTCGCGGCGAGTCGCGAGTTCGTTTTCGGCGCCGGCGACGATGCGATCGACCTGGCGATCGGCGCGAGCCGCACGCTGCTCACCAGCCCGGCGAGCGAGTCGGTGGACTTCGCCAACCCGAACGGCACGGTCACGATCCGCAGCGGCGACGGCGATGACACCATCACCGTCACCGGCGACCCGGCGTACGAGCTGTTCGTCGACGCCAGTGGGGGCAATAACACGGTGATCAGCGACACGCCGATTACGGGACTGGTTACGGGCACCAACGATCCCGACACGATCGTCGTGAGCCAATCCGGCGGCACGCTGATCATCAGCATCAACGGCGTGATCAGCACGCTGACCGGGGCGGACGCAATCCGGATCAACGCGCGCGGAGGCGATGACTCCGTCACGCTGCAGGCCCTGACCGTGCCGGCGATCGTGGACGCGGGGGCCGGCAATGACGCGGTGAGTGCTTCTGCCGTGTCCGCGGCGAGCGTGATGCTGTCCGGAGGCGACGGCAATGACCTGCTCACCGGCGGAGCAGGTGACGACCGGCTGGACGGCGGCGCGGGCAACGACGCACTGCACGGCGGTCCCGGCAATGACGTGCTGGTGGGCGGAAGCGGCGATGACAAGCTCGCCGGCGGCGCCGGGCGGGACATGCTCGACGGCGGCACGGGGACCGACACGGCGGTGGTGGATCGCGTGGCGCCGATCGCCTACTGGAGCCTCAACGAGGTCGAGGGCTCGTTCGTCAGCGACAGCGCGGGCACTCCGCAAGACGGCGAATTCTTCGGCGAGAACACCGACCAGGACGATCCCGGCCCCCCCGCCTCGCTCGCTCCGTTCGGCGCGCAGACAGGCGCAGACTTCCATGACCGGAAGAGCGAGTACATCGCGGTTGCCCATGACGCGGTGTTCGAGGTGGCCGAAGGCTCGATACAGCTCTGGTTCAAGACCGACGACGCCGGCGAGCGTCAGGCGCTGTTCGCGAAGGACCGCAACGGCACCGGCGCGGGCCAGCTCACGATCTGGATCGACGACCGCGATCTGAAGGTGAAGCTCGAAACCGCGACCGGCAGCCGGATGATCGACACCGACGATACGGCGCACAACAACCCGGTCCGCTCCAACCGCTGGTACCAGCTCACGTTCACTTTCGGTCCGGCCGGCATGAAGCTCTATCTCGACGGGGTGCTCGTCGGCTCCAATAGCTACACCGGCGGGCTCATCGGCAACCAGCAGCCGATCGTGATCGGAGGCAGCAACGGCACCAACACGGACGACAGCGGCAACCTGTCCAAGCTCAAGATCAGCGATCCCTTCGATGGCCACATCGACGAGGTGTCCTTCTACGGCGCCGCGCTCAGCGCCGAGCAGATCGCCCAGACCCGGGGCCGCGGCGCGAAGGGCATTGTTGCGCCGGGGGACCTTGACACGCTTGAAGCAGCCAACAGGATCAGTATCGAGAGAATTACGTTTGCGGACGGCATGGTCGTCAACGTGGCGCCGGGCTCGGTTGCCTTCGGCGGGTGGATCTGGAGGTCGGTGCTTGACGCAGTCAACAGGATCATCGAGAGAATCACGTTTGCCGACGGCATGGTCGTCAACGTGGCGCCGGGCTCGGGCAGTGTCCAAATCTCGCCGAGCGCCGGCGGGGCACGCTTGGGTACGCTCGCCGCCTGGAGCTGGACGTCGGTGATGGGGTCCGGCAGCGATGGCTCGTCGGAATCTGCGCGTCCCGCTGCCGAGGAGACCCACGACCGCGTCAGCGACCTTGCCGATCGCCGGGGCGACGAGGGTTTTGATGCGTCCGGGCACTTCGCCGGCACTCTGGCCCTGTTCTCCGTGGATGGCGTTGCCTTCGGAAACGACCACGGCGACGGGCACTACGACGGTCGCGGGGAGCATCGCCACGACGGCGACGACGGGGCATTCGGTGCGAACAAGGGCAAAGACGGCTCCGGCAGGAACGCGAAGGCCTCCGAGCACGAGTCCGGACTCGGTTCAGGCCAGCCGGAACCGAAGCAGGCGGTCAACTGGAACGATTCGTTTGCCGGCCTGGTCGCGCCGTTCAGCTCGCTGGGCAAGTCCCGCGGCGGCGCCAACCCGAATATCTGCGAATTCGATCAACAGAAGTCCAGGAAGAACTCCTATCGTTGAGCGGGGCGCTCCTCCCGGTCTTGTCGCCCGCCTGCCTTGCCCAAAGGCCGCTCGCAGAGTCAGCCCGGCGGTAGTAAGATAATGATTTAATTGCAGTCCTGACCGCGTCCGGCAGGGGAAGGGGTCGCGTTTGCGCGATACGGGGGGATGAGCACGGTCAAGTCGGAAGTCCACGACGTACGCTCGTCCGCCCAGGTCACGGACCTGACGCTGCGGCGCGCTCCCGAGCAGGCGTGGAAGCAGTTCGCGCAGGCGCAAACTCCCGAGGAGTTCTGCAGCAGCTGGCTGATCATCCAGTGCCACGCCGTCGGCGGCGTTTCCGATGGCGTTGTCATCATGCAGAAGCCGGGCACCCAGTCGTTCGCTCCGGTCGCCTTTTATCCCGAGAATCCGCGCAACCGACTGCTTCTTGCCGAGATAAGCGAGCGCGCCCTCAAGGAGGGGCGGGGAATCCTCCAGCCGCAAGAGGAGTCCGCGGACCCCGAAGCGCGCGGCCCGCGCTACCAGCTTGCCTACCCGGTGCGGCTGAATGGCGAAGTGCGCGGCGTCGTCGGGTTGGACATCGACTGGCGGCCCGAGTCGCAGCTCCAGGCCGCCATGCGCGACCTGCAATGGGGATCAGGCTGGCTGGAGGTGGTGCTGCGCCGGCACGCCGACCCCGTGGAGGCGGTAACGCAGCGGCTCAAGCTCTCGCTAGGCCTGGTTGCGACGCTCCTGGAGCATCCCGGGCTGGACCAGGCCGGCGCCGCGTTCACGACCGAACTGGCGACCCGTCTCGGATGCGACCGCGCATCGCTCGGACTCTACAAGGGACGCCGCGTCAAGATCCGCGCCGTTTCCCACTCCGCGCAGTTCGAGCGACGCGCCAACCTCCTGCGCGCGGTCGCCGAAGCAATGGAGGAGGCAATCGACCAGGGCGAAACCGTCGTCTTTCCGCCCGCAACAGAGAATCTCCCGGTGGTGTCGCACGCGCACCAGCTCCTGCTCCGGGAGTCGGAGGGCGGAAGTTCCGCGACTCTCCCGCTTATTAGCGACGGGCGCGTCGTGGGGGCGCTTACCCTGGAGCGCGCGGCCGGCCACCGATTCGACACACCCACCCTGGAGATCTGCGAGGCGGTTGCCGCTCTCGCCGGGCCGATTGTCGAGCTCAAGCGCCGCAGCGAGGAAAGCCTGCCCGAGCGCGTCGCAGGGTCCGTGCGCGAGGTTTGGGAACGACTATTCGGGCCGAGGCACGTCCAGTTCAAGCTCATCGCTGCTTGTGTGGCCGCCGCTGCGCTGTTTCTTGCTTCTGCAACGGGGGACTACCGCATTTCTGCCAACTCGACGGTGGAGGGCATCGTGCAGCGCGCGATTACCGCTCCCTTCAACGGTTTCGTGAAGGAGGCGTCGCTGCGGGCGGGGGATACGGTCAAGTCAGGGCAGGTCATCGGCCGCTTTGACGATCGTGACCTGAGGCTCGAGCGCACCCGGCTGGTGAGCCAGCGCGACCAGTACGTGAGGCAGCATCGCGAGGCGATGGCAAAGCACGACCGCGCCCAGACCGAGATCGTGGGGGCCCAGCTGGCGCAGGCCGAGGCGCAACTGGGTCTCGTGGAAGAACAGCTCGGCCGCGTCGAGATGGTGGCGCCTTTCGACGGCGTGATTGTCAGCGGCGACCTGTCGCAAAGTCTGGGTTCGCCGGTGGAGCGCGGGCAGGTGCTGTTCGAAATCGCGCCGCTCGACGATTTTCGCATTGCCCTGCGCGTGGACGAGCGCGACATTGCGAACGTCGCGCTCGGCCAGCGCGGCGAACTGGCGGTTGCGCCGATGCCGGGAGATCGCTTCGCATTTGCGGTCACCAAGATCACCTCCGTGAATACCGCCAGGGACGGCATCAATTTCTTTCGCGTAGAGGCCACCCTGCATCACCGCGACCCCCGCCTGCGGCCGGGAATGGAGGGGGTGGGCAAGATCGAAGTAGAAGAACGCAAGCTGGTGTGGATCTGGACGCACACCCTGATCGACTGGATGCGGCTGTGGCTCTGGTCCCGGCTGCCCTGATCTGACTCCCCGGCGCGTTCGCCCACATGTCCACCGACCTGCACAGCACATCCTGGTACCGGGTGGCGGAACTGGCGCCGCGGCTGCGCAGCCACGTCCGCATCCACCGTCACCACTACCGCGGCGAACTCTGGTACGTGCTCGAGGACCGGGTATCTCGCCGCATGCACCGCTTCAACGCGGTGTCGCATTACGTGATCGGCCTGATGGATGGCCGCCGCACTGTCCAGTACATCTGGGACAGCGCAACGACAAAGTTCGGAGACGACGCGCCCACCCAGGACGAGATGATCCGGCTGCTCGGGCAGCTGCATGCGGCGGAGGTGCTTCAGTCGGCAGTGACCCCGGATGTCGGCGAATTGCTGCGCCGGGCGCAACGCAGCAAGCGCCGGGTCTGGCTGCAGTACCTGCTTTCCCCGCTTTCCATCCGCATCCCGCTGTTCGACCCGGACCGGTTGCTCGAACGCTGGCTGTCCTGGTACCGCCCCTTGTTCGGCTGGGCCGGCGCGACAGTCTGGTGCGTCGTCGTTGGCATGGCGGCAATCGCCGCGGGGGCGCATTGGACGGAGTTGACCGAGAACGTCACCGACCGTGTGCTTGCGCCGCAGAACCTGCTGTTGCTGTGGCTGACTTTCCCGGTGCTGAAGCTGCTGCACGAGTTCGGACACGCGTGCGCCACCCGGGCATGGGGCGGCGAGGTCCACGAGATGGGGATCATGATCCTGGTGCTGATGCCCATACCGTACGTGGACGCCTCGGCCGCCTCGGCTTTCCGGGACCCGCGGCGGCGCGTGGTTGTCGGAGCGGCGGGAATGGTGGTCGAGCTGTTCATCGCTTCCCTGGCGCTCTTCCTCTGGCTCGAGGCCGAGCCGGGAATCACGCGCTCGGTACTTTTCAATATCATGCTGATTGCCGGCATTTCCACTGTGCTGTTCAACGCCAACCCGCTGCTGCGGTTCGATGGCTACTATATGCTGGCCGACGTGACGCAGATCCCGAACCTGCGCGCCCGCGCGAACCAGTACCTCGGCTACCTGGCCGAAACACGGCTGTTCGGATTGCAGCTGCCGGAGTTCGAAGCGAGCCGCGGCGAGCGCCGCTGGTACGTGTTTTTCGCCATCGCTTCCTTCATCTATCGCACGTTCCTGATGATCGCGATCGCAGTCTTCGTTGCCAGCGAATATCTCGTAATCGGCGTGGTGCTGGCGCTGTGGATGGCGGTCACCTCGTTGGTCATGCCCGTGGTCAAGGGCATCGCGTACCTGGTGGCGCACCCGAAGCTGCGCCGTCATCGCGTGCGGGCACTCGCGGTGACGGGCGCCGTCTGCGGTGCGGTCGTGGTGCTGCTGTTCCTCGCGCCGTTTCCTCTGTGGACCCGCGCCGAGGGCGTGATATGGGTGCCGTATGACGCGCACGTGCGCGCCGGCGCCGACGGCTTCATCCGGACGGTGCCGGTCGCGGCGGGCGTGCGGGTGCGCAAGGGCAGCCCGCTGGTGGTGTCGGAAGACCGCGTGCTCGTTACACGTGTGCGCGTGCTGGAGGCGCAGCTCCGGATGCTGGAGGCGCGTGCCCAGGCGGAGCTGCGGGTGGATCGCGTGCGGTGGGAACTGACGCGGGAGGCCATCGGGGCGACCCGGGCGGAGCTGGAGCACGCGCGCCAGCTCGCTTCGGAGTTGACGATCAGGAGCCCGGCAACCGGCACCTTCATGCCGGCGGTGGCGACGCAGGACCTGCCGGACCGCTTCGTGCGCAAGGGCCAGCAGATCGGCTACGTGGTGCCGGACGGCACGGTGACGGCTTTGGTGCTGGTCTCGCATGACGACGTGGACCTCGTGAGAACGCGCACCGAACGGGTCCGGGTCAAGCTGGCCGCACGCGTTTACGACACCTACGAAGCGTCGATACGGCGCGAGGTGCCCGCGGCGAGCGACAAGCTTCCCAACCTCGCCATGTCGAGCATCGGCGGCGGCCAGGTGCCGGTCAACCCGGCCGGCGACCCGCGGGATCCGAAGGCGCTCAGCACATGGTTCCAGTTCGAACTCGACCTGCCGGGAGCGCAGGCCTTCGTCCTCGGCGAGCATGCTTACGTCCGCTTCGAGCATGGTTGGGAACCGCTCGCCTGGCGCATCTATCGGGGTGTCCGGCAGCTGTTCATGAAGCAGTTCACGGTCTGATGACGACCGCCGCGTCTGTTTTCACCGGCACACTATATCCGGAGCGCGACGAGCCGCGCGAAGGGAAGCTCGATCGCGTGCTGACCGCGCTGCACTATTTCACCGGCAGCGCCAGCACGGGCGGCGCCCGCCTGGGTCGGATCGTGGAGGCTACCAGTGCCTCCGCCGCGGGCACGGAAACGCTGTCGAATGCGGAACTGCGTTCGCGCGCAGCGTCCCTCAGGTCGCAGCTGAAATTGCAGGGATACTCGGATCCGGTGCTGGCCGGCGAGGCATTCGCGCTGGTCCGCGAAGCCGCCTCGCGCACCATCGGCCTGCGCCACTTCGATGTGCAGCTCGTCGGCGGCTGGGCCCTCCTCAACGGCATGATCACGGAAATGGAGACTGGCGAAGGCAAAACACTCACCGCGACGCTCGCAGCCGCCACCGCCGCCCTCAGCGGACGCGCCGTCCATATCATCACGGTAAACGACTACCTGGCGGAGCGGGACTCCGAATGGATGCGCCCGGTGTATGAAACTCTTGGCATCACTGTCGGCTGCATCCGGAACGGCCTGGATCCCGCGCGGCGCCGCGCCGCCTACGGCTGCGATGTCACCTACTGCAGCAACAAGGAAATCGCGTTCGACTACCTCCGCGATCGCATGGTGCTGGGCGGGAGACCGAGTCCGATCGCATTGCGGCTCGAGGCGCTGAGCGGCAGCGCCAGGCGTGACCGACTGCTCTTGCGGGGGCTGCAATTCGCGATCGTCGACGAAGCCGACAGCGTGCTCGTCGATGAGGCGCGGACGCCATTGATACTGTCGGCCGAGGCCGACTCCAGCCAGGATGAAGCGCTTCACCGTCAGGCGCTGGATCTGGCAAAGCAGCTGTCTGTCGAGGACTACCAGGTTCGCGACGATGGCGTCGAGCTCACCGAGAGCGGCGTCGCGAGACTCGCAAGATTCGGCGAGTCCCTGACCGGCGTCTGGACAGGACCGCGCCGCCGCGAGCAGCTGGTGCGACAGGCGCTCACCGCCCTGCATGTCTTCAAACGGGACCAGCACTACCTCATGCGCGACGGCAAGGTGGTCATCGTCGATGAGTTCACCGGCCGCCTCATGCCCGACCGCTCGTGGGAGCAGGGGCTTCACCAGTTGATCGAAATCAAGGAAGGCTGCGAGGTGACCGGACGCCGCGAGACGCTCGCGCGCATTTCGTATCAGCGTTTCTTTCGGCGTTACGTGCATCTCGCGGGCATGACCGGGACGGCGAGCGAGGTCGCCGGCGAGCTCTGGGCCGTCTATCGCCGGCGGGTGGCCAAGATCCCGACGCACAAACCGGTGCGCCGGGTGCGCTACCCGTACCAGGTTTACGGCCGGGCGGAGTCCAAGTGGCGAGCAGTTGTGGAGAGCATCGAGCAGCAGCGGCGGGCGGGAAGGCCGATCCTGGTTGGAACACGCTCCGTGAAGGCCTCGGAACAACTTGCGTCGCTGCTCGATAAGGCCGGGTTGCCGTATCGTCTCCTGAACGCCCGCCAGGATCGTGACGAAGCGGAGATTATCGCGCGCGCCGGTGAGCCCGGCTGCATCACGGTCGCCACCAACATGGCGGGGCGCGGAACGGACATCAAGCTTGCGCCGGGAGTGGCCGAATGCGGAGGACTTCACGTCATCGCGACCGAACTGCACGATTCCAGGCGGATCGACCGGCAGCTCTACGGCCGGGGCGGGCGGCAGGGCGACCCCGGGAGTTGCGAGGCGATCCTCGCGGTCGAGGATGATCTGGTGGAGTCTTTCTTTCCCCTGGCTGCCGGCCGCTTGAGAGGCAGGGACGCGATGCCGCGGTGGCTTGGCAGTCTGGTGTTCCGGGTGGCGCAATGGCGTGCCGAAGGAACCCATTCGAGGGCGCGGCGCGGCCTGCTGGACCTGGACGATTACCTGGGGGACGTGCTGGCTTTTGCCGGGGGTGGCGAGTAGATGCACCCTGGGGCATGTCTGGATCAGGAAACGGATTACGGCGCTGGTGCAGGGCGAAGAGGACGCCCGATCCGCCTGCATTCTGGTGTGGCGGGACTTCGAAAGGCTGTGTTTAAATGGCGCCACAAGCGGCGTATTTTCAACAACATGATCAGGAGATAACGATGGCTCAGAGCAAAGCAGGAGAAGTGGCTGCTGAAGCAAAAGGCGCCGAGGGCATGCGTATCAAGTGGGACGACGCCAGCATGAAAAGCTCCTACGCGAACGTGTGCAACGTCACCAGCACGCGTGAGGAGGTAGTGATGCTCTTCGGTGTCAACCAGGCCTGGAATCGCGGCCAGAAGGAAGTGACGATACAGCTCACCGACCGCATCATCGTCAGCCCGTATGCCGCGAAGCGGTTGATGATGTTGCTTGACGGGGTGGTGAAGGAGTACGAAAAGCGCTACGGCGCCTTGAACCTCGAAGGTCCCGCGCCGCAGCGCTGAGTGCGCCCCGCGCGGATAAGGAAAGGGCTGCCGTTGCGGCAGCCCTTTTTTGAGGTTGCATCGCGCGGCCTGCTGAATCCACCGGCTGCACCCCATAGTGTTCCCGTCATATCGAGCAGTTTGCTCTCTCTTGCCGCGCCCAATGCGGACCCGATAGGAGATTCCTCCTATGACAATTATGGGGCCATGATATTCAATTGCTTCGCTTGCAATGGTGCTAGTATTCGCAAACAACCTCACGTCCTGATAATTCCGGGGAATCGGGACGCGCACTCTTAACAGGAAACAAGAAGAACAGAATTAGAACAAACCGGAACCGCACTATTGCTTGCGCAGTCATTCTCGACGGCGCATGAGCGATCAGCCAGGGAGACTGGTTGGGGCATGGCAGTGCGGGCCGAGGAGAAGGGGTGCAACGTGAAATCGTTCGCGTGCGAAACGGCGCGCGTCCCTCCGGGACGGGTCTGCGCTTTCAGCGGCTGGGGATATTTCTCCGGCGTCTTCGCGCAATCCCTGCAGGTATTCCCAAACCTCTCTGTCCCGTCACGCGACCGATTCTGGTTGCCGATCGTTCCTCCAGGGCTTGTTCGAGGTCAGGCAGCGTCCAGTTGCTTGCTGGCGCAGTGGCGCGCCCCGGCGTGGCGCTGCGCGAGGCAGGTTTTGGCTCCATTCACCTCCTAACCGAAGCAGATCTAAAAGGGATCGCGACATGAGCCCGAGCACATACGGCAGTCAAGCGCGGAAATCCGGTGTTCCTGCCCCGAGCCTGTTTGATATTTTTGGGGGGCGGTGCGCCAACGGGTTCCGGCGCCTGGCGCAGTGGCGCAAGGCCGGGGCGCTCGGCGAGGAACTCAAGGCCCGTCGCCGCTCGATGATGCGATTCGAGCCGCTCGAGCCGCGCCTTCTGCTGTCGGCGGACCTCAATGTCGTCATCGACGGGTTCCTCGCCACGCGCAATACGGCTGAGCAGCAGCCGGCAGTAATCGCGTTCGACTACGTTGCCGACGATGGCGTCATCACGATCGGGAACTCCGTGGGCGGCGACGGAGCCGATATCGCGCTCGAGGGCGTGACGCTCACGTTCAGCAACCTGTCGTACGACTCTGTCAATGGGCGCTGGAACGGCCAGGTCGGCGTGGAGGCGACGAGCGCAAGCCTGTTCCCGGATTTCCTAGACGTCGAGGTCAGCGACGACGCCGACGCCGACACGTTCGCCGTCGCCGGGGTGATCAACCTCGTGGACGACGCCAATGACCAAACAGTGGACACGCTGCACCTGGACGACATCGACGCGGAGGCGATCGGCTGGCCCAAGTTCCTCGACATCAATTTCACCGAGCTCGAGCTGACGTTCCCGGAGTTCCGCGTCGATAACGACAGGAATTCCCTGCATCTGGAGGTGGCGCTCACGGGCTTGGACACCGGCAATGCTGCCCTCAACGAGCTCCTTGCCGCAGACAATCCCCTCTTCGGGCTCAGCATCCAGGGCTCGGCGTCGGTTGATCTGGCGATTGCGGCTATCGAGGACACTGTGGACGCCGTCAACAACCCCGACGTCCCCGCCGCCCTGAAGGGCGCGCTGGCCGCCGCGATGGGAAGCGGCCTTGACGGCCTCACCGGGCTCATCAGCGGCAAGCTGTTCGGCCTTGGATCCATCGAGGCAGGCTTCATTTACCAGAAGGTGACGGTGGATCCGGACGGGGCCGGGCCGCTGGCGGAGGAAACGGCGACTTACCTGGCGATCGAGGGCGGGTTCAGCTTCGTCGACCTCCAGGATGAGGGTGGGCTTTCGGGTGGCGGCAGGGACTTGCGGTTCGACATCGCCTTCGCCTTCTCCGACCTCGGGCCGCTGCAATTCTTCCTTTCCGGCGGACCGATCAAGCGATTCGAGCCCACCACGGGCCTCACCATCGAAGAGGCTCACCTAGGGGTGCGCTTCAACACGACTATCGAGGATCTGCAGACTGAGACCGATTTCACGACCACCGTGGCGCAAGTCGAGGCCGTCGGCTCCGTTTTCCGGGTAACGCTGACCATCCCGGATCACGACCTCGCGATCGGCAACGATTTCCGGATCAGGAATGCGGACAACAGCAACTACGACGGCGAATTCAAGGTTTTTGCCGTCAACGGGGACCAGGTTTCCTACGAGGTCGCAAACGATCCCGGGCTGTTCATCGGCGACGCGGAGATCATCCGTCTCACAATCACGGATCCATTCGATCTACGCGATGCGGGACTCGAATCCGGAATCGCCCCGCCGGACAGCATTTTTGTCTGGAGGGATCAACTCGACGCGGCGGTGGAAAATCAAATCCAGGCGGGCGATGACATCTGGGCCCGGCTCTTCGGTGAAGTGGTTTTTGGGGGCGGTGCCACGCTGAGCATCGATCCGATACCCGACACGGTCATGCAGCTCAAGGTCGACCTGATGATCGACACCGA
>Ga0137452_1000169_pt1 | contig 19178 bp, 13 predicted proteins | sample EasRivERMGT513_2_FD_102312 | JGI IMG/M metagenome (GOLD analysis project Ga0137452, IMG submission 102312) | Soil microbial communities from meander-bound floodplain in the East River, Colorado, USA - East River MetaG ERMGT513_2 | ecosystem: Environmental > Terrestrial > Soil > Floodplain ...
AACGACTTCACCGTCGTCGCCACCGATCTGCGCGGGTACGGCGACACCAGCAAGCCGCCTGGTGGCCCTGATCACTCTGGGTATTCGAAGCGCGCGATGGCGCAAGACCAGGTGGACGTGATGTCGCGTCTCGGCTTCGAGACGTTTTTCGTCGCGGGCCACGATCGCGGCGGGCGCGTCGCGCATCGTATGGGGCTCGATCATCCCGATCGCGTCACCAGACTCGCGCTGCTCGACATCGTTCCGACACATCGTCTCTACACCGACTCGACGCGCGAGTTCGCGACCGCGTACTACCACTGGTATTTCCTGATTCAGCCGGCACCGCTGCCGGAGACGCTGATCGCCAGGAGCGTCGAGTTCTGGCTCGAGCAGAAGTTCGGCAAGGCGGCGCCGGGCGCGATTACAGGAGAGGCGTTCGCCGAATATCTGCGGTGCTATCGCAATCCCGCCACGATTCATGCGAGCTGCGAGGACTATCGCGCCGGCGCGTCAATCGACCTGGTGCACGACGAAGCCGATATGGAGCGGAAGATCGCCTGCCCGCTGCTGGCGCTCTGGGGCGACCGCGCGCCGATGCATCGGCTGTACGACGTCGCGGCGACGTGGAGGGAGCGCGCGACCAACGTCACCGGCAAGGCGTTGCCAGGGACACACTACTTCGCCGAAGAGATCCCCGACGTTGTCGCGAATGAATTGCGAGAGTTCTTCAAGAGGTAGGCGGGCCTGAAGGTCCGCCTCTACGCTCAAATCAACCCTGAAGGTCCGCTCTACGGCATTCGCACCAGTCGCACCCCTTTGCACCCTTCGCACCGACAAGGATTCAGCGTTTCACCCCGTCGTACTCGAGCATCTGAGTCGTGAGATCCAGCGGATACGAAATCCCCACGTCCGTAATCTTCCCGTCGGCGCCGGTGACCGGCGTCAGCTTCGGCATCACGAAGCCGGAGTAAGACGGCAGATTGAGCTTGTCGACACGCGCGACCACTTCATCGCGCACCTTCGGATCGAAGTGGATGCCGTATGAGTCGAACAGTTTCTTTGCGGCCGCGAAGTCTCCTTCCGACTTGATGCGCTGCACCTCCCCGAGCAAGCGTCCGACGCCTTCGCGGAACGCTTTCGGGTCGACCATCACCAGGTATTTCTTGCCGTCGCGCGTCCGTTCCTCAATCGCTTTCGTGTTCGCCATGAGCCACCGGATGATCAGCTGCCGGTTGCGCATGTGGTCTTCCTCGATTTGCGACCCTTCACGGACGCGCCGCAGCTGTACGAGCGCGTTGCGCGTATAGCCCTCGTACTCGGTGCGCACCATCGCCTCCTGTTCCGCGGAGGGGATGATGCCGAGCTCCACCAGCTTCGGGTCCGCCAGGAAGTAGAGACCCACCAGGTCGGCGCGCCCTTCTTCGAGCGCCGAGAAGTACTCCTTGATCGCCTGCTGCGGCGTTCCCTTGAAGCCGGCCGCCTGTTGTCCCGACGCGTGACCGATCACCTCGTGCATGTCGGTATGCAGGGTGTCCGTCGTGGCGGCGTACTTCGTGCCGCGCTCGACCTCCTCGGGTGTCCATGCGAACTCGCCGCGCATCGTCCCCGGCGTCGATTTTTCGTAGGCTTCGACGACGTTCGCAAGCGAGACGGATTTACTGCCGTATTCCTGCCGGATGCGCTGATCGTTCGGCAGGTTGATGCCCACCGGCGTCACGGGCCCGGAATCGCCGGCCTCGACGACGACGTCGATGGCATTGGCGACGATCCCGGAGACATTCGGCTTGTGGTACTTCGGGTCGGTGGGCATATGGTCCTCGAACCACTGCGCGTTCTCGGCCAGCTTCTTGATGACCTCCGTCTTCTGCGGGTTGACGTAGAAGACCAGAGCCTCCCAGCTGCCTTTGATGCCGCGCGGATCGAGGTACACCTCGATGAAGCCGTTGATGGTGTCAACAGGCGACTGCTTGTCCTGCACCCATGCAATGTCGAAGTTTTCGCGATCCTTCTCTTCGCCGGTCCGATACCACTGAACCAGTGCCCTGAGTGCCTTCTGCATCGGCTCGTCGGCAAACGGAATCGCATCCTCCAGGTGTTTCACGATTGCCGTGATCTGCGTCGCGTAGCGGCCGTCGATCTTGTAGACCTCTTCGACCAGCTTGCCGGGAGCTTGTTTGACGAGGCGCGCATTGAGGCCGTACCGCTCCGTGAATCCCTTGAGGTCCGCCATGGACACACCGCCGGCGTAGAGGTTGTTCGAGCTCGCGGTCAGGATGTCTTTTCCGGGAGGCGGCGTCTTGCTGGTGACGATGGGATCGACATTCGGGTCGAAGAACATCGGCTGGAGGCGCTTCAGTGTCGCGTCGAGCGATTCGCCGTTGCGCGTCGCGAACGTCGCGCCCGCTTTTTCTGAGGCATGCGCCGCCGCGGCAAATGCCTCCGGGGTGATCTTGAGCACGAACTTGCGCGCCGTGAGGTTGTTGTACGCGCCGTTGTTGATCCAGAACAGCTTCGTGTAGCGCTGAATCTCCACGAGTGCGGCCGCATCGATCCCCTGCGGATGGGCGGCAATCTGATCGAGGATGCCCCGCATCTCGAGGGCGTCGCGATGCTTCTGGTCGTAGTAGATGTCGCGGCCAGCAAGCGCCGCCTGGTAGAGGTGCCAGATCAGCGTCTTCTCGCGCAGCGGCAGCGCGCTGAAGCCGTCCGCATACAACTGCACGACCGCCGCATCGTCCACGCGCTCGAGGAGATATTTGCGGTCGGCAGTGGCCGTCGAGGCCGACGCTGACGCCGGAGCATTCTGCTGCGCCGCTGGCGGCGGCTCGGATTTCGAGCATGCAGCCGCGATCGAGGCGGCCATGACGAGGGAAACGAATCGGCTGGAACGTGTCACGTCGCTCATTGGTGTAGCTTAGACTTACTTTCCATCGTGCGTCGATATGTCCCGCTCGCGTACGTCGCCGCGGCAGCTGCGATTGCCGCGCCGCCCCTTCTCGTAGCGTCCGACGTAGCTCTGGTGATGTTCATATCGACTCCGGGCCTGATCCTGCAACGGCTGGCGCTTGCCCTTTTCGCGCTGGCCGTGCCCGGGGTGACGCTCGCGGCTCAGAACCACCTCCGCTGGGCGGCTGTGCTTGGCGCCGCGCTCGCGGCGATTGGGGCGATTGCGATTGTGCGGAGGCCGGAGACGCTTGTCATCGCCTTGTTTCCGCCCGCGGTCCTCTTTCCCATCGGGCTCCTGGTGATGTCGGGCGCCATACTTGGCTCGGCCACATCGCGCCGCGCCGCGGTCCTGATGGGTGTAGCCGCGCTCCTGTTTCCATTCGGCCACATCAGCGGGTTGCCACCGCTTCTCATCGGCGGGGACGTGCTCCTGCTGGCCGCGTTCTGGATGCTGGCGCCCCAGATGGCAAATCCCAAGACCCAAATCCCAAGTCCCAAATCCCAAGGCACAGGAATCTGACGTGCATGACCTGCTCTTCTACGAAGTAGTCGACAACTACGCTGAGAGGCGCGTGCCGTTCCGCAAGGATCACTTGGCGCACGCAAAGGCGGCGGTTGCGCGCGGGGACCTCGTCCTCGGCGGCGCGTTCGCGAACCCGGTGGACGGGACGGTCCTCCTGTTCAAGGGCCAGACGCCCGCGGTCGCGGAATCATTCGCCAAGGCCGATCCGTACGTGACCAACGGTCTCGTCACCACCTGGCGCGTGCGCGAGTGGACCACAGTCGTCGGCAAGGACGCTGAAGTCGCGCTTCCGCCTGGTATCTGAACACGGCCATTCACTGCAACATCGCACCGAGCGGTGTTCGGCTTGAGTACAATCCTCCGTTCCGAATGCCGACAATTCTTTCGCATGCGGTCGCCGCAACCGCCGTGGGTCAGTGGTACCCGAATCGTCGGCTACCGGTGAAGTTCTGGCTGTGGACCGCGGTGTGCGCGCTGCTGCCGGATGTGGACGTGATCGGCTTCCCGCTCGGCATCCGCTACGACGACATGCTGGGCCATCGCGGCTTGACGCACTCGATTCCATTCGCAGTCGTAGTCGGCTTCGTGGCGGCCCGCAGCTGCGCGAAATCGAACACCCTAGGATTTGGGATTCGGGATTCGGTTGGGATTTGGCCTTTGTGGATGTATTTCACGGCGGTCATCGCCTCCCACGGGCTGCTTGACGCATTCACCAACGGCGGCCGCGGCGTCGCGTTCTTTGCGCCGTTCAGCAACCACCGCTTCTTTTTCCCGTGGCGTCCGATTCAGGTGTCTCCCATAGGGGTGGGGTTTTTTTCCGCCCGGGGGCTTGCCGTCCTGCAAAGCGAATTGCGCTGGATCCTCCTCCCGTCGGTGATAATTGCCCTGCTCGCGCGGATGCGGGTCCGGCTGAAGCCGGACACTACCGGCACGATCGAGTAGGCGATCCAGCCTCCGCCGTCGTAGCAACAGACCCTTCTGACGAAATGCAGCTGGCAAGGCGAAGCGCGTTTGGGATTGTTGTGGCCGCAGTCGTTGCTGTGTCTGGGGGCTATGTCTCCGCGCAGCTGGGGGGCGGCGGCGCCGCCAAGCCGGATCTGTTCAGAACCGATCCCGAGGGATTCACGCGCGCGCGCTTTCCGCCGGCGGAGTGGCCGGATCGCGACTTCACCATCTGTCGCGTGCAGTACAACAGCGTCCGCTCCGAGCGCGACGGCAGCGGGTGGAAGACCGACTATCCGTACAGCGAAATCAATCTGCTCATCCGGCTGGGCGAGATGACGCCCACCTCGATCAGCTACAACGCGGAGCAGAAACGCCCGAACACGTGGGTCATCAAGCTCACGGACACCAAGCTCTACGAGTGCCCGTTCCTGATTGCGTCAGACGTGGGCACCCTCGGCATCAAAGATGAAGAGATCTCGATGCTTCGCGAGTATCTGCTGAAGGGCGGTTTCCTCTGGGTTGATGACTTCTGGGGCACGGAGGCGTGGGATCATTGGGTCGCCGAGATCAGTAAGGTGTTCCCGCCGGAGGAGCATCCAATCGAGGATATTTCTGCCGCCGACCCGATCATGCGGGAGATGTTCGACCTCGAGAAGGTGCCGCAAGTCACCAACGTGACGTTCTGGCTCAAGAACAATGGCAAGACGTCGGAGCGCGATGAGGACAGCGCCCAGGTGCACGTCCGGGCCATTCGGGACGATCATCGTCGGATAATGGTCCTGATGACCCACAACACCGACATCGGCGACTCGTTCGAGCGGGAACGCGAGGACAGCGAGTATTCGCGCCTGTTTTCGCCTCCGGGTTACGCGCTTGGTATTAATGTGGTGTTGTATTCAATGATCCAGTAAGGCAGGTCAGGTTTGACGCCCGTATCCGACATTTTTGAGCTGCCTCTGGACCAAACTGACACGAACCGAGGCTTCCGTTCCGGCGTCTTTAAAACTATGATCGCCGCCTTTGGCAGGCGTAGGCCTTTAAGGTTCAGGACTGAGAGAACTTAGGCCCGGTCCAGATTCAGTGGAGAGAGGCCCGTGTTAGAAAAACTGTTTCAGGCACTCTTCTCATACCGGCCGGTCGTCTTCCAGCAAGGCGATTTCCGCTTCGACGTCACGACGGCATCGTTCGTCGCCGCGGGTATCGCGGCGGTCATCATGGCCGCCGCGCTCATCACCTACCGCAGCGTCGGAGTGAACGGTCGCACGCGCGATCGGGTTGTCCTCACGGTCCTTCGCATGGCCGCGCTGGCGCTTGTCGTCTTCTGTCTCTTCCGGCCAACCCTCATCGTCAAGGCGGCGATACCGCAGCAGAACGTCGTCGCGGTCCTCCTGGACGACTCGCGCAGCATGCAGATCGCCGACTGGACCGACAACCAGCCGCGCGCGGAGTTCCTGCGGCAGCAGCTTGCCGCCAACTCGAGTCCGCTGCTGAAGGCCTTGTCCGATCGCTTCCTGGTGCGAGTCTTCCGTTTCTCGTCGACCGCAGGCCGCGTCAATTCCGTGAAGGACCTGACGTTCGGCGGTTCGCAGACGAAGATCGGCGCCGCGCTCGACGGCGTGCGTGACGAGCTCGCCGGGCTTCCTGTCGCGGGCGTCGTGCTCGTCACGGACGGCGCGGACACAAGCGAAGGCTCGCTGACGAATACGCTGCTCAACCTCAAGGCTGAAAAGCTGCCGGTCTTCACCGTCGGCGTCGGCAGCGCAAAGCTGCCGCGCGATGTCCAGATCGATCGGGTCAGCACGCCGCGCACGGTGCTGAAGGGCGCCTCGCTCCTCGTCGATGCCGTGATCACGCAGAGCGGCTACGCGGGGCAGACGGTCACGCTCGACGTCGAAGACGACGGCCGGATTGTCGGGTCGCAGAAAGTGCAGCTGCCGGTGGACGGGAGTCCGGCCACGGTGCGCGTCCGCGCCACGGCAAGCGAGCCTGGCCCCCGCGTGTTCAGTTTCAAAGTCGCGCCGCAGCAGGGCGAGGTGGTGACGCAGAACAACGTGCGCCAATCGCTGGTCGACGTGCGTGACACCCGCGAAAAGATTCTCTACTTCGAAGGCGAGCCCCGATCGGAGATGAAATTCATTCGCCGCGCCGTCGCGGACGACAAGAATCTGCAGATCGTCACTTTGCAGCGCACTGCGGATAACAAGTTTCTCCGGCTCGACGTCGACACGCCCGACGAGCTGCTGGGCGGCTTCCCGAAGACGCGCGACGAGCTGTTCGCCTTCCACGGGCTGATCCTCGGCAGCATCGAGGCGGCGGCCTTCAGCGCCGATCAGCTCCAGATGATCGCGGACTTCGTCGATCGCCGCGGGGGCGGCCTGTTGATGCTGGGCGGCGCGCGGTCGTTTGGCGAAGGTGGCTACGGCGGCACGCCGGTCGCCGATGCACTGCCCCTCGTGATTGACCCGCGTACCCGCGCGGCCGAGCCGACGACGTTTGCGCGCCTGAAGGTGCTGCCGACGCGCGCCGGCCAGGCCCATGCAGTGACGCAGATCGCAGGCAGCGAGGCAGCGTCGGCCGCGCGGTGGCCCGACCTGCCGCAGGTCACGACCATCAACGCTCCGTTGGACATCAAGCCGGCCGCGACGGTCTTGCTCAACGGCACCGACGAGCGTCTTCGCGCGATGCCGACGCTCGTGTGGCAGCCGTACGGGCGTGGCAAAGGGATCGCGTTCCTCCCGCAGGACTCCTGGGAGTGGCAGATGCACGCCAGCATCACGCTCGAGGATCAGACGCACGAGAACTTCTGGCGGCAGATGCTGCGATGGCTCGTCACCGATGTGCCGGGATCGATTGAAGCGAGCACGACGACCGATCGCGTCGAGCCGGGCGAAGCCGTGACGATTGAAGCATCAGTCGTCGACCCGACGTGGGTCGAGCTGAACGACGCGCACGTCGTGGCGCGCGTCACACGCCCCGGCGGAACCACGCTCGACGTGCCGCTCCAGTGGACCGGCGAGCGCGACGGCCAGTACCGCGGCACATTCGTCAGCACCGTTCCAGGCGCATACGAAATCGCGGTGGATGGGGATCGCGAGGGAAAGCCGATCGGCACCAACGTCGCGTACGTGCGCGCCGGCGCGGGCGACGCTGAATTTTTCGACCCGACGATGCACGAAGCGCCGCTGCGGCGAATCGCGGATGAAACCGGTGGACGCTTCTACACGACGGCAACCGTCGCGGGTCTTCCCGAGGACGTCAGCTACGCGGGCCGCGGCGTGACCTCGGTCGAAGAGCGCGAGCTGTGGAACATGCCGATCATCCTGATCATGCTGGTTGGGCTGGTGTGCGCGGAGTGGGGTTACCGCCGCGCAGTGGGTCTTTCATAATGGCTGGCGCACTCTAATGCTCCACGCGTTTCTCCTCGTTGTCGTCGGCCTTGCGGGTGATCCTGAGCATGGCGAGCTGTTTCACAAGTGGGGCGCAGAGCTTGCCGAATCGGCGGGGCATCTGGGCATTCCGCAGGATCACGTCGTGTACCTCGTCGACCAGCCTGCAGAAGGTGAAGCGCGCGTCACCGGCAAGGCGACGCTGGACGAGATCAACAAGACCTTCGACAGGTTTGCGAAACAGGCGACCGCGGACGACGCGTTGTACGTGGTGCTGATTGGGCATGGCAGCTACGACGGCAAGGCGCCGAAGTTCAATCTCCCGGGTCCCGACATCTCCGCCGCCGACTTCGCCACACAGTTCAAGCGTCTACCGATGAGGCAGATTGTGTTCGTCAACACGGCGAGCGCCAGCGGCCCGTTCGTGAACGAGCTGTCGGGGCCGGGCCGGACGATCATCGCTGCCACGCGCAGCGGCGCCGAGAACTACGCGACCCTCTTTGGGGGGTACTTCGTCGACGCCCTGTCAGGTGAGGAAGCCGACGCGGACAAGAACCGCCGCGTGACGATGCTGGAAGCGTTTCAGTTTGCGAAGGCCGCCGTGCAGCGCGCGTACGACAAGGAAGGTCTGCTCTCGACCGAGCACGCCGTGCTCGATGACAACGGCGACAAGGTCGGCAGTCCCGATCCTTCGACGACCGCCGCCGACGGCAAGGTGGCCGCGCTGATGGCCATCGGCTCGGCGGCTGACGCGATGCCGCTGCCGGCCGATCCGAAGCTGCGCGCCCTGATCCTCGAGCGGCGTGATCTCGAGCACCGGGTCGAATCGCTCCGGCTGCTGAAGGACAACATGGATCCCGCGAAGTACCAGAGTGAACTCGAAAAACTCGTGACCGATCTTGCGCTGAAGACCCGTGAGATTAGAACCCTCGAAGGTGCCAAATGAGCGACCGCGTAACGATGAATCCCTATGTGAGCGATGTCGTCGATCTCGAATCGCCGGATGACATCAAGCTTGCCGACAAGATGAAGGCCGGCCGCGAGCAGATCATCAGCGAACTGCGCAAGGTCATCGTCGGCCAGGACAACGTGATCAGCCAGGTGCTGAACACGCTGTTCGTGGGCGGCAACAGCCTCATCGTCGGCGCGCCAGGCCTGGCGAAGACGCTGCTCATTCACACGATGGCGCAGGTGCTGCAGCTGAAGTTCTCGCGCATCCAGTTCACGCCGGACCTGATGCCCTCCGACATCACGGGCACGGACCTCGTGCAGGAAGACCCGGCCACGGGACGCCGGCAGATGGTATTCGCGCCCGGGCCGATCTTCGCGAACATCGTGCTCGCCGACGAGATCAACCGCACGCCGCCGAAGACGCAGTCGGCGCTCCTCGAGGCGATGCAGGAGCATCGCGTCACGATCCAGGGGCGCACCTACAACCTCGACGAGCCGTTCTACGTCTTCGCGACGCAGAACCCGATCGAGCTCGAGGGCACGTATCCGCTGCCCGAGGCGCAGCTCGATCGCTTCATGTACCACATCATCATCGAGCACCCGCCGTACGACGAGGAGATCGAGGTCGTGCGGACGACGACGGCCATCCAGGATCCGAAACTGGAGCGCCCGGTGAGCGGCGAGGATCTGATCGCGTTCCAGAAGCTGGTCCGGAGGGTGCCGGTGTCCGAGCCGGTGATGCGTCACGCGCTCGACATCGTCCGCGCGACGCGGCCGAAGGGGCCGAACTCGGCGGACTTCGTGAACAAGTGGATCGCGTTCGGGGCCAGCGTCCGCGCCGCGCAGTACCTCGTGCTGGGCGGCAAGGCGCGCGCGCTGACGAGCGGCCGCTACCACGTGAGCTTCGACGATATCCGCGCACTGGCGCACCCGGTGCTGCGCCACCGCATCATCACGAACTTCCACGCGCAATCGGAAGGCGTGACGACGGATCTGATCACCGATCGGCTGCTGGAGATAGTGCCGATGCCGCGTTCGGGTATGTAGGAAATCAACCACGAAGACGCGAAGGACACGAAGAAAGAATCTTTACTTCGTGTTCTTCGAGACCTTCGTGGTTTAAAGAACTCTGTAGGGGCGGGTCTTTAGACCCGCCCAGGGTACCAAATGAGCTTAGCAGCTGGTCACAATCAGGGCAGCGCGATCCCCGGCGCGCGCTTCATGGATCCCTCGGTGCTCGCGCGCATCGGGAACCTGGAGCTCGTTGCGCGCGCCGTCGTCGACGGCTTCATCAACGGCATGCACAAGGCGCCGTACTTCGGCGCCTCGGTCGATTTCGCCGAGCATCGCGGGTACGTGCCGGGCGATGACGTCCGCCGCATCGACTGGAAGCTCTGGGCGCGCACCGACCGATACTATGTCAAGGAGTACGAGGCGGAGTCGAACTCGAACTTCTCGGTGCTGCTCGACGTGTCGAAGTCGATGAACTACGGCAGCGGCGCCATCACCAAGCTCGATTACGCGAAGATCCTGACCGCGTGCCTGACGAACCTCGTGCATCACCAGCGCGACCGCGTCGGGCTGGTGACCTTCGACGATGACGTCGTCAACTTCGTGCCCTCGTCGGCGAAGCACATGGAAGTCGTGCTGCACACGCTCGAGAACGTCAAGGCGGGACGACCGGGCAGCCTGAAGAAGCCGCTGCAGAAACTCGCCGAGCATTTCGGCCGCCGCGGCGTACTCGTGGTGATCTCCGACTTCTACGAGGAGCCGGACTCGGTGATCGACGCCATCGCGCCGCTGCGCTTCCGCGGCAACGATTTGATCGTGTTTCACGTGCTCGACAAGGCGGAGCTCGACTTCGGTTTCACCGACGCGTCGGCGTTCGAGGATATCGAAACGGGAGAGCAGATGCCGGTCGTGCCCGACGCGTTCCGGAAGGAATACCAGTCGCTCGTCCGCGCGCACCTCGATGCGCTGCAGCAGCGCTTCTCGGCCAACCGCGTCGACTACACGGTGCTGGACACGTCAAAGCCGCTCGATCACGCGCTCTATCGGTACTTATCCAGCAGATCTAGGATGATGAAGGTCCGCTAATGGCGTTCCTAGCCCCGCTCTTCTTTCTCGGTCTTGCCGCCCTCGCGGTGCCGGTCCTGATCCATCTGACCCAGCGCGAGAAAAAGATGGTCCAGCAGTTTCCGTCGCTGATGTTCGTGCGGCGGATCCCCTATCAGACCGTGCGGCGGCGGAAGATTCGTGACCTGGCACTGCTGATGGTGCGGCTGACGGCGCTGGCGTTGATCATTGCGGCGTTCGCACGGCCGTTCCTGTGGCGGCCGGACGCGGCGACCGCCATCGGTCCAGGCGCGCGCGAGGTGGTCGTTCTGCTCGACCAGAGCTACAGCATGGCGTACGGCGATCGCTGGGATCGCGCAAAGGCCGCGGCACGCGACGCCATCAACGCGCTGGGCCCGTCCGATCGCGGATCAGTGGTCCTCTTCTCCTCGGGTGCGGACATCGCGCTCCGCTCGACCGCCGAGCGCGATCGGCTCGTGGCATCATTCGCGACGGCGACGCCGACGCCGGCCGCAACGCGTTACGGCCCCGCCTTGAAGGTGGCGGGCAGCATTCTTGCGGAGTCGCCGCTGCCGCGGCGCGAAGTCATCCTGGTCAGCGATTTCCAGCGCAACGGCTGGCGCGGCGAGGAAGGATCCCGTCTGCCGGCCGGCAGCATCGTTACGCCAGTGCTGATTGGCGGCCCGACCGACAAGCCTGATGCCGCCGTCACCTCGGTGTCGCTCGCGCGCTCGACGTTCTCGAATCAGGAGCGCGTCACCGTAACTGCCGCCGTGGCCAATCGCACCGACAAGCCGGTCGCCAACGATTCGCTCACGCTCGAGATCGCGGGACGCGGCATCCAGACCGAGCCGCTCAACGTGGGCCCCAATGGATCCGCGTCGGTGGCGTTCGCGCCGTTCACTGTGCCCTCACGCAACATGCGCGTCAGCGTCCGGGCCGGCAGCGACGCGCTCGCGACCGACAACGTGTTCCATTTCGTGATCTCACCGGTCGCGCCGGTCCGCGTGATTGTCGTCGACCCCGGCACGAGAGCAGGGGGCGGACTGTATCTCACGCGAGCGCTCGCAATCGGCGACGCGCCGCACTTCGAGACCGTGCTGCGGCAGCCGGCGAATCTCTCTGATGATGACCTGAGGCGCGCATCGGTCGTGTTGCTCAACGATGTCGACGTGCCGCTGGCCCTCGCCCGCCGCCTCGGACGCTTCGTCCAGGACGGAGGCGGCCTCTTCGTCGCCGCCGGCCCCAAGGCGACGTGGCCGCAGGAGGCCGACGTGCTTCCCGTGTCGTTGTCGCAGCCGATCGATCGCTCGCGCGGCGAGTCAGGACGCGTCGGCGCGCTCGAGTACGGACATCCGGTGTTCGAAATCTTCCGCGCGCCGCGCAGCGGCGACTTCTCATCGGCGCGGTTCTATTCGTACCGCTCCGTGACCGCGCTTCCTACATCACAGGTGCTTGCGCGCTTCGACGCGGGAACGCCGGCGCTGGTCGAGCGGAAACTGGGAGGCGGACGCGTGCTGTTGTGGGCTTCCACACTCGACTTGTCGTGGAGCGACCTGCCGCTGAAGCCGGTGTTCCTGCCGTTCATCCACCGCACGGTGGTGCACCTCGCCAGCTATACAGAGCCAGCGCCGTGGCTGACGATCGGGCAGGTGTTCGACCCCGCCGCCGCGAGTGCAAAGGCGCAGGCGACCGGGCGACTCGCGTTGACGCCCTCGGGACGCCGCCTCCCGCTGGAGGATGAGGGGTCGCAGGCCCAGGTCCTGGAGTTGACCGAGCAGGGCTTCTACGAGATTCGCGGGCAGAAAGCGAATTCAGACGTGACCGTGATCGCCAGCAACGTCGATCCCGCCGAGTCGGACATGACGCCACTGGATCCGGCCGAAATCGTTGCGGCCGCGACCGGCAGCACCGCGGCAAACGCGCAGGCGACCAACTCCGACATTCCCCTCACGCCGCAGGCCCAGGAGCGGTCGCAGCGGCTGTGGTGGTACCTGCTTTGCGCCGGAATCGTGGTGCTAGGGGGCGACACGCTGTTCTCGAACTGGTTGTCAAAAACATAAACAACCAGAACAGCTTCAGTCGTATTCTGAGCGTGTGGTCTCGGTGTCGGTGAGACCGGAAAGATCGGCGGGTTCTAGAAGCGAGAGGGTCGGCGGGTCCAAAAGGCTCCGCCCTGGATAAAGGCCGAATGTAGGCCGGGTTCCGCGGGCCCGGCGTGACGAGAGGCACCAATGTTCGAATTTCTGCGACGCGCGTCCACTCCTCCGTCGGACCTGATGGGCATCATCCACTACGTGCGCGCGCGGTGGCGCGCCAAGCTGGCGGTGAAGGGCGCGGTGCGCATCGTCGCGGTCAGCGTGGCGATCTTCTTCGCGCTCGCCTACGGGATGCAGTGGGCGCGCTTCAGCCCGTTGTCGATTCTCGCGTCGCGCCTCCTGTTTGGCGCCGCGCTGGTCTCGTTGGTGTACTTCTTCCTCGTGAAGCCGCTCCGTCGGCGCGTCACGGACGAGCAGGTGGCGCTCTATCTCGAAGAGAAGGAACCGACGCTCCAGACGATGCTCGTGAGCGCGGTGGAGTCGAGCCGCGAGGGACGGCATTGGGAATCAACGGCACTCGTCCGGAAGCTGATCGAGCAGGCGATCGAGCGCTGCTGCCAGGCTGACACGGCGCGGCGCGCCGAGCACGGCCCGCTGCGGACCAACGGCGCCGTCTTCGCCGCAGTCGTCGCGGCCGCGGTGCTGCTCGTGCTGCTCGGTCCCGCATTCTTCCGCCACGCTTTGTCCGCAGTGCTGCTCGTGCAGCGCAGCGTAGAAGCAGCCGCGCCGTACAAGATTGCCGTAACGCCCGGCAACGCCTCGGTGCCGAAGGGCGCCGATCAGACGGTCACCGCGCGACTCGACGGGTTCAACGCAGAAGATGTCGTGCTGATGGTTCGGCGCGAGCCGACCTCGCCCTTCGAGAAGCAGCCGCTCGTCCACAACGACAAGGGAAACTACGAAGGGATCCTCTTCGGCGTGAAGGGGGCAACGGATTACTTCGTCGAGGCCGAAGGCGTTCGCTCGCCGGTCTTCACGTTGAAGGTCGTCGATGTCCCGTACGTCCAGCGGCTCGACCTCGAATACAAGTTCCCTGCGTACACGGGTCTCGAGCCGGAAAAGATCGAGGACGGCGGTGACATCGCGGTGCTCCGCGGCACTGATGTGACCCTGCACATCACATCGACGATGAAGACGCGCGGCGGCCGCGTGGCGCTCAATGAGAAGGAGTCGGTGCCGCTGACCGTGCAGGCAGACGGCACGCTCACCGCGGCGTTCAAGGCCGACAAGGACGGCTCGTATCACATCGAGCTCGATGCGCCGAACGGTGAGCGCGTGGCGGCGTCACCGCAGTACACGATCGACGTGCTCGCGGATCGCGCGCCCACGGTGTCGTTCTCGCGACCCGGACGCGACTCCTCCGCGTCGGCGATCGAAGAGGTCTTCGTCGAGGCGGCCGCCGATGACGACTATGGCGTCAAGGATCTGGAGCTGGTCTACTCGGTGAACGGCGGCGCGGAAAAGACTGTCAAGCTGTTCGCGGGCACCAAGCGCCTGCCGGAGGTGACGGCCGGACACACGTTCTACCTCGAGGAGCTGGGCGTCAAGGCGGGCGATTCGGTCTCGTATTACGCGCGGGCGACCGACAACGACGGCATCGACGGCGGCCAGAAGGCGACGAGCGATCTGTACTTCGTCCGCGTACGGCCCTTCAACCAGCGTTTCCGCCAGGCGCAGTCGGCGGGCGGTGGCGGCGGCGGTGGCGGCGGCGGACAGAACCAGGTCGACGCGCTCTCCGAGCAGCAGCGGCAGATCATTGCCGCGACGTTCAACGTCCAGCGCGACAAGCGCACGGTGTCGGCCGAGAAGTTCCGCCAGAACTCCACCGTCGTCGGTCTGTCGCAGCAGAAGCTGCGCGAGCAGGTCGAAGGACTGCTCACGCGGATGAACAGCGAATTCATTCAGCAGGACCCTGCGTTCAAACAGATCGCCGACCTGCTCCCGCAGGCGGTGCAGGCGATGAAGGAGGCGGAGGGCAAGCTGAGCGCCACGGCGCCTGACGCCGCGCTCCCGCCCGAAAACAAGGCGCTCACGCTGCTGCAGAAGGCCGAAGAGGAATACGAGACGCAGGTCAGCGTGCAGCAGGGTGGCGGCGGTGGCGGCGGCGGCGGATCGTCGCAGCAGCGCGAGCTGGCCGACATCTTCGAGCAGGAGCTCGACAAGATGGCAAGCCGATACGAGACCGCCGATCGACAGATGCAGGCAAACGGCGATCGGCAGGTCGACGAGCTGCTCGAGAAGCTGAAGGAGCTGGCGCGGCGGCAGGAGCAGGAGGCCGAGCGTGAGCGCCGGCTGCAGCAGGGCAGCGCCTCGTCGACCCCCGGCGGGAGCGCGCAGCAGCGCGCACTGGCCGAGCAGGCCGAAGAAGCGGCGCGCCGCCTCGAGCGGCTCGCGCGCGAGGAAAACCGCCCGGACCTGCTCGACTCCGCGCGTCAGATGCGCGAAGCGGCCGACGCCATGCGTCGCGCGGCGGCAGGCGGCAACGCCGGCTCGTCGGCGCAGGCGCAGCAGGCGCTCGATCGTCTCAAAGAGACTCAGAAGAAGCTCGAACGGTCGCTCTCCGATCGCGCCGATCGCGACATCAAGGACGCGCAGGAACGCGCCGAGGAGCTCGCACGGCAGCAGCAGGAAATCTCCAACGCCGTCGGCTCTCTCGCTGCCAACGGGCAGGCACGGCGTGATCAGGCGCAGCGGATCAACGAGAAGAAGGACGACCTCGAGTCGAAGCTGGGCGAGCTGGAAAGCGATCTCGATGCCGCAGCACGGGACGCGGCACAGCAGGAGAAGCAGGCGTCACGGAAGCTCTCGGAAGCCGCGGGCGCCATCCGCGACAACCGCCTGCGCGACAAAATCCGCTACTCCGAGGCGCTCGTCAATCGCGGGTACGGCCAGGAGACGCTCAAGGCGACCGAGAACGACATCGCGGGCGGCATCGATCAGCTGAAGAAGAGGCTCGACGAAGCGGCCTCGGCCCTCGGCCAGGGACAGCAGCAGAATGCGTCCTCGAAGGCGGAGCAGGCGCTTGGCAGAACGCAGCGGCTGGCGCGCGGTCTCGAATCACTCCAGGAGCGCACACGCGAGCGCGCGCAGCAGAATGGCCGGCAGCAGGGTCAGCAGGGTCAGCAGGGCCGCGAAGGGCAGCAGGGCCAGCAGGCCGGTAACCAGCAGGGCCAGGGTCAGCAGGGACAGGAAGGCCAGCAGGGCCAGAACGGTCAGCAAGGCCAGGGTCAGCAGGGTCAGGGCGGCCAGCAGGGCCAGGGCGGTCAGCAGGGCCAGGGTGGACAGCAGGGCCAGGGTGGACAGCAGGCTGGTGGGCAGCAGGGCGGCCAGCAGAATGGCGGTGGCTTCGGCGGCAACCAGTACGGCTACAACAACGGGGGCGGCTACAACAACGGCTACGGCTACGGGAACCTGCCGTGGAATGGGTCCTACGGGACCGATTTCGGCCGCCTGACTGACGAGGATATCCGTCAGCTTCGCAATGAAGCGCGCCAGTACGCGAACGACGCGCAGGATCTGCGTGGCATGCTGCGCGGCTTCGACGTCGATCCAAAGGAACTCGAGCAGATCCTTGCGGCGCTTCGGCGGCTCGAGGACGAGCGGGTGTACAAGGACGCGAAAGAGCTGCAGAGCCTCCAGACGTTTGCGACCGAAGGCCTGAAGCGTCTCGAGTTCGGCCTGCGCCGGCAAGTGGAAGCGGGCGACGAGGCTGTGGTGCTTGCGGGATCGGACGAAGTGCCAGACCAGTTCAAGAAGATGGTGCAGGAGTACTACCGGTCGCTCGGAAAGACCCCGCGGTAATCCTGGCAGGGCCTCGTTGCGAAGCGTAGAACCCTGGGGGTGCGAAAGGTGCAAGAGGTGCAAGAAGTGCAGAGGGTGCAAGATTCACCGGCTGCACCTGTCGCACGCATTGCCCCCCTCGCACCCTTCGCACTCGTAACGCTTCTGATCCTTTGCGGAGCGGGCGTCGCGTACGCTCAGTTCGGCCGCGGGTTCGGAGGGTTCTTCCGGGTACGTCCGCACTACGCCGATGCCAATACTTTTGGCCACGGCTTCAACTACTGCCGCGTGATGTACACCAGCAACCGCCGCGAAGCCGGCGGCCAGGGGTGGTCCACCGATTACCCGGACGCCGAGCGTAATTTCTCCAAGCGCCTCGCCGAGCTGACCAAGATGCGCGTCAGCAAGGATCCCTCCGGCGAAGCCGAGTACATCGTCGTGCATCTCACCGACCCGGAGATGCTGCAGTGCGCTTACATCAGCATGGAGGACGCCGGCACCGCGCAGCTCACCGACGCCGAAGTGGTGGCTCTGCGGACGTACCTGCTAAAGGGTGGCTTCCTCTGGGTGGACGACTACTGGGGTGATGCCGCATTCGAACAATGGCTGCACGAGCTCGGACGCGTGCTCCCGCCCGCCGACTATCCCGTCATCGACATTCCTACGGGGCATCCCATTTTCCGCACGCTGTTCGATGTGCAGAAACTGCCGCAGATCCCGTCGATCCAGTTCTGGCGCGGCAGCGGCGGCGACACCTCAGAGCGGGGCGAGGAGAGCGCTGTACCCGACTTCCAGGGCGTGAACGACAAGCACGGCAACCTGATGGTCGTGATGACGCACGACACCGACGTCGCCGATGCATGGGAGCGGGAAGGGGAGGACGTGCGGTTCTTCTACCAGTTCTCGCCCGACGGCTACGCCATGGGCTTGAACGTGCTCATGTATGCCATGACTCACTAGGAAATCCCAACTTCCAACCCCCAAGGAGAACGTGGCAAGAATCGCTGTCGGGCTCATCGTGGCGCTGATCCTGCCGCTGCTCGCGGCGGCGCAGACCATCTATCGCACGCCGGACGGCGCGGAGCGGAAACTCGGGAATCCTGCCTACGACGGAAGATTCGTCTTCACGCGCATCCGGTATGGCGGCCGCGGTCTCGGCGGGTTCGGCTTCGGCGGCTCCAGCTGGAACCACGACTATCCGGCGGCGGACTTTTACATCTCCGACGCGCTCGAGACGCTCACCCGCATGCGTGTCAGCGCCGACAGGACGAACGTCCTCGATCTCGAAGACGAAGCCATCTTTCACAATCCGATCCTCTATATCTCGGAGCCGGGGTACTGGCGCATCAGCGACAAGGGCGCGGCGAACCTGCGGCAGCACCTGCTGAAGGGCGGGTTCGTCATCTTCGACGACTTCGAGCACCAGCCGGAGTTCGACAACATGGCGGCGCAGATGGCCAAGGCGCTGCCGGAGCGCCGCTGGGTCAGGATCGGCATCAGCCATCCGATCTTCCACACGCTGTTCGATCTCAAGGCGCTGGACGTCCCGCACCCGAGCGTCGACGTCGAGCCCGACTACCGCGCGATGTTCGTCAACGACGACCCGAACGATCGCATGATCGCGCTGGCGAATCACAATGCCGATCTCGCGGAATACTGGGAGTGGTCAGCGGACGAGCGTTTCCCGGTTGACGTGACGAGCGGCGCCTACGAGATGGGTGTGAACTACATCATCTACAGCATGACTCATTAGAAAATCCCAAATCCCGAGAAGTGTCGCCTGCGGGTGTGTCTTAACCACGAAGCTCACGAAATTATCGAAGGTCGCGAAGAACGAACGGTATTTCAATTCGTGTCGGCGCGTTGGGTTCTTCAAAAAAAGAACGCCAATGCGCTGCACGCCGACCCGAGTGCTGCGCCAAGCAACACGTCGAGCACATAGTGGAAACGACCGATCACCGATCCCACTGCGATCCCGACTGCAACCACCAACATGACGATGCCGGCTGGCCACCAGACCGAGAGCACCGCGAACGCCGCCGCTGTAGAAACAGCCACGTGTCCGCTTGGAAATGTATTGAGCTGGTGGCTCACCCGCCTGAGGACTCCCTCGTTCAGGCGGTGAATGGCGAATGGGGATCGACCGCCGCCGGCGAACATGCGCGGCGGTCGGGTGACCAGCCACGGCAGGGAGCCATAGCAGGCAAAACCGGCTCCGAGCACGCTCAACCAGAATCGTTCCGCGTCAACGAGACTGCCGACGGCCCGTACTGCGAGCAATGCCATGGGTATCATCGGATAGCAGAGCAAATACGCCACTTCGACCGCGTGCGTTGCGTAGGCGGGGACTGGAACGCGGAACCGCCGCCAGCCGGCATCGCTGCGTTTCAGCCATGCTTCAAAGCGGCCCGGTGTTCGGGCAACGAGCAGCGCCGGCATCCAGTAACCGGCAACGAGATAGATGTGCGGCACCCAGATGCGCACGCTCTC
>Ga0137452_1000171_pt1 | contig 19132 bp, 21 predicted proteins | sample EasRivERMGT513_2_FD_102312 | JGI IMG/M metagenome (GOLD analysis project Ga0137452, IMG submission 102312) | Soil microbial communities from meander-bound floodplain in the East River, Colorado, USA - East River MetaG ERMGT513_2 | ecosystem: Environmental > Terrestrial > Soil > Floodplain ...
AGCAGCAGCCGCACCGACGCGGCGGCGATCAACGGCGTCTGCTCCGCGGGCTTCGCCAGCACGCTGTTGCCCGCGGCGAGCGCCGCCGCAACCTGGCCCGTGAAGATGGACAGCGGAAAATTCCATGGCGCGATGCACATGAACACGCCGCGCCCATAGAGCTTGAGCTCATTCTGCTCGCCCACGGGACCGGGAAGCGGTCGCGCGTTTGCGAAATTCGCGCGCGCTTCCCCCGCGTAGTAGCGGAGAAGGTCGACGGCCTCGCGCAACTCGGTCAGCGCATTGGGCACCGTGCGTCCCGCTTCGCGCACGAGAAGGCCCATCAGAAGCGGGCGGTTTTCCTCGAACGCATCGGAGGCGCGCTCCAGTATGTCAGCGCGCATGATGCCTCCGCGCGCGTCCCAAGCGGGCTGGGCTTCGTTAGCAAGTTCAAGCGCAACGCGGACGTCGTCATTGGAGGCTTCGCTTGTCTCGCCGGTCTGGCGCCGGCGATCAGCGGGATCGAGCACAGGCTTCGTCTCTCGCGCGCGCTCGGTGCCGTTGACGATCGGGTGCGAGGTCTGCGGGTGGCTGGCAAGTGCCCAGCGCATCGCCGATAGGACTCCTTTGGTCGTCACCGGATCGCTCAGCAGCAATCCCTGCGAGTTGTGGCGTGCAGGAAAAACCGCCCCGGGCTTTGCGATTCGCGGATTTCGCTTCGGCTTTGCAGCTTCGAGCCGTTTGACCGGATTGGCGATCATGTCTTCGATCGGCGCCTTGTCGTTCGCGAGACGATTGACAAACGAGGTGTTGGCGCCGTTTTCGAGCAACCGGCGAACGAGATACGACAGCAGGTCCTCATGGCTGCCGACAGGCGCGTAGATGCGGGTCGCGACAGCCTTTCGCGTGGGCTGGATGACATCGTCATAGATCTCGTACAGCGCCTCGCCCATCCCGTGCAGCCGCTGGAACTCGAAGTTGCGGTTCTTGCCCGCGAAGGTTTCGACCGCGGCAAGCGTGTGCGCGTTATGTGTCGCGAATTGCGGAAAGATCAGATGGGGTGCGGCGAGCAGTGCGCGAGCGCACGCGAGATACGAAACATCGGTCCCGATTTTGCGCGTGAACACCGGATAATCGGAAAGACCGAGCTCCTGGCCGCGCTTGATCTCGCTGTCCCAGTACGCGCCCTTTACAAGGCGCACGGGAATGGTGCGCTTCTGTCGGCGCGCAAGATCGGTGAGCCACGCAATGAGAGGCAATGCGCGCTTCTGATAGGCCTGGACGGCAAGACCAAGGCCGTTCCATCCGTTGAGCGCGTCGTCGTCGCCCAAAGCCTCGAACACATCGAGCATGAGATCGAGGCGCTCGGCTTCCTCAGCGTCAATCGTCACGGAGAGATTGGCAGCACGCGCGTCGGCGCAGAGTTTCGTTAGCGGCCCTATCAGCTCCGCCATCACCTCCTTGCGCTTGACATACTCGAAGCGCGGATGGAGAGCGGTGAGCTTGACGGAGATCCCAGGCTGCTCGAACAACTTTCCGGAATGCTCCGTCGAAGCACCCAGCACGCGGACGGCTTCGAGATAGCGTTCGAGATAGCGCTTGGCGTCCGCGCGAGTCATCGCCGCCTCGCCCAGCATGTCGAAGGAGAACCGGAAGCCGCGCTCCGCCGCCTCGCGAGATTTCTCGAGCGCCTCCTCGATTGTGCGCCCGAGAACGAAATGTTGGCCCAGCAGCTTGACCGCACTGATCACGGCCTGCCGGATCAGGGGTTCTCCAACGCGCGCAACGAGGTTGCGCCAAATGGCGTCGAAGTCCCAGCGCGACACGTCCCGCGCTTCGACGATTCGACCCGTTAGCATCAGCGCCCACGTCGAGGCATTCACGAAAGGCGAGTGCGAACGTCCGAGATGACGCTCCCAGTCCTGACCTGCGAGCTTGTCGCGGATCAGGCGATCTTGGGTTTCCGCATCAGGGACCCTGAGAAGGGCTTCAGCGAGGCACATCAGCATCACGCCCTCGTCGCTCGAGAGCGCGTATTCCTGCGTGAACGCATCCACGCCGCTGGCATGGGGACGCTGTGCTCTAACCGTGAAGATGAGAGTGCGCGCCAGTTCGGACGCTGCCGCTTCTTCGGCCGGCGTCATCCGGGCCTTGCCGATGACGCGGTCGAGAACAGCATCCTCATCGGCAAGAAAGGCTTCCGAAATCGCCTGGCGCTGACCGTTCATGGAATCGCTGCACTCGCCATAGCGGAAGGAGGCCGGGCCACGATAAGCTCTGTCAATGGCTCTTCAATCGGCGGTCGCGGTCGCGACCAACCTTGCCCAATTGCGTGCTGTGCTGGATCCGTGGCGAAACGCGGGGGCAAAAATCGCGCTCGTGCCGACGATGGGGGCACTGCACGAGGGACACTTGGCCCTGGTGCGACAGGCCGTGGCGAACGCCGACAAGGTCGTGGTCAGCATCTTCGTGAACCCCGCGCAGTTCGCACCGCATGAGGATTTTGGGCGCTATCCGCGCACGTTCGAGACGGACAAGGAGAAGCTCGAAGGCGCCGGCGGCGTGGACTTGATCCACGCACCTGATTCGAAGGAGATGTATCCCTCGGGCTTCGCTACGAAAATTAGTCTCGATGGACCTGCCTTGGGTCTCGAGACCGATTTTCGTCCGCATTTCTTCTCCGGCGTCGCCACGGTCGTAACCAAGCTGTTCGTGCAATGCCGCCCGCACTTCGCGACCTTCGGCGAAAAGGACTATCAGCAATTGCTGGTGGTGAAGCGCCTTTCGCGCGACCTCGATCTCGGCGTCGAGATTCTCGCCGTGCCGACGGTGCGCGAAGCCGACGGATTGGCCCTTTCCTCGCGCAATGCGTATCTCTCCGCTGAGCAGCGCAACGTCGCCGCCCATCTCAATCGCGTCTTGCTGAAGGTCGGTGAGCGCGCGAAGTCCGGCGTGCCGATCGGGCAAGCCGAGGGCGAAGGCGCTGCAGCGCTTATCGGGGCCGGCTTCGATCGGGTCGATTACGTCGCTATCCGCGACACGGAGTCGCTTGCTCAAGTGCGGAACGTGGAGAAACCGGCTCGCGTCCTCGCCGCTGCCCGTATCGGACCGGTCAGGCTGATCGACAACCGCGCCGCCTAGATCAAACCCAAATGCGCCAGCTCGGCATGGAGTGCTTCGGGCAACTCGGCCACTTTGCCGCGGCGTTTCAGATCGCGCGGCGCATCTTTGGGATCGAGGTAACGCCAGCCCTGGAACGCGCGATGGAACCGCCGCTCGGTGGGCACGAGCGCCTTGTCCAGCACCAGTGCGCAATGCGGGACGCCGTTCTTCGTCACCGCGCGCAGCTCGAGCAACCGCTGCCGCACAGCGATCTGTCCCTTGATCACCCAGTACATCGAGCCGCCGGCCAAGAGCTCGTCCGCGCGCTTCGGCGTCATGCGCGTGATGTGCATGATATCGCCCGGCCCGCCCTTCTTCTTGCGTTCGGCCGCGCGCTTTTTCTGCCAATCGGCAAGATCGGCGATGCTCTCGGTTCCTACGGACAATTTGATGAGATGGAGCGTCATCGGAAAACCGTAGACGGGGGCGCCGGGCGCATCAACCGCGCCGGCCCATTCGCCCACACACGAAAGGAGCCGGCGCAAGCGCCAAGCTCACGGCCGGTCCTACATCGACATCTTGGTGGTGCGGTCGAGAGGAGTCGAACCTCCACGGGTTGCCCCACTAGCACCTCAAGCTAGCGCGTCTGCCATTCCGCCACGACCGCAGCGGGCCAGGGCATGTAACAAACACCGCCCCAATTGTGAAGGTGGCTCAGATTCCCTCGCCGTCGAGACCGGCGTGAATCCCGCACTCGTCCTTTTCCCACCCGGCCCAGCGGCCGTCGCGGTAGCCCTCGCCCGCGTTGACACGCCGCGTGCAGGGTATGCACCCAATCGAGGGGTAGCCATCGTTGATCAAGGGATGCTTGGGCAGCCTGTGCTCGTCCATATAGGCCATGAGCTCGGTCAGCGACCAATCGACGAGCGGATTGAAGCGAACGCGGCCCTCGGCGAGTTCAACCTTCTCCAAGCCTGCGCGCTCCGAGGTCTGGAAGCGCTTGCGCCCGGTGACGACGGCGTCGAACCCGGCGAGCGCACGGCGGAGGGGCACCACCTTGCGGAAGTGGCAGCAGGCATCCGGATTGCGGCTCCAGAGGGTGCCCTCGGGGTCTTGCGCGCGCCGGTCGTCGGGATGCGGGCCGACCGAGCGTATGTCCGTAAGGCCGAGCGTCTCCTGGAGGCGATCACGATAGCGCATGGTCTCGCCGAACAGCTTGTGCGTGTTCAGGAACAACACCGGCGTCGACGGATCGATCTGCGCGACCTGGTGCAGCAGCACAACCGACTCAGCGGCAAACGCAGAGATCACGGCGATTCTGCCTGGAAATGCTCCGAATGCGAGTTTCAGCAAGTCCGGTGAGCTCAGAGTCTCCGCTTGCGCGCGCAGGAAAGCCACCTTGTCTCGGGCGTTTGCGCGCGGTTCCACTGCGGGATGGTTGAGCGGAATGACGGTCACAGCCATCCCCTGGATTTGACGAGTTCGCGCGTGCGCTCCGAGACGGAGCCCGGATCGATACAAGCCGCACGCCAGTCGGCCCGCGAGCGCGCAATCTCCTCCATCCGCTCGCTCCACTCGGGGCCAAAATAGCGCTCCAGCTCTTCACGCAGCAGCCGGGACAGGCCGGGCGAATGGCCTCCCGTGGACACGGTGAACAGAAGGTCGCCACGCCTGACGGAGGCGGGCACGTGGAAGTCGCAAAGATCGGGCTGATCCTCGACATTGACGAGGACCCCAGCTGCGCGGGCCGACGCGGCCAGCTCGCGCGATTGAGCGGCATCCAGGCCAGCCACGAACAGAACGGCAAGCTGGCTCACTTCGTCGCCGCTAGGAACGCCCTGACCATAGACCGCGACGTTCTCGATGCCTGCCTCGGAAAGCAGGTTCAGCCGCCGCCTAAGCCCCTCCCCGCGCCCGGCGACGCCGATGCGAACCGCGGTCGAATTGAGGACGATGGGCAGCATGCGGCGCTCCATGACCGGCCACACGGCCGATTTCACATGGAAATACGCTCGCCTTGCCTTAAGTGCAAGATTGTTGTGGAGAATACAACTATATACACTATCCTGAGTGTTGTACTGGGCTAGTGCCTTTGAGAATCTCGCTGATCGACACGGCGATGCGATCGCCCTCGGTGACGATCTCCCCCTTCGCCACCGGGCGGTTGTTCGCCAGCACGACGACTGGTTCATCCTGATGGGAGTCCAGCTCAATCACGGCGCCACGGCCCATGCGGAGCAACTGGTTGATAGGGATCACCGAGCTTCCCAGAACCACCGCGATTTCGACTTTGACGCTGTTGAGTGAGGACATGGCCATTCCGCGATCAGAACACGTGACGATCCTTGGCAGGCTATGCTTTCTAGGCCGTTAATGAGCGCCATCAATCCTGTCGAGTGGGACGTCAGCGCGGGGCTGGTGCCCTATCCGCAGGCCGTCCGCTCCATGGAGGAGCGGGTTGCGGCGATTGGGCGCGGGGCGGCTCCTGAGCGCGTCTGGCTGCTCGAACACCCTCCGCTCTACACGGCCGGCACCAGCGCCAAGGATCGGGACTTGCTGGAAGCCCGCTTCCCCGTATTCAAGACCGGCCGGGGCGGCCAGTACACGTACCACGGCCCCGGACAGCGCGTGGCCTATGTGATGCTGGACCTGAACCGCCGAGGACGGCGCGATGTTCGTGTTTTCGTCCGCGATCTGGAGGAGTGGCTGATCCGCGCCCTTGCGCGCCTCGGCGCTGAGGGCGAGCGCCGGAAAGGCCGGGTCGGAATCTGGGTTACGCACGGCGACGGGCGCGAGGACAAGATCGCGGCCATCGGTGTGAGGCTGAAGCAGTGGGTGAGCTATCACGGCATCAGTCTCAACGTGTCTCCCGACCTTTCCCACTACTCCGGGATCGTTCCCTGCGGCATTGCGCATGAGGACCTAGGCGTGACGAGCCTCGCCAAGCTCGGGATCGGTGCATCGCTCGCCGGCGTGGACACGGCGCTGAAAGGCGCGTTCGTGGAGATCTTCGGCCCGGTCATAGAGCCGTCAGCAAGAGCATCCGCCTAAACCGTCGGGCGCCGCGTAAAGCCGAGCGAATCCGGAGCGTCGGTCGGCATCAGATTGAAAGCGGTGACGCGCGCCCCCCGCGGACCCTTGATGCAGGCGGTGATGAAGCTCTCGACCACGGTGCGGGGTCCGGACGCCACGGCTTCGACCGAACCATCCATGCGGTTCCGCACCCAGCCCTTGAGCCGGCGCGCGTTCGCTTCGCGGATGGCGAAATCGCGGAAGCCGATACCTTGCACGTCGCCCTCGATGCGGATGTTCATGGTGATGACTTCGTCGGTCATGTAAGCCTCAGTACAGAAACAGCCCGGCGACCGCAGCAAGCATGGCGAGAATGCCCGCGGCTGTCACGGGGGCCGCGAAGCGCGAGCCGCCGATCCAGACCGCGCTCATCTTGGTCACCAAATTCGCGCCCGCCGCAAGCAGAATCGCCTGTGCGGCCTGAGCAGGCGCGATCGTGGTGCCCGCGAGACGAGCCGAAGACACGGTTACCGGATCGACATCGGCAAATCCCGAAACACCCGCGACAGCGAGCAGACCTGCCTGACCCAAGGAGTCGCTCGCAATCTTGGCCGCCACCGCGATGACCGCGATGAGCGCGCCGAGGCCCAGAACGAATTTCAAGTCCAGAGGATTTTTGAAGGACGGTTCTGCGCCTGTGTGATTGGGCGCCGATCGCCAATAGAAATATAGGGCCGCGAGTCCAAGCACGCCAATGGCGGCTACAACGGGCGGGAGAAGCGGCGCAAACAGCACGCTGTTGATGCCGATGGCGAGCGCCGTCATGCGAGAGAGACTCGTCATCCACGCGACGCATATCGTGAGCGCAAGGAATGGAAATCTTTCCGACTTCGATTGTGCCGCGAGACGCGCGTTGGTGATCGTGACCGTCGTCGACGAAACGAAAGAGCCCGCGACCGACGACACCAGCAATCCCCAGCGCTCGCCCAGAATGCGAACCGCCGCATAACCGGCAAAGCTGATTGCAGCGAGAACCACCGTGATGAGCCACAACTGATAAGGATTGAACGCATCCCAGGGATCGAGCGTGCGGTTGGGCAGGAACGGCAGCACCACGAACGTCATACCGAGCAGCAGAATCGCCGAACGCAATTCCGGCCAGGTGAGCGTTTTCAGGAACCGGTGCATCGGTGTGCGCGCGGCAAGGAGCGCCATGGTCGCAATGCCGAGTGCCGCAGCAACGACCTGATCGCCGAGGACGGCATACGCGCCAAGCGCAAACACAATGAACCCGGCGATCGTGCTGGTGACGGAGAACTCGCCTTTGGCTTGCAGCTCGCGCCACTCGAAGAACGCAAAGGTCAGAGCGAAACCCACCGCCGCGGCGGCAAGCGGGATGGGACCGAGCGCCGGCGTCATCGCACCCCAGATGCCGCCCAACGCACCGATGAGCGTAAACGTGCGGATGCCGGCCGTACGCGAACCGCTGCGCTGGTCACGCTCGCGCCAGCCGCGCTCGAGTCCGATCAGGAGCCCGATGGCAAGGGCAAGCCCGAGACGCTCGAAAAGCTCAGTTGTGTCCATGCCGATGCCATCTGGTGCCGCCTGGATTGTTAGCGGCTGGCGCGGCAACGTTCAAACGACGTGCTCTGAGAGCCATGCCTCCGTCTTCGAAGGGAGCGACGGTAAGCCCCGGAGGATCAGCTCGGAGCAAAAGCGGACGGCGCCAGGCACGGACGCGGGCTCCCGTTTGCGCAAGACCTCGGCCACCTCAAACGCGACGCCGACAATGGCCGCGGCCAGCAACTCGGCGTCGACATCGGCGAGCAGGCCGCTCGCAATGGCGGACTGGAGGTCCTGACGCAGGTCCTCGGCGCCCATGACGATCATCCGGGTGCCGGCCGAGGCGTTGTCTTCGCGCGCGTCGATCGCGGCCAGGGTCTCCGGCTGCTGTGCGACGTGGGAAAGAAACCCGCGGAAGGTCCCGGCGATAAGCTCGTCCGCGGTTTTTGCGTTTTGGCGCTGCGACCGCAGCAGCGGGCGCACTTCCAGCGCGAGCTCATCGCGCAGAGCCGCGTAAACCTCTTCCTTCGACTTGAAATAGTTGTAGAAAGTCCCTGATGCGAGGGGCGTCGCATTGATGATGTCCCGCACGGTTGCGGTGCGATAGCCCTGGCGGATGAACACGTCCCGCGCGGCGTCCAAAATGGCGCGGCGATTGTGTTGCTTGGTCTGGCTACGCTTGCTGTGGGATTCCACGGCAGGTCCTCATGAAAAATACCTACCGAGAGATTACCGAGACCACGCAGCGGAGATGATTGAAACCAGTTGTAAAGCTTACGGCCTCATTTCCGAAGAAGATCAAGAAATCGCGAAATTTGATTCAGTTCCGCGCGTTCGGCATCGGCTTTGGCGGTTTCATGCGGGTCCCATCCCCAACGCTCGGCCTGATAGATCTTCTCGAGATTTGCTGCTGCGAAGGCGTCTTCAGGGCTGACCTTGCTCTCAAAGAGCGCAAGCGCGATCACGAGCGAACCGAGAAGTGTGGCCGCTGAATACAATCCTGCCAACGCAAACGCGTCGTGGCCTTCCAGAGCGTCAGCCAATGCGCGGATAGCCGCTTCGTCTTGATCGACAAAAGACAATCCGCTTGCGATACGAAGCGACGCTCCGAAACGCTGGAGCGCCCAAGACAACAGTGGATCCCACGTGAGCGCCTGTTGCTGTACAAGATCGGCCGGCGATTCCGCGCGGTAGGAGACAACGTCGCTCTTTGCGAAGGCGAGAAGTTGCTCTCGCGCGCTCGCAGGGTTCGGCGCCACGCGATCGATAGCCGTGTTCGCAAGCTTGGTCAGCAGCATCGTTTGAGGCTTGATCGTCGCCTCCTGCGCGCGCCACTCATCGGCGATGGCGTGCGCCAGCGCGTAGGACGGAAGCGCGAGGATCGCTCCGCCGGGAGTCTTCACCGGCTTGCCGTCGAGCAGGACGCGATGAAGCTCGCCGGCGCTATTGACCGAGACGTCCTTGTAGAACCGGCGGGGCGACATCCTATTTGCGCTGATCCGCAAAGGGGTCAGTGCGGTCGTCGGGGTCGAAGCCGAACAGCGTCCACGCATGCCTCATGTGCGGTGGCAACGGCGCGACCGCACGAAGCCTCCCGCCATCCGGATGCGCAATATCGATTGTGCGGGCGTGCAGATGCAGACGGTCCTCGAGCTCACCTAGCCCCTTAGCCGTGACGCCTCCGTATTTGTGATCCCCGACGATCGGCGTGCCGATATGCGCGAGATGCGCACGGAGCTGATGGGTTCGCCCCGTTACAGGGCGAAGCGCGACCCAGGCATAGTGATAAGCCGCCATCCCCATCACTGCATAATATGTCGTCGCGGACTTGGCGCCCTCATCATCGCGTTCAGCCGGCCTCATGCGCTCGTTGCCGCCGTCCTCTCCCTGCTTCGAGAGCGCAAGCTTGATGACGCCTTGATGCGGCTTAGGCACGCCTTTGGTCAGCGCCCAGTAGATCTTCTGCGCGTCTCGCCGGCGCAATGATTCCGATAGAGCCGCGGCCGCGGGCAACGTACGCGCAACCACAATGACCCCGGACGTGTCGCGATCCAGCCGATGAACGAGCCGCGGGCGCTGCCGCTTGTTGCCCTGGAGTCCGTCGAGCATGCCGTCGATATGGCGCGCGACACCGGAACCGCCCTGGCTCGGGATGCCGCTTGGCTTGTTCAGAACAAAGGTCGAAGCGTCCTCGTGGATCACGAGACTTTCGATGAAATCCTTGTCCGAGCCGCTGAGCTGTTTCTGCGGGCGCGCATGCGGCAGCGGTTTGATGCTGTCGATTTGAGGCGGGAGACGGATTGCCTGCCCCGCTTCCAGACGGTCGCCCGATTTCGCCCGCTTGCCGTCCACGCGTACCTGTCCCGTGCGCAGCAACTTCTCCAGATGCCCGTGGGTGAGCGCGGGATAGCGGCGCTTGAACCAACGATCGAGCCTGAGCCCTGCTTCGTCCTTCTCGACTGCCGCGGTCGTGCTCATGCGAAGGACCGCACCAACCAAAGCGCGGCGAACAGTGCCGCGATCGACAGCACGACCGAGGCAACGATGTACGACATCGCGCTGAGCCATTCACCTCGCTCGATCAGCAGCGCCGAATCGAGCGAGAAGGCAGAGAACGTCGTGAAGCCGCCGAGGATTCCAGTCGCGAGGAATGCGCGCAACTCAGGCGCGAGGTTCAGTTTCAGCGCGCTCAACTCGACGATCAGCCCCATGGCAAAACCACCGATGACATTCACGACCAGAATGCCCCATGGAAACGTTCCACCCGTGATGGAGTAAATGACCGTCGACAGATAGTACCGGGCCAGCGAGCCCAAGCCTCCGCCAACGGCTATGGCAAGCAGAAAATTCGGTTGCATCGGTTATGGTCTCGTTGGAATTTGCAATCACGCCTTTTTGGCTCGCAGCTTCGCCCAGTGCGCGAGACGCTTCGAGATGTCCTGCTCGAAGCCGCGTTCGGTCGGTGCATAAAACTGTCGGCGTTCCATTTCATCTGGGAAATAATTCTGGCCTGAGAATGCTTCTTCGGTGCCATGATCGTATTCATATCCCGAACCGTAACCGAGCTTGCGCATCAGGGGCGTCGGTGCGTTCAGGATATGAGCCGGCGGTGCTAGCGAACCATGCTCCTGGGCCGCGTGCTGGGCCGCTCCGAATGCCGTGTAGACCGCGTTCGATTTCGGCGCCGAGGCGAGATAGACCACGGCCTGTGCCAGGGCAAGCTCGCCTTCGGGACTACCCAGAAAGTCGAAGACATCCTTTGCCGCGAGCGCCTGATGCACCGCTTCGGGATCGGCGAGCCCGATATCCTCGACCGCCATTCGCACCAGACGCCGCGCGATGTAGAGCGGCTGTTCGCCGCCCGCCAGCATCCGCGCAAGCCAATAGAGCGCCGCATCCGGATCGGACCCGCGGACCGATTTGTGCAGCGCCGAGATGAGATTGTAATGCTCCTCGCGGCCCTTGTCGTAGAGCGGCGCGCGCTTCTGCACGGCGGCTGTAAGAGCTGCGGTGTCAAGCGGCGCGGCTGCGTCCATCGCCGCAAGCTCTTCGGCGAGATTGAGCACGTATCGGCCGTCGCCATCGGCCATAGCGCGCAGGCTGGCGCGGGCTTCGGGCGTCAGTGGGAGCTTGTGTCCAAAATGCGCTTCAGCGCGCTGAAGCAGGGTCTCGAGATCGTCGTCGTCGAGCCGTCGGAGCACGAGTACCTGAGCGCGCGATAGCAATGCGCCGTTGAGCTCGAACGACGGATTCTCCGTTGTGGCGCCGACGAGCGTGATGGTGCCGTCTTCCATCACGGGCAGGAAGGAATCCTGCTGGCTCCGATTGAAGCGATGGATCTCGTCGATGAAGAGCAGCGTGCCCTGCCCCGTACGGCGGCGCGCACGCGCGGCTTCGAATGTCTTCTTCAGATCGGCAACGCCGGTGAACACCGCGGACAATTGCTCGAAGCGGAGCTTGAACGCTGTCGACAGCAGCCGCGCGATCGTCGTTTTGCCCGTTCCGGGGGGGCCCCACAGAATCATCGACGACGGCCGGCCCGCCGCGATCATGCGGCCCAGCGGTCCCTCCGCTGCGAGCAGGTGATCCTGCCCCACCACGTCAGCAAGGGTCGTGGGACGAAGTCTATCGGCCAAAGGACGAGGCGCGTCCTTTTCCAAACCCGCCGCTCCGAACAGATCGCTCATAGCCCGAGACTAATGCGCAGACCCCGGTCGAGAAAGCCGAGAGCGTTCACCGCACCGCCATATTCAGCGTCTGATCGCCACGCTGAAGCGTGATCCGCCAAGCATCGGCCTCGTCGAGCGCGCGCCTGAGCTGGGCCACGTTCGTGATCCGATCGTTGTTCACCTGCCGCGCGATGTCGCCCTCCCGGAAACCGAAACGTTCGGCGGAGGACGAGTCATCGATCGAGAGGACAACCACACCGGTCGCCATCAGGTCCATCTGGAGCTCGTCGGCAAGCGCGGGCGTGATATTGGCGACGCGCGCGCCCTCCATCGGATTGCGTCCGGAGATGGTGCTTTCGTCGCGCGCATCGTCGGGAGGCAGCGACACGCGGAGCGACACTGTGCGCGCAGTGCCATCGCGATAGTAGCGGACGCTGACCGCATCGCCGGGACGCTTCGTCGCCACGCGGTAGCGCATCGCATTCGAATCATCGACCGCGAAACCGTCGATCGCGAACACCACGTCGCCCTGCCTGAGACCGCCTTGCGCGGCCGGACTGCGTGGATGCACCTGCGAGAGCAGTACACCTTCGGGGCGTGGCAGGCCCATGCTTCGCGCGAGCTCCGCCGTCACCGCCTGGCCCTCGGCACCAAGCCAAGGCCGCTTGACGCCGCCATTCAGCGCACCTTCGACCACGACCCGCGCCATGTTCGACGGAATGGCGAAGCCGATGCCGATATTGCCGCCGGAGGATGAGACGATCGACGAATTGATGCCGATGAGCCGGCCGTCCATCGTGATCAGCGCACCGCCCGAGTTTCCGGGATTGATGGCGGCATCGGTCTGAATGAAGAACTGATAATCCGACGCGCCCCCGTTCGAGCGCGCGAGCGCCGAGACGATCCCGCTCGTCACGGTCTGGCCGACGCCGAACGGATCGCCGATCGCGAGCACGAGGTCTCCAACCTGGATGCGATCGGAGTCGCCGAATTCAAGCGAGGGCAAGATGTCGGGTCCCGGATCTATCTTCAGCACGGCCAAGTCGGTGCGCGGATCGGACAACAGGACGCGCGCGGTGTACTCGCGGCGATCCGTGAGCGCCACCTTGATGTCCGTCCCGCCATTGATGACGTGGTGATTTGTGAGGATCACCCCATCGCCACGTACGATGACGCCTGAGCCCAAGGACTGCTCCACGCGGCTGCGCATGGGCCCCTGGCCGAAGAACTGTTGAAAGAACGGATTAACCGCTTGGCGCACAATGCGATTGGAGTAGACGTTGACGACTGCCGGCGCTGCCCTGGCCACGATGGGCGCATACGACAGCTGGATCTGGGCCTGGGATTGAGGGACAGCCCGCTGCTGCGGCAGGGCCGCAGTGGCGCTGAAAATGAGAAGCGCGGTCAGGAACAATAGCCTCATCGCCTCTCCCGATCTCCTTTCTCTACGTGCCATAAAATAATGGCAAAATTCACTTTTGCTGCCCATATAGTAGGTCAACCGGCCCGTGGGGAGTGGACTCGTTGCGCAAATTCATCAAGGTCCATGGCTTCGCCTGGGGCGGGCAATAGCGCCGGCATACCCCCTGCTGATTGGACTTCCCCATGAACGTGGACCTTCTGTACGAAATCGTGCTGCTTGTCATTCCGGTGATGATTGCGATCACCTTCCATGAGGCGGCGCACGGTTATGTGGCGCTGCATTTTGGCGACTCGACCGCGAAGGACGAAGGCCGGGTCACGCTCAATCCGCTCAAGCATATCGATCCGTTTGGAACGGTCATCCTGCCGGCGCTCTTGTACTTCTTCGGAGGATTCCTTTTCGGCTATGCCAAGCCGGTGCCGGTGAAGTTCGGCCAGTTGCGCAACCCTCGCTGGGACATGATCTGGGTCGCCATCGCCGGACCTGCGATGAACATTGCGCTGGCGATCGTCTCGGCGATCCTGTTGAGGATCGCACTCACTCAAGGGCAAACAATAGAATCGCCCTTTGTCCAGGTGCTGACGAGCTCCGTGCAGCTCAATGCGATCCTTGCCGTGTTCAACATGCTGCCCCTTCCCCCTCTGGACGGTAGCAAGGTTGTGGCACCATTCCTACCGATCGCGATCGCCCGACCCTACCTCGCGTTCGAGCGTTTCGGCATGTTCATTCTGCTGCTGCTGATCTTCGTCGCGCCCACGCTTGCGCAAAGCAACGGCATCGACTTCGACGTGTTCGGCTGGTTAGTTCTCGAGCCCGCGCAGACCGTCGTCCGCACCATCCTTTCGGTGGTTGGAGCCTAAGCCAGCCTAGGCACGCCGTTTCGTAGAGTCAGAAAGCTCATATCGCTTAGACCGACCGCGATTGCAGGAGAAGCGCGAAAGTCGCGGGCTCTCTATGGCCGCGCAATTTCGCGATCATCGGCCTCATGGCCCAGCGTAGGCCGTACCACGGGTGAAAGACGCGCCAATGTCCCAGCGCCGCGAGCTCGGTCCAGGTCAGGAACTGTTTGCAGGCGATGGCCGCGCTGCGGGCGCTTTGCTCCGCGACCATGCGAATGCCGCTCGTTTCGTCGTAATAGATCGGGCTGTCCATGATCACCACGAGTGGCGCAACGCGGAAGGCTTCACGCAGCGTCCTGCGATAGTCGGTGCTGTAGTGAAACGAGCCGTTGAAGATCGCGAGATCGGCATGACGCTCTGAAAGCGGCAAGCGATCGAAGTCCGCAAGGATAGATCGGCATCCGAGACGACCGGCCGCGCCGAGACCATCTTCGGAATCGCTGTTGATGTCGACCGCAATCACGTCGTGGCCGAGGCTCGAAAGGCGGTAGGTGAGCCAGCCGCAGCCCGCGCCGAGGTCGAGAATCCGCAGCGGTTTGTCGAATTGCGTGAGGACGCGATCGACGAGGACGCCGTAGCTGCGCCGGCGGATGCGCCAGATCGCGGCGTGGCGATGATTGCGATCGACACGGGGAAGCGCGCGCAACTCTTCGACCGTCGCGAAACCGTGGCCTTCCGCGGCGCGGATACGCGCGTATTCGGAAACGAAGGTTTGAAGCGGGGTGGCCATGCTACGTGATCGCCTACAACGACACGCAGACCTCGCCAGCCGTGAATCGGATCGCGCTTAGGCTGCGCCTATTCTGCGGCGGCTTCCTCGGCGTCCGCGCCTTCGACGGGCCCGGAATCCTTGCCCTTCGCCTCGGGATCGCGGTCGATGAATTCGATGATCGCCATCGGCGCATTGTCGCCGAAGCGCATGCCGGCCTTCAGCACGCGGACATAGCCGCCCGGACGCGCGGCGTAGCGCGGCCCCAAGACATCGAACAGCTTGGCCACCATAACGGAGTCCTTGATCTGCGAGATCGCGATCCGCCGCGCGTGCAGGCTGTCTTTGCCGTTCTTCGCCCTCGTCACCAGCTTCTCGATGATCGGGCGCAGTTCCTTGGCCTTGGGAAGCGTCGTCTTGATCTGCTCGTGCTTGATTAGCGCACAGGCCATGTTGGCGAACATGGCCGTGCGATGAGACGTCGTGCGGTTGAGGCGCCGGCCGGAATTCAAGTGACGCATGATTCTTGTCCTTAGAGCGTCAGAAGCCTTTCGGCGCCCCCGACGACGTCCTGTTAGTACTGATCCTCGTAGCGCTTCGCCAATTCCTCGATGTTCTCGGGCGGCCAGCCGACAACTTCCATCCCGAGATGCAGGCCCATTTCGGCAAGCACGGCCTTGATCTCGTTCAAGGACTTGCGTCCGAAGTTCGGCGTCCGAAGCATTTCCGCTTCGGTCTTCTGAATGAGGTCGCCGATATAGACGATGTTGTCGTTCTTGAGGCAGTTGGCCGAACGCACCGAGAGCTCGAGCTCGTCCACCTTCTTGAGCAGCACCGGGTTGAACGCGAGATCCGGCTTGGTCTCGTCGGCGACGCGCTCTTTCGGCTCTTCGAAGTTGATGAACACCTGGAGCTGGTCCTGGAGAATGCGCGCCGCGTAAGCGACCGCGTTCTCCGGCGTGACCGCGCCGTTGGTCTCGACGCTCATCGTGAGCTTGTCGTAGTCGAGGATCTGGCCTTCGCGCGTGTTCTCGACCTTGTAGGACACCTTCTTCACCGGACTGAACAGGCTGTCCACCGGAATGAGTCCGATGGGCGCGTCCTCAGGCCGATTGCGGTCGGCAGGCACGTAGCCTTTCCCGGTCGCGACGGTGAGCTCCATGCGCAGCGTGACGCCGTCATCGAGCGTGCAGAGCACGAGATCGGGATTGAGGATTTCGATATCGGCAACCTGCGTGATCTGGCCAGCCGTCACCTCGCCCGGTCCTTCCGCGCGCAGCGTCAGGCGCTTTGGGCCTTCCGCATGCATGCGCAGCGCGATCTGCTTCACATTGAGCACGATGTCGGTGACGTCTTCGCGCACGCCTGGAATCGAGGAGAATTCGTGCAGAACGCCCTCGATTTGGATTGCGGTCACCGCAGCGCCTTGCAGCGAGGACAGCAGCACGCGCCGAAGCGCATTGCCGAGCGTCAGCCCGAAGCCGCGCTCGAGTGGTTCAGCGACGATGGTCGCTGCCCGCGCCTGCTCACGGCCGACATCGACCTTAAGCTTTTGCGGTTTGATCAATTCTTGCCAATTTTTCTGGAACACGGTCTTTCCTCATCGTTTCCCGGACAGCGGAAGCTGTCCTATCCGTTCGATGGTTGATCGCGCTTTCGCGCGAGTACTCTAAACGCGGCGTCGCTTTGGTGCGCGACAACCATTATGCGGGATCGGCGTCACGTCTCTGATCGTAGTGACGGTCAATCCCACCGCCTGCAATGCACGCAGAGCGGATTCTCGTCCGGCGCCCGGGCCGCTCACTTGGACCTCGAGCGTCCGCATGCCATGTTCGACGGCCTTCTTCGCGGCATCTTCCGCAGCGACCTGCGCGGCATAGGGCGTCGATTTGCGCGAGCCCTTGAAGCCGAGCGATCCGGCCGAGGACCACGAGACGGCATTTCCCTGCCCATCCGTGATCGTGATGATCGTGTTGTTGAATGTCGCGTTCACATGGGCCACGCCCGTGACAACGACCTTCTTTTCCTTCTTGCGTGGACGCGCAGCAGCCTTCGCCATTTTATTTGCTTATGACCTTCTTCTTGCCTGCGATAGCGCGCGCGGGACCCTTGCGCGTGCGAGCGTTGGTGTGCGTCCGCTGGCCGCGGACCGGCAGTCCCTTGCGATGGCGAAGCCCGCGATAGCAGCCGAGATCCATCAGCCGCTTGATGTTCATCGCGACTTCACGGCGCAGATCGCCTTCGACGACGTAGTCGCGATCGATCGCTTCGCGGATCTGGATGATCTCGTTCTCCGTTAGATCGCTCACCCGGCGCTCGGACGAGATGCCGACCTTCGCGCAAATGTCCTTCGCGTTCGACGGTCCGATGCCATGGATGTAGCGCAGAGCGATCTCCACGCGCTTGTTCGTTGGAATGTTGACGCCGGCGATGCGCGCCACGATCGGTCTCCTTTTGGTCCTTAGCCCGCAGACGCACGGACGGTTGCGCAGGAAGCCGGTGGCGATCCCGTCGCGAGGGCGCGGATTATAGAAATGCCGGATAGGTAGTCAACTGCCGTCACGGCACGAAATCCTTGATGAAACAGTGGGTCACGCGGTGTTGCCGATCCGGTCGATGATCCGCCTGATCGCGGCCGAGACGTCCGCGATAGAGGCCATACCGTCCACCGTCACGAGCTTCCCCTGATTACGATAGAAATCCAGCAGCGGCGCGGTGTTTTGCCGGTAGACGCCCAGGCGCTTGCGCAGCGTTTCCGGGTTGTCATCGGCTCTTGCCGCACCCGGGTTCTCGCGAACCCGGCTTTCCATCCGGCCGACCATGGCGTCGTCGTCCACTTTCAGCTCGATGACCGCGTCGATCTTGCGGCCCCGTTGGGCGAGCATGGCATCGAGCGCTTTGGCCTGGGCAACCGTGCGGGGAAATCCATCGAAAATGACACCTTTGGAGCAATCGGGCTTGTCCAGCCGCTCACCGATGATCCCAATGACCAGATCGTCGCCGACGAGGTCGCCCCGGTCCATGATCGCCTTGGACTTCTTGCCAAGGTCGGTCCCTGCAGCGACGGCCGCGCGCAGCATGTCGCCGGTCGAGAGCTGCACGAATCCGCGCTCGTCCTGCAGAAACTTGGCTTGCGTTCCTTTGCCGGCACCCGGTGGGCCGAACAAGATCAGGTCCATAGCGCCCCTGCCCCTCGCAGCGTCAGCGCTGCGGGCGCGCTCCTTTCAGGCGGGCCTTCTTGATCAGGCCTTCATATTGCTGGGCGATCAGATGGCTCTGGATCTGCGCCACCGTATCCATCGTCACGCTGACCACGATCAAGACCGAGGTCCCGCCGAAGGCGAATTGCTGAACGCCGTACCAGCCGCCGATGATCTCCGGGACCAGACAGACGGCCGCCAGATAGAGCGCGCCGACGACGGTGATCCGGGTCAGCACGTAATCGATGTATTCCGCGGTCCGCTTGCCGGGGCGAATGCCCGGAATGAAGCCGCCATACTTCTTCAGATTGTCCGCGGTCTCCTCGGGATTGAACACGATCGCCGTGTAGAAGAAGCAGAAGAAGATGATCATGCCCGCGTAAAGCAGAATGAACAGCGGCTGGCCGTGGCCCAACAGGACAACGACCTGCTGGAGCACGGGGTGGATATTCGCGGCGTTGAAGTTTGCGATCGTCATCGGCAGCAAGAGCAACGATGAGGCAAAGATCGGCGGGATCACGCCCGCAACGTTGATCTTCAGCGGCAGATGCGAAGACTCGCCCCCGAAAACGCGGTTGCCTTGTTGTCGTTTAGGGTACTGCACCAGAAGCCGGCGCTGCGCCCGCTCCATGAAGACGACAAAGCCGATCAATGCGGCGACGCCCAAGATGACGACAAAGACGGTAACGGGATTGATGGCCCCCGTGCGCGCCTGCTCGAAGACCTGAAGCAGGAGGACGGGCACACGCGCCACGATCCCCGCCATGATGATCAGCGAGATGCCGTTACCCACGCCGCGCGCGGTGATCTGTTCGCCAATCCACATCAGGAAGATCGTCCCGCCGGTCAGGGTGATGACCGTCGAGATGCGGAAGGCCATGCCCGGCGAAATGACGACTGTACCCCATTGCTCGAGCCCCAACGCGATCGCATAGGCCTGGACCATCGACAAGAGCACTGTGCCGTAACGCGTGTACTGGTTGATCTGCTTGCGTCCCGACTCGCCTTCCTTCTTGAGTTGCTCAAGAGTCGGCGAGACCGTTGTCATCAGCTGGATGATGATGGACGAGGAGATG